>Ga0209155_1000404_pt1 | contig 20431 bp, 19 predicted proteins | sample GraSoiAngelo_122_FD_185879 | JGI IMG/M metagenome (GOLD analysis project Ga0209155, IMG submission 185879) | Grasslands soil microbial communities from the Angelo Coastal Reserve, California, USA - 14_0927_02_20cm (SPAdes) (version 2) | ecosystem: Environmental > Terrestrial > Soil > Grasslands ... | reverse complement strand
GCGCGCACCACCGGCTGGGCGTGGAACGCGATCGACACGCCGGCCTCGGCCATCATCTTGAGGTCGTTCGCGCCGTCGCCGATGGCGACGGTCTGCTCCTTGCGGGCCTTCAGCTCCTTCGCCACGGCGCGGAACTTGGCCGCCTTGGCTTCGGCTTCGACGATGTCGCCGACCACGCGCCCGGTCAGCCGGCCGCGCTCGATGCCGAGCACGTTGGAAACCGTGTAGTCGATGTCGAGGCGCGCCTTGAGCAGCTCGGTGAAGAAGCTGAAGCCGCCCGACACCAATAGCAGCTGCACAAGGTGCCGCTTGCAGGCCGCCAGCAGCCGGTCGGCGCCGGGCGTCAGGCGCAGCCGCTCGTCGTAGACGCGGCCGAGCGCGGATTCCTCTAGCCCCTGGAGCAGGGCCACGCGCCGGCGCAGGCTTTCCGTGTAATCGATCTCGCCGCGCATCGCCTGCGCGGTGATCGCCGCGATCTCGCGTTGCTTACCGGCCAGCTCGCCCAGCTCGTCGATGCACTCGACGGTGATCAGCGTCGAGTCCATGTCCATGGCGAGCAGCTTCAGGTCCGCAAAACGCCGGCCCTCGGGCATGAAGGCATGGTCGATCTCCCGCGCTTCGCACCACGCGGCAAGGGACTTCTCCTGGGAAGCGTTTGCGAGCCTGTATGCGCGAGGGGCGATGCGCTCCGCCGAGCTTGCCCGGGTCATCCGCGCAGCCTCGTCGACATGGCCCTGCTCGAGCGCCGGACCTTGCAGGATCAGGTTCACGCGGCGAGCGAGTGCAGGATCTCTTTCACCGCCTGCGCGCGCTCGGGCCACGCCGGCAGCTTGGCCTCGACGCGGATGCGTTCCGGACCGACGAGGCGCGCGTTGCGCCGGCCGCGCATGAACTCGATCACCTTGGCGCCGTCGAGCGGCGGGTTCTTCACGAACTGCAGCTGCACGGCCTCGTGGGTCGCGTCGACGCGCGAAACGCCGAGCGGCCGCGCGGCGAGCCGTACTCGATGGCATTCGAGCAGCGCGCGCGCCGCCTCGGGCAGCTCGCCGAAGCGGTCGACGAGCTCCTCGCGCAGGGCCTCGAGCTGCTCGGGCGCAGCGGCATCGGCGAGCCGCTTGTAGAGCGCGAGCCGCTCCTGCACGTCGCTGCAGTAGCTCGCGGGCAGCAGCGCCGGGACGTGGAGATTGACCTCGGTATCGAGATCGAGATCCTTTTCGAGCGCAGGCGCGCGGCCCGACTTCAATGCGCGCACCGCGCGCTCGAGCATGCGGGCGTAGAGCGAGAAGCCGACTTCCTGGATCTCGCCCGACTGCGATTCGCCGAGAACCTCGCCGGCGCCGCGGATCTCCAGGTCGTGCATCGCGAGGTAGAAGCCGGAGCCGAGCTGCTCCATCATCTGGATCGCCTCGAGGCGCTTCTTCGCCTGCGCGCCGAGGGCATCCTCGGGCGGCGTCAGCAGGTAGGCGTAGGCCTGGTGGTGGGAGCGGCCGACCCGGCCGCGCAGCTGGTGCAGCTGCGCCAGGCCGAACTTGTCGGCGCGGTGGATCACCATGGTATTGGCCGTCGGGATGTCGATCCCGCTCTCGATGATCGTCGAGCACAGCAGCAGATTGGAGCGCTGCGCGTTGAATTCGCGCATCACCCGCTCCAGCTCGCGCTCGCGCATCTGGCCGTGCGCCACCGCGATGCGCGCCTCGGGCAGCAGGCGGGCGAGCCGCTCGCGCATGCGCTCGATGCTGTCGACCTCGTTGTGCAGGAAGTAGACCTGGCCGCCGCGCTTCAGCTCGCGCAGCACCGCCTCGCGGATCAGCCCCTCGGACCAGGGCGCGACGAAAGTCTTGATCGCGAGCCGCCTCTCGGGCGCGGTGGCGATCACCGAGAAATCGCGGATTCCCTCCAGCGACAGCGCCAGCGTGCGCGGGATCGGCGTGGCGGTGAGGGTGAGGACGTCGACTTCGGCCCGCAGGCGCTTCAGCGCCTCCTTCTGCCGCACGCCGAAGCGGTGCTCTTCGTCGATGATCACCAGCCCCAGGCCGGAGAACTTCACATCCCTGGCGAGCAGCTTGTGCGTGCCGATGACGATGTCCACCTCCCCGGAGGCGAGCTGCTGGATGATCCGGCTCGCCTCTTTCGAGCTTCTGAAGCGCGACAGCTCGGCGATCCGCACCGGCCAGTCGGCAAAGCGATCGGCAAAGGTCTGCAGGTGCTGCTCGGCGAGGAGCGTCGTCGGGCAAAGGACGGCGACCTGCTTGCGGTCGGCGATGGCGACGAACGCGGCCCGCAATGCGACCTCGGTCTTGCCGAAGCCGACGTCGCCGCAGACCAGCCGGTCCATCGGCTTGCCGGCGGTCATGTCGGCGATCACCGCCTCGATCGCCGCCGCCTGGTCTGGCGTCGCCTCGTAGCCGAAGCCCTCGGCGAAGGCCTCGAGGTCGCGCTGCTTGATGCCGAAGGCGTGGCCGTGGCGCGCGGCGCGCCGCGCGTACAGGGCGAGCAGCTCGGCGGCGGTGTCGCGCACCTGCTTCGCGGCGCGCGCCTTGGCCTTGTCCCATTCGTCGCTTCCAAGCTTGTGCAGCGGCGCCTCCTCGGGCTGCGCGCCGCTGTAGCGGCCGATCACGCCGAGCTGCGAAACGGGCACATAGAGCTTGTCGCCGCCCTGGTACTCCAGGAGAAGGAATTCGCCCTGGCCGTCCTCCAGCTCGAGATTGAGCAATCCCTGGTAGCGGCCGATGCCGTGCTGCTCGTGCACCACCGGGTCGCCGACCTTCAGCTCCGACAGGTCGCGCAGCATCCCCTCGATCGAGCTGCGCGTCTCGCCTTTGCGCGCGCGGTGGCGGACCAGGCCCGCGTAGAGCTCGGCCTCGGTGACGATCGCCCAGCCTTCGGCGGGCACCACGAAGCCGCTTGCCAAGGGAGACACAGCAAGCACAAAAGACCTGTCGCCCGACTGGAATTCCTGGAAGTCCCGGCACAAGCCGGGCTTCAGGCCGTACTCGGAAAAGTAGCCTGCCATCGTCTCGCGCCGCCCTGGCGACTCCGCGGCTACCATCACGCGCAGATTCGATGTGTCGAGGAAGCGCTTGAGCGCGGCAAGCGGATCCTGCGCGCGGCGGTCCACGGCGACGCCTGGCGGCGGCAGCGCGACCAGGCCGTCGTCCTGGTCCTCCTCCTTGTCTTGAAAATCGATGCGCGGGTGCTCGCGCAGCCGCAGGTGGAATTCTTCCGCCGGCACGAAGAGTTGCGGCGGCGGCAGCAGCGGCCGGTTGGGGTCGCCGCCCTGCAGCTTGAACCGCGAGCTCGCCTCGCGCCAGAAGTCCTGGATCGCGCCCGACACGTCGTGGTGCAGCGCGACGCTGCAGCCCTGCGGAAGATAGTCGAACAGCGTCGCAGCCGCTTCGAAGAACAGCGGCAGGTAGTACTCGATGCCGGCGGCCGGCACGCCGTTGGAAACGTCCCGGTACAGGGATTTCTTCGACGGATCGCCTTCGAACAGCTCGCGCCAGCGGCTGCGGAAGCGCGCGCGGCCTGCCTCGTCGAGCGGAAACTCGCGCGCCGGCAGCAGCCGGATTTCCTTCACCGCGTAGAGCGTGCGCTGCGTGTCGACGTCGAACGTCTTGATCGCCTCGATGAGCTCGTCATCCAGGTCGAGGCGGTAGGGCAGCGCGCTGCCCGCCGGAAACAGGTCGATCAGCCCGCCGCGGAAGCAGAATTCTCCCGGCGCTACGACCTGGGTGACCTGCTGGTAGCCGGCGACGACAAGCTGTCCCTTCAGGGAATCTAACGGAAGTTTTTCTCCCGTTTTGAGGAAAAACGTGTGCGCTGCGATATAGGCGGGCGGGCAAAGCCGCACCAGCGCGGTCGGCGCCGGCACGACGGCCACATCGAACTCGCCGCGCTGGATGCGGTACAGCGTCGCCAGCCGCTCCGACACCAGGTCCTGATGGGGTGAGAACTGGTCATATGGCAGCGTCTCCCAGTCGGGCAGGAGGCAGACCCGCAGCCCGGGCGAGAACCACGCGACCTCGTCGACCAGGCGCTGCGCATCGAGCGCGGTGGCGCTGATCACCGCCAGAGGCTTTTCCGAGCTCGCCAGGCGAGACAGGGCGAGAGCGTCCGAAGAGCCGCTCAGCCGGGTGTAGCGCCTGTGCGCGGGAAGTGAATCGCGATGCATCGGCGGGCAAACCGTGTAATTATATCGTCCTGAATTTACAAGAACTTTGACTTGCCTCTGTTCGCCTTGATCCCGGCTGCGGGTAGCGGCACGCGCCTCGCCGGCGAGCGGCCCAAGCAGTACGCGGCGCTGGCCGGCAAGCCGATGCTCTGGCACGCGGTGCGCGCGATCTGCGTGCCACCGGTCGAGCATGTCTTCGTGGTGCTCGCGCCGGAAGACAGGGCATTCTCCCGCCATGACTGGAGCGCCTTCGCCGGCAAGCTGGAGCCCCTTTACTGCGGCGGCGCAACGCGGCGCGACTCGGTCTACAACGGCCTGGTCGCCGCCATGGCTGCGGTCGACGCCGACGACTGGATGCTAGTGCACGACGCAGCGCGGCCTTGCCTCCCCGAGAAGGACCTGGAGAGCCTGATCAGGGAAACCGAAGCCGACGAGGTGGGAGGGATCCTGGCGCTGCCGGTGGCGGAAACCGTGAAAGCGGTTGCAAAAGACGAGGCCGGGGTACAGCGTATCGATCGCAGCGAGGATCGCGCGCAGCTCTGGCTCGCGCAGACGCCGCAGATGTTTCGCGCCGGGCTGCTCGCGCAGGCGCTCCAGCGAGCGAAACACCCGGTGACCGACGAGGCCGGCGCGATCGAGCAAATGGGGCTCAAGCCGCGCCTGGTCGCGGGCAGCCGGGAGAACCTGAAGGTGACCTACGCGGAAGATCTGGCGATCGCAGCAGCCATCCTGGCGAGGCGCCGATGAGAATCGGGCAGGGCTTCGATGTGCATCCTTTCGCCGAGGGGCGCAAGCTCGTCATCGGCGGCGTCGAGATCCCGCATCACAAGGGCTTGCTGGGGCATTCCGACGCCGACGTGCTTACGCACGCGATCTGCGACGCGCTGCTCGGCGCCGCGGGCCTTGGCGACATCGGGCGGCATTATCCCGACAGCGATGCCAGCTACGCCGGCGTTGACAGCCGCAGGCTGCTGCGCGACGTTGCGAGGAAACTGAAAGAGCTCGACCTGAAGATCGTCAACCTCGACGCCACGATCATCGCCCAGGAGCCGCGCATGGCGCCGCACATGCCGCGCATGATCGCCAACATCGCCGCGGACCTCGGCGTGCCGCCGGCGGCCGTCAACATCAAGGCGACCACCACCGAGGAGCTAGGCTTCATCGGCCGCGGCGAAGGCATCGCGGCGCAGGCCGTGGCGCTCATCGACTGAATGTATTCGCCGCCGTACAACCGCATCGAGGACCGGGCCGAGCTGCTGGCGTTCCTGCGCGCGAACAGCTTTGCGGTTCTGGTTACGCGCGGGCTGCGCGCTTCCCACCTTCCGGTACAGGTCAGAGAGACGGAAAGCGAGCTGATCCTCGACATGCACATGGCGCGGGCCAACCCGCAATGGCAGGACTTCTTCGGCGACGAGGCGCTGGTCGTGTTTTCCGGGCCGCACGCCTATGTCTCGCCGCGGTGGTACGAGGAGCAGGAGCGCGTGCCGACCTGGAACTACGCGGCGGTCCATGCCTACGGGGTGCCCAAGGTCATTCAGGATCGAAGCGCGAAGCACGCATCGCAGCGCCGGCTCGTGACGGCCCTCGACCCGCAGTGGCTGGCGAAGTTCGACGCCCTGCGCCGCGAATACGTAGACCGCATGCTCGAGGGGATCGTCAACTTCGAGATCGCCGTGACGCGGCTCGAGACGCGCTGGAAGCTGTCGCAGAACCGCGGGCGGCGCGAGCAGGAGCTGGTCGCCGCCGCGCTGCACAAGTCGGCGGATTCAGCCGAGCGCGCGCTCGCCGAATTGATGCGCAAGCACCTCGCCGAGGAGTAATGCGCCTGTTCTTCGCCGTCTGGCCGCCGCCCGCGGCCGCGCGCGCCTTGGCAGACTGGGCGCGCCAGGCGGCGCTGGAGTCGGGCGGCCGCGCCACCGCCGAGGAAAAGATCCATCTGACGCTCGCCTTTCTCGGCGAAGCGGAGCCTGAAAAAGCGATCGCCGGCGCACGCCGGGTACGCGGGCTGGCGCACTCGCTTCCCGTTCAGCAGGCAGCCTACTGGAAACACAACGGCATCATCTGGGCGGGACCGCACGCCACGCCGCCTGAAATGCTGAAGCTCGCCGAAAATCTGCAGATGCAGCTCTACCTGCAGGAATTCATCCTGGAGCGGCGGGCGTTCGCCGCGCACATCACGCTGGTGCGCAAGGCGCGCGAGCCCGGGCAGCTTCCCGGGCTGCCGCGCATCGAGTGGCCGGTGGAGGAGTTCCTGCTGGTCCGCTCGATCTCCGGCCGCTACGAGCCGCTCGAGCGCTTTCCTATCGCGTAGCCATGGCGAGCACCAGCCTGGCGAGAAGCCCCCCGCCATCGCGCGGCAGCAGCTGCAGCGCGCCGGCGTGCGCGCGCGCCACGCGCTCGACGATGGCGAGCCCCAGCCCGGCGCCGCCGGGGCCGGCGCGCGAGCCATCGAGCCGCGTGAACGGGCGCTTGAGGCGCTCGGCTTCGCCTGCGGGAATGCCCGGGCCGCGGTCGAGGACTTCGATGCAGATCTTCCCCTCCGCAATCGAGGTGCGAATCTCGACCGGCTCGCCGGCATAGCGCAGCGCGTTGTCGACCAGGTTGGCGACGGCGCGCCGCACTGCCATCCGCGCGAACGCGAAAGTCGGCATCGGCTGATGCCTGAACGACACCTTTCTCCCCAGGCGCGCGTAGTGCCCCGCGAGATCGTCGAGCAGCTCGTTCAGGTCGTTGTCCGACTTGTCCCCGGTCTCGCTGCGCGCGAAATCCAGGAACTGGCCGATCACGGCGTCGATCTCGTCGATGTCGGTGATCATGGCATCGGAGGCGGTGCTCTCCGCGCCGCTCATCTCGAGCATCAGGCGCAGGCGCGACAGCGGCGTGCGCAGATCGTGCGAAATGCCGGCAAGCACCATGGCGCGCTCGCGCTCCATGCCGGCGAGGTCGCTCGCCATGCGGTTGAAGGCGGCGGCGAGCGCGAGCAGCTCGCGCGCGCCTTCCTCGGGCACCGGCTGATGAGGCTCGCCGCGGCCGAGGCGCCCGGCGGCGCGCGTCAGCCCGGCGAGCGGCCGGGCGATGCCGAAGGCGATGAGCCAGGCGCCGGCGAGCGCCAGGGCGAGCAGCCCCAGCCCCCAGCCGAGCCACTGCAGACCGAGCGCCGGCGCGAAGCGCTCAAGCGGCAGCATCGCCCAGAACTCGTCGCTGTCGATGAAGAAGCTGACCCAGAAGCCTTCCTCGCCGTCGCGGGCATAGGCGAAGCGCGTGTTTTCGCCCAGCGCGGCGCGCACGCGCTGCGCGACGCGGGTAAGCAAAGGATCGCCGGGCAGCGGCGCCAGCCGCTCGCTCAGGGTCGCCGGGTAGACGCGCAGGCCCTCGCTCTCGTTGAGGTCGATCAGCAGCTGGCGGCGGCGGAACGGGTCGGCGCTCACCAGCGCCGCGCGGGTCAGGTTGATCACGCTCACCGTCTGCTGCGCAAGCTCGCGCGAGCGCGGCTCGCGCTCGTAGACCAGGTAGATCTGGAAGGAGGCGAGCACCGCGGTGACGATCAGCAGCGCGATCAGCAGGAACGACCGGGCGAACAGCGTCACTTAGGTTCGTTGTCCGGCACGAAAACGTAGCCGAAGCCCCACACCGTCTGGATATGCTTCGGATGCGACGGATCGTCCTCGACGATCTTCCTCAGCCGCGAGATCTGCACGTCGATCGAGCGGTCGAACACCTCGTACTCGCGGCCCCGGGCGAGCTCCATCAGCTTGTCGCGCGACAGCGGCTCCCGCGGGTGCTGCACCAGGACCTTGAGCACGGAGAATTCGCCGGTGGTGAGAGGCAGCGCCTTGCCCTCGCGCGTCAGGCTGCGCGTGGCGAGGCTGAGCTCGAAGCGGCCGAAACGGTGGGTCTCGGTGCCCGAGGCCGGCGCGCCGGGCGGCCCCAGGGGGGCCCGCCGCCGCAGCACGGCATTGATGCGGGCCAGCAGCTCCCGCGGATTGAACGGCTTGGGCAGGTAGTCGTCGGCGCCCATCTCCAGGCCGACGATGCGATCGACGTCGTCGCCCTTCGCGGTCAGCATGATGATCGCCGGCGCGCTGTTCTGGGCGCGCAGCCGCCGGCAGATGGCGAGGCCGTCCTCGCCGGGCAGCATCAGGTCGAGCACCACCAGGTCGTAGCGCTCGCGGGCGAGCTGCTTGTCCATGCCGGGGGCGTCGGGAACGGCCTTGACCTCGTAGCCCTCGCCGCCGAGGTAGCGCACCAGCAGGTCGCGCAGGCGCTGGTCGTCGTCGACGACGAGGATCCGGGTCTTGAGCTCGGGCATCGGGCAATACATTGTTACAAATTTCGGCAACGGCGACACGCCTTCGAAAGCGAACCCGCGTAACATTCCCGCAGCCATGAAAGGCCTCCTCCTTGCGCTGATCCTTTCGCTCGCCGCGGGAACGGCGGCCGCGCAGTCCGGAAAGAGGAACGAAGGCAAGCTCAAGGCGCAGAACATGAGCCGCGAGGAGCGCCAGCGCATGCGCGAGGACATGCGCGGCGTCTACCGCGATCGCGGCGGCCGGCCCGCGGAGAAGCAGCGCCAGATGTCGCCCGAGGAGCGCGAGAAGCTGCGCCGCGACCTCGAGGACGCGAACCGCGACCTGCGCCGCGGCCGCCCATGATCAAAGCCACAAAGGCGCTTGTCATCGCTGGCGCGCTCGCCTTGGGCGCACCGGCATTCGCCGCGGCGCCGGCGCCGGCGTATGTGCAGTTCTCGGGCGCCGCGAAAGGCGCGCTGTACTGGCCGGACGCCGCGAAGTATCCGAGCCCGCATGTCGGTGTGATCGCCATGCACCGCAATTCGAATTTCCTCTCGCACATCAGCACGAAGGAGCTTCCCGCGCGCGGGTTCGTCGTGCTGGGCATGAACCCGCGCTGTGACAACAACGAAGCGGCGTGTGCGCCGTGGGAAAACAATGCGCTTGACGTGAAGCAGGGCGTGAACTACCTGCGCAGCCAGCCGGGGATCACCAAGGTCGTCCTGCTCGGCCACAGCGGCGGCGGGCCGACGATGACCTTTTACCAGGCGGTCGCCGAGAAGGGCGTGGCCTTCTGCCAGCAGCCTGGCAAGCTCATCAGGTGCAGCAGCGCCCTCGCCGGGTTGCCGCGCGCCGATGGCGTCATTCTCATGGACGCGCATCCGGGCAACGGCATCAACGCGGTGCGAAGCCTCAGCGCCAATGTGACGAACGACCCGGCGGTCCTCAACCAGAGCCGCCAGCCGAGCACGAACCCTCAGCTCGATCCGTTTGACGCGAGGAACGGTTACCTGCCCGGAGGTCTCGCGCGCTACTCGGATGCCTTCAAGGATCGCTACTTCAAGGCCCAATCGGAGCGCATGAACTACCTCATCAGCCAGGCTTTGGCGCGCCTGGACGAGATCGAAGCGAGTGGATCGGGCGACGCGCCCTTCATCGTGCCTCTCGGTGACAACGCCCGGCTGAGCCAGATCGACCTCAGCATCCACCACAGCACGCTGCTGCCGCGCAAGCTCGTCAAGAACGACGGCACCGTTGAGGACCGCTTCCCCGTGGAGAGCGTCCGCGTGGCGAGCCTCGCGCCGGGAGACGAGAAAGGCTTCGGCTCAACGATGTTTCTGACCGTCAAGTCGTTCCTGAGCGTGCGCGCGGTACGTTCGAGCGATTCGATGGATGGCATTGCCTGGTGCTCTAGCAACAACTCGACCCCCTGCAACCTTCAGCAGATGACCATCCCGCTGCTGGTTACGGCCATGGGCGGGCATTACTTCATCCGTGACGCAGAACAGTATTTCGACATGGCCGCGAGCCCGGACAAGGACTTCTACGTGATCGAGGGGGCAACGCACGGCGGCACCGAATGCACCGCGTGCGAAACGACGCCCAGGCAGTATTCGAACGCGACGAAGAACCTGTTCGATCTCATGCAGCACTGGATGGAGGCGAGGTTCTAATCGCGAGCCGAAGAAAACGCTACGCCGCGCGCGGGCTGGTGCGCTCGTAGGTGGCTTCGCCGGCCGGCTCGACTGGGTAGAACCGGTAGGAATTCTTCCCCGCCTGTTTCGCCGCGTACATCGCCATGTCGGCGTGCTTCATGAGGGTCTGGGCATCGCCGGCATCGTCCGGGAAAACGCTCACGCCGAGGCTGGCGGTGATCTGCGCGCGCTTGCCGCCGGTGAGCTCGTAGGGCTCGAGCAGCTCGGAAAGGAGCTTGCGGGCGATGCCGTCCACCGCCGGCACGTCGTGCACTTCCTCGATCACCACGAAGAACTCGTCGCCCCCGAGCCGCGCCACGAAGTCGCTCGCGCGCAGGACCGTGCGCAGCCGGCGCGCGACGTCGACCAGCAGCCCGTCGCCGATATCGTGGCCGTGCGCGTCGTTGATCTGCTTGAAGCCGTCGAGGTCCATGAACACGCCGGCCAGCTTGGCGCCGCGCCGGCGGGCGCGCTCGACCGCCTGCTCGAGCGCCGGAGAAAGGCTGGTGCGGTTCGCCAGGCCGGTCAGCGGATCGCTGTAGGCGAGCGAGGCGATGCGCTCGCGCGCCAGCGCGATCTCGGTGATGTCGCGCCCGACGCCGCGGTAGCCGAGGAAGGCGCCCTCCGCGGCGAAGCGCGGCTCGCCGCTGACCGAGAAGTAGCGGATGCTGCCGTCCGGCCAGGGGCGCCCGAACTCGAAATCGCGGAACGGCGCTCGCGCCTGGAACATTGCGCGCAGCTCGCCCCAGCCGGCCTCGCCCGCGCCGGCGACGGTATCGACGTAGTTCGGCCCGTGCACCATCTCCGTGAAGCGGTCCTGCGCGTCGGTCTCCCAGAAGAAGTCCGAGGACATCTGCACCAGGCTGCGGAAGCGCAGCTCGCTCTCGCGCTGCGATTCCTCCGCCTGTTTTCGCTTGAGGAACTGACCGATCTGGCTGCCGATGACGCGCGCGGCCTGCACCAGGCGCTGGTCGGGCTCGCGCACCGCCTGGCTCGAGAACGTGAGAACGCCGATGACGCTGCCCTCGGCGACGACGGCGAACGCAAAGCCGCCGCGCAGGCCGCTGCCTTCCCACAGCCTCTTATGTTGCACGCGCGGGTCGTGCACCGTGTCCTGCGACCAGATCGGCTCGCCGCTCTGCCAGACGTTGCCCGACAGGCCTTCGCCCGGGCGCAAGGTGATCGTCCGCGAGCGCTCGACGAATTGCCGCACCACCGGGTCGGCCACGCACCACGCGTCCTGAAAGCGCAGCAGGCCGCTTGCCTCGTCCAGCCTGAAGTAGCGGCCGCAGGCCCAGCCCTCGACCTCGCACACGGCCCGGATCACCTCGCGCACGACTTCGTTCGGCTCGTGCTCTCCGGCCAGCGCATGCGCGACCTGGTGCTCCAGGCGCAGCATCTGCTCGGCGCGCTTTTGCGCCGTGACGTCGCGGCCGACGCCGCGATAGCCCTTGAAGCGGCCGCGGTCGTCGAATACCGGCTCGCCGCTCAGCGACAGCCAGACGCTGTGGCCGTCGCTGGCGGCGCGCTGGATCTCGAAATCACGGAACGGCTCGCGGCGCTCGAGCTGGGCGCGGTGCCGCTCCCAGTCCGCTTCGGTCAGGTTGAGCGCCGGCTGCTCCCAGCGCTTGCGGCCAAGGTAGATCGAGGCGTCCAGGCCGCTCTTGTCGCCGACATAGCTCGACGTGTGGGTGAGGCGGAATTCGGCGTCCTGCTCCCAGTACCAGTCCGCGGAAAGCTGCGTCAGGCTGCGAAAGCGGGCCGCGCTTGCGCGCAGCGCGCGCTCGGCCGTGCGCGCGCGCATGGCGCCGCCGGCAGGCTTGTCCCTGCCACGGGTAATTGCCTTCCTTGCGCCGGCTGTGCGCCTGCGGCGAGTCGCCATCGCTCCCCAGCTCCCCCGCAGGCAATTTACTGGAGCACCATCCCCCCGTCCAGACCCAATGTCAAAAAAAGTGTGCGCTCGCGGGCTTATCGCCGGGCGCGTTCGCGGGCGAACAGGTAGAGGCCGCTCGCCACTACGACCGCGGCGCCGATCCAGACCGTGCCTGACGGCACGTCGCCGAACACCAGGTAGCCGAAAATCGCCATGTAGATCACCTGCTGGTACAGGAAGGGCGCCAGAACGGTCGCGGGCGCATAGCGATGCCCCAGGGCGAGCAGGTAGTGACCGAGCCCGCCCACCACCCCGAGCAGGCAGGCGAGGGTCCACTCCTGCCAGCTGTCGGGGGATTCCCAGGCGGCGAGCGCGAACGGTGCCAGCAGAATTGCCGCGCCGACTGCAGGCAGGTACTGGATCGTCTCTGGCGGGTCATACGCCGCAAGCCGCCGCGTCATCAGATTGAAGAGCGCGTACAGGAAGGCATTGCCGATCGACAGCAGCATTGCCGGATGGAACTCCGCGCTGCCGGGCCGCACGATCACCAGCACGCCGGCGAAACCGGCGAGGATCGCCCCCCAGCGCCCGGCGTCGAGCCGCTCGCCGAGCAGCGGCGCAGCGAGCAGCGCGATCACGATCGGCACGAGAAAGAAGATCGACGAGGTCACCGCCAGCTGCAGGTACTGCAGCGCCCAGTAGTTCATCCAGGTCATCGCGACGAACATCAGCGCGCGCAGCGCATGCCAGCGCAGGTGACCGGTGCGCACGAGGGCGAGGCCGCGCACCGGCAGCAGCAGCGCGGAAGCGAATACGACGTGGGTCACGAAGCGCAGCCACACGACGACGATCACCGGCATGCTGCCCACCAGCCACTTCGCGCTGCCGTCGAGCAGCGTGAACAGCACGTAGGTCAGCGACATCAGCCCGATGCCGATCAGGCGGTTGCGCGCGCTGTCGGCGTGGAGACCCGGACCGCTCAAGCCGCCTTTTTCGAGGCGCCGCGCGCTGCGTCGGCGACGGCGGCGCCGACTTCGGACGTGCTTGCCTTACCCTTCATGTCGGGCGTGCGGGGGCCTTCGAGGATGACGCGCTCGATCGCGCGCACTATGTCGGCCGCGGCCTGCGGATGCCCGAGATGCTCGAGCATCAGCGCGCCGGACCAGATCGTGGCGATGGGATTGGCGATCCTCCTGCCGGCGATGTCCGGCGCCGAGCCATGCACCGGCTCGAAGATGGAAGGCGCGGTGCGCTCGGGATTGATATTCCCGGAGGCGGCGATGCCGATGGTGCCGGCGGTCGCCGGACCGAGGTCGGAGAGGATGTCGCCGAAGAGGTTCGAAGCGACGATGACGTCGAAGCGCTCCGGGTTGAGCACCATCTGGATGGTGAGGCCGTCGACGTGGTACTGGTCGGTGCGCACGTCCGGGTACTGCCTGCCCATGGCCGCGAAGCGCTCGTCCCAGTACGGCATGGTGATGGTGATGCCGTTCGACTTGGTGCACGAGGTGAGATGCTTCTTGCGCGTGCGCGACAGCTCGAAGGCGTACCGCATGATCCGGTCGACGCCTTTGCGCGAGAAGATCGCCTGCTGCATCACTACCTCGCGCTCGGTGCCTTCATAGATGCGCCCGCCGACGTTGCCGTACTCGCCTTCGGTGTTCTCGCGCACCACGATGTAGTCGAGGTCGCCCGGCTTGCGGCCGGCGAGCGGGCAGGGCAGCCCCTCGAACAGGCGCACCGGCCGCAGGTTGACGTAAAGATCGAACAGGCGCCTGAAGTCGATGAGCAGGCCCCAGACCGCGATGTGATCGGGCACCAGGGACGGATTGCCGACGGCGCCGAAATACACCGCGTCGAATTTGCGCAGGATCTCCGGCGCATCCTGCGGGCACATCCTGCCGTGGGCCTGGTACCAGTCGCAGCTCCACGGGAACTCCTGCCACTTGAAGCGGATGCCGTGCTTGGCGCCGACGGCCTCCAGGACGCGGATGCCTTCGGGGATCACTTCGCGCCCGATGCCGTCGCCGGGGATGACTGCGATCTGGTGCTCGTGCATGAAGGAAATTCTATCAGGCATAGAATCGCCGGATGCGTTTCGCGTCGATCGAGACCTCCACCGAGTGGTGCTCGGTCGCGCTCTGGGCCGACGGCGAGATCGCGGCGCTCGAGCGCCGGGCCGCAACGCGCCATTCGGAGCTCGCCCTGCCGATGCTGGAGCGCCTGCTCGCCGCGGCGGGGATCGGCGCCGGCCAGCTCGACGCGCTCGCCTTCGGTGCCGGTCCCGGCTCGTTCACCGGCCTGCGGATCGCTTGCGGTCTGGCGCAGGGCCTTGCCTTTGCGCGCGGACTGCCGGTCATCGGCATCTCGACGCTCGAGGCGCTGGCCGAGGAATCGGGAGCGACGCGCGTCGTGGCCTGCCTCGATGCCCGGATGCGCGAAGTGTATTATTCGGCGCTCGAGAAACGCGGCGCGCGGTGGTGCGAAGTGATTCCGGCAGTTTGCGTAGCACCATCGGTCGCGCCGAGACCGCCTGGAGAGAATTGGGTGGGCTGCGGCAACGGATTTGCGGTTTACGGAGACCTGGGCTTGACGCGCGTGCTGCCTGAAGTTCATCCGAGCGCCGTGGCGGTCGCCAGGCTCGCCGGCCCGCGCCTTCAGGCGGGCGAGGGCATCGACGCCGCGCTCGCCGCGCCGATCTACGTGCGCGACAAGGTGGCCCTCACAACCGACGAGCAGCCGCGATGAGCGCAGTGCTAAAGGACGTCGCCGAGCTCGCGTCGATGCGCGAGCGCGACCTCGCCGAGGTGATGGCGATCGAGAGCGCCGTCTACAGCCATCCGTGGTCGCGCGGCAATTTCGCCGATTCGCTGCGCGCCGGATACGAATGCCGCACGCTGCGGCTGGGGACCGAGCTCGTCGGCTACTTCATCCTGATGGTCGCGGCGGGCGAGGCCCACCTGCTCAATCTGTCGATCGCCGCGGCGCACCAGCGCAGCGGGCGCGGCAGCGCGCTGCTGCGCGACGCAGCCAGCCTCGCGCGCTCGCTCGGCGCCCGCAACCTGTTTCTGGAGGTGCGGCCGAGCAACCTCGGCGCGCAGGCGCTGTACACGCGCTTCGGCTTCCGCAGGATCGGCGTCAGGCGCGGCTACTATCCTGCGCCGTCGGGACGCGAAGATGCGCTCGTGCTGACGCTGTCCCTGCAATGAGCCGGCGCGACGCGGTGCTCGCCGAGATGGGCCTGGCGCCGGTCTGGCGCCTGAGAAGCAAGGGGAAAAATCCGCGCGATCTCTGGATCGAGCTGAAACAGGCCGTGCCGGCCTGCACGGCATGCGGCCTGCACAAGACCCGCAAGCAGACCGTGCTGGGCGTCGGCGATGAGCACGCCGACTGGCTGCTGATCGGCGAGGCGCCCGGCGCCGAGGAAGACCGGCTGGGCGAGCCCTTCGTCGGGCAGGCCGGGCGGCTGCTCGACAACATGCTCGCCGCGATCGGCCTGAAGCGCGGCGAGAACGTGTATATCGCCAACGTCCTGAAATGCCGCCCGCCGGGCAATCGCAACCCGGAGCCTGAGGAGGTACGGAAGTGCGCGCCGCACCTGCTGCGCCAGATCGAGCTGATCGAGCCCAAGCTGATCGTCGCCATGGGGCGCTTCGCCGCGCAGACGCTGCTCAACAGCGATGCCAGCATCGCCAGCCTGCGCGGCCGGCTGCACAGCTACGCCGGGGTGCCGCTCATCGTGACTTACCACCCGGCCTACCTGCTGCGCAATCTCCCCGACAAGGCGAAGGCCTGGGCCGACCTGGTTTTCGCCAGGAACACCATGGCCGGGCTCTAAAGGCGGGGCCGGGGACGCTCAGCGCTGGGGGTGGGGGTCCTCGGCGCGCGCGAAGGCGAGCAGCCGGTCGACTTCCTCGCGATGCACCCGGTGGTTGCGCTGGTACCAGAGCAGCACCATCCCCATGGTGGCCGAGACGAACAGCCCGTATACCAGGATCACCGTGTATATAGAGTAACCGACGCCCAGCAGCAGCGAGTAAAGCGCGATCATCACCAGGATCGAGGTGTTCTCGTTGAAGTTTTGCACCGCGATGGAACGACCAGCGCCCACCAGGTGGTGGCCGCGGTGCTGCAGCAAGGCGTTCATCGGCACCACGAAGAACCCGGCCATCGCGCCGATCAATATCATGAGCACGATCGCCGCCCAGACCTGGTGCACGAAGATCATCGCGAGCACCGTCAGGCCCATGCCGATACCGAGCGGAATCACGCGAATCGAGCGGTCGAGCGACACCCAAAGCGAAGCGAGGACTGCGCCGATGGCGATGCCGAACGCCGTCACCCCCTGCAGGATCGCGGCCTTGGACAGGTCGAAGCCGAGCGCGGCGCGCGCCCATTCGATGACGATGAACTGCAGCGTCGCGCCGGCGCCCCAGAAAAGCGTGGTGGTGGCAAGCGAGATCTGGCCCAGCGGGTCGCGCCACAGGTGCCGCACGCAGCGCGCGAAGTCCTTCAGCGTGTCGAACGGATGGGAAGGCAGCGTCTTGAGCGCGACCCCGGTGCGCGGCACGTGCAGATTGAAGAGGGCGGCGACGGCGTAGACGATGACGATGACCGCGATCGCCGCTTCGGCGGGAGTGTCGATCGGCGTGTCGATCATCGGGAAGTCGAAGTGCAGCAGGACTCCCGAGACGCGCGAATGGATCAGCACGCCGCCGAAGACGGTGCCGAGAATGATCGAGGCCACGGTGAGGCCCTCGATCCAGCCGTTGGCGACCACCAGCTTGCGGTGCGGCAGGTACTCGGTGAGGATGCCGTACTTCGCCGGCGAATAGGCCGCGGCGCCCAGGCCGACCACCGCGTAGGCGAGCAGCGGATCGGCGCCCCAGAGCATCAGCACGCAGCCGAGGATCTTGACGGTATTGGCGATGAACATCACGTGCCCCTTGGGCAGCCGGTCGGCGAAGGCGCCGACATAGGGGGCCAGCAGCACGTAGGACACGACGAAGAAGAACTTGAGGTACGGCGTGAGCCACGAGGGCGCGTCTGCCTGCATCAGCAGCGCGATGGCCGCGACCAGCAGCGCATTGTCGGCGAGCGACGAGAAAAACTGCGCCGCCATGATGATGTAGAAGCCGGAGCTCACGGACGCTTTATCGTTTTGTAGCGCCGGGTTATAGCACAATAAGACTTCGCACAAGGCCGACCCTGACGCTCTCTGACTGATGCCGCGCCCGATCCGCGCAACCATTTCAGCCGGCGCGCTCGCGCATAACCTTCTGGTGGCGAAGGCGTATGCCAAGGGCGCCAGGCTGTGGGCGGTCGTCAAGGCGAACGCGTACGGCCATGGCGTGGAGCGCGCCGCGCGGGCGCTCGACGCGGCCGACGGCTTCGCGGTGCTCGACTTCCAGGAGGCAGTCCGGCTGCGGGCTGCAGGCGTGAGCAAGCCCATCCTCATGCTCGAGGGTTTTTTCAAGCCGGTCGACCTGCCGCTGCTCCTCGAGCACGACCTCACGCCGGTGATTCACAACGCCGAGCAAGTCGAGATGCTGCGCCTTGCGCCGCTGGCCGGCGAGATCGACGTCTACCTGAAGGTGAACAGCGGCATGAACCGGCTCGGCTTCGGCGCGGAGAGCCTGCGCCCAGCGTACAACGCGCTGCGCATGCACCCGCAGGTGCGCAGCGTCACGCTGATGACTCATTTCGCGGACGCGGACGGCGCGGGCGGCGTCCAGGGCCAGCTCGACTGGTTCAACGCCCTGGCCAAGGGATTCGAAGCGCCGCGCTCGCTCGCCAACTCGGCCGCCCTGATCCGCTTTCCGGAGGCGCGCGGCGACTGGGTGCGTCCCGGGATCATGCTCTACGGCTGCTCGCCGTTCGCCGCCTGTACTGCCGAGTCGCTGAATCTCAGGCCGGCGATGACCCTGAGCGCCGAGATCATCGCCACCCAGCGGCTGCATGCCGGCGAGCGCATCGGCTACGGCTTCTCCTACGAGGCGGTGGGCGAGATGGCGGTCGGCGTCGTGGCCTGCGGCTATGCCGACGGCTATCCGCGCCACGCGCCGAGCGGAACGCCGGTGCTGGTCAACGGAAGGCGCACGCGCACCGTTGGGCGGGTATCGATGGACATGATCTGCGTCGACATCACCGGCATCCCGGGCGCCGGCGTCGGCAGCGCGGTGACGCTGTGGGGCGAGGGCCTGTCGGCGGACGAGGTGGCGGCCTCGGCCGGCACGCTGAGCTACGAGCTGCTCTGCGCCCTCGCGCCGCGCGTGCCGGTGGCCGAGGCGGCCTGAGTGGCGAAGCCGAAATCCGTTTACGCCTGTGCCGAGTGCGGCGCCACGGCGCTGCAGTGGTTCGGCACCTGCCCGTCGTGCGGGGCCGCCGGGACGCTGAGCGAGAGCTACGCTGAAAGAGGCGCCAAAAGAATTGCCGCGCCGTCGGTGGCGCTCGCCGACATCGAAGCCAAGGAGCTGGCCCGCATTCCCACCGGGGTCGGCGAGCTCGACCGCGCCCTCGGGGCCGGGCTGGTGGCCGGGCAGGTGGTCCTCCTCGGCGGCGACCCCGGCATCGGCAAGTCCACGCTCCTCCTGCAGACCCTGGCGACGCTGAAGGAAGTCCTGTACGTCACCGGCGAGGAATCTGCGGAGCAGATCGCGATGCGCGCGCGCCGCCTGTCGCTCGACGCCGGCAGCGTGCGGCTGCTCGCCGAGACGCAGCTCGAGCGCATCCTCGGCGCGCTCGACGCCGGCAAGCCGGCGGTGGCGGTGATCGATTCGATCCAGACCCTGTGGAGCGAGACGCTGCAGTCGGCGCCGGGCTCGGTAGCGCAGGTGCGCGAGTGCGCGGCGCAGCTGACTCGGCACGCGAAGCGCGCCGGGGCGGCGCTCTTCATCATCGGCCACGTCACCAAGGAGGGGGCGATCGCCGGCCCGCGCGTGCTCGAGCACATCGTCGACACGGTGCTCTACTTCGAGGGCGATCCGCATTCCAGCTTCCGGCTGATCCGCGCGGTGAAGAACCGCTTCGGCGCGGTCAACGAGCTCGGCGTGTTCGCGATGACCGACAAGGGCCTGCGCGGCGTGACCAACCCTTCGGCGCTGTTCCTCTCGCAGCATCCGCACGCCGTGCCGGGGTCGTGCGTCGTCGCCACGCTGGAGGGCACGCGGCCGCTGCTGGTAGAGATCCAAGCCCTAGTCGACGCCGCCCACGCGCCCAACCCGCGCCGGCTTTCCGTGGGGCTAGAGCAGAACCGCCTCGCCATGCTGCTCGCCGTACTCCATCGTCACGCCGGCATCGCCACCTGGGAGCAGGACGTGTTCGTCAACGCCGTCGGCGGCGTGCGCATCGGCGAGCCCGCGGCCGACCTCGCCGTGAGCCTCGCGGTCGTGTCTTCGCTCTCCGACCGGGCGATTCCGGAAAAGGTCGTGGTGTTCGGCGAGATCGGGCTCGCCGGCGAGGTGCGGCCGGCCCCGCGCGGCCAGGACCGGCTCAAGGAGGCGGCGAAGCTCGGCTTCGAGAAAGCGATCGTGCCTCGCGCCAACCAGCCCAAGGCGAAGATCGCGGGCCTCGACGTACTCGCCGTCGAGCGGGTGGACCAGGCGGTACAGCTGCTGCGCAATCTCTAGGGATTCGTCACCGTCACCACCCCGTTGGTGGCGTCGTAAGTGAAAAAGCGCGCTGGGCTTGGATCCTTGATATAGAGGAACTCGCAGTTTTGCGCTGCGATGGCGACGGCCTGGAAAACGTGCGCGCTGGTGCAGGCGAGAGTTCCCCCGCAGACAGGCGCAGGCGCGGTGAGGATGCCGTTGAACACGTTGCGGCAGCGATTCGCACCGGTTGGGTTGCTGGGGATGGTGTTGGCGTTCGCCGTATCAGTGGGATAACCGTTCGCGTTGGTATCGACGTCGCCGCTGCCGAATCCGGGCAGGTTGTCCACCTGGCCGGAAAGGCCTTCCAGGTCGTACTCGATGCGCACGAACTGAACGGCGTTCGCGAACGAGCGTGCATGCCGCTCGACGCTTGCGCGCGCCGCTTCGTCCGATAGGTCCAGAAAGCGCGGTGCCGCAACCGCACCGAGCACGCCGAGAATCACGATCACGCACACCAGCTCGAACAGGGTAAAGCCTGCTCTACGCATTGCTGCATTGTAATTAGTTGCCGCGAGGCCCGCTACCGCGGCGCCGGCAGGACCGGCTCAAGGAGGCGGCGAAGCTCGACTTCGAGAAAGCGATCGTGCCTCGCGCCAACCAGCCCCTCCCGCAGCCCAGTGGATCGATCAGTGGTGGTGCTTCGGCGCGAACGGAGCGATGTCGATTGCCAGCCCCATGGCGTTGTACCCGGCGTGGTTCGGGTGCAGGTAGTCCCACGGCAACTGCGTGAACTGGCTGTTCGGCAGATACGC
>Ga0209155_1000400_pt1 | contig 20499 bp, 19 predicted proteins | sample GraSoiAngelo_122_FD_185879 | JGI IMG/M metagenome (GOLD analysis project Ga0209155, IMG submission 185879) | Grasslands soil microbial communities from the Angelo Coastal Reserve, California, USA - 14_0927_02_20cm (SPAdes) (version 2) | ecosystem: Environmental > Terrestrial > Soil > Grasslands ... | reverse complement strand
GGGGATCATCGATTGCCTGCGCATGAGCGGCGTGGACCTTGCGGAGATCACCGAGCTGATCCACGGCTCGACCACCGCGATCAACACCTTGATCGAGAGGAAGGGCGCGAAGACCGGCCTCGTCGTCACTCGGGGAACGCGCGACGTGTACTCCATCGGGCGCGGCAACCGCCCCGAGTCCTACAACCTTTTCTTCCATCGACACCGGCCGCTCGTTCCGCGGCACCTGACCCGGGAGATCGACGAGAGGATGCTCGCCTCGGGCGAGGTGCTCGAACCGCTCGGGCGCGCGAGCCTCGAGGAAGCCTGCCGCCACCTGATCGACGAAAAGATGGAAGCGGTCGCGGTCTGCTTCCTGCACTCCCACGTCAACCCCGAGCACGAGCGCGCCGCGGGCGAGATCGTGCGGCGGGCGCTGCCCGGCGCCTACGTCTCGCTTTCCCACGAGATACTGCGCGAATACCGGGAATTCGAAAGAACGTCCACCACCGTGGTCAACGCCTACATCGGGCCGAAAGTCGCCGGGTACGTTCGCGGGTTGAAGGCGAGCCTCGCCGAAATCGGTTTTCGCGGTGAACTCGCCATCATGCAGTCGAACGGCGGCGTGATGACGCCCGAGGTCGCGACCGAGCGTCCGGTGGCGATGATGGAATCCGGGCCCGTCGGAGGAATCATCGCTTCCGCGCAAACGGGACGCGCGCTGGGATTCGCCGACGTGATCTCCTTCGACATGGGCGGCACCACCGCCAAGGCGAGCCTGATACGCGAAGGCGAGCCCACCATGGCCCCGGGCTACTACGTCGGCGGATACGCGAGCGGCCACCCGGTCATGGTGCCGGTGATCGATTTGGTCGAGGTGGGTGCGGGCGGCGGCAGCATCGCCTGGATCGACGAGATCGGAGCGCTCAAGGTCGGCCCGCAGAGCGCGGGTGCCGATCCCGGGCCGATGTGCTACCGCGGCGGGGGAACCGAGCCGACGATCACCGACGCGAATCTCGTGCTGGGGCGGCTCGATCCGGATGATTTCCTCGGCGGTCAGATGGCGCTCGACGCCGAGGCCGCGGCCCTGGGGATCCTGGAGAAGATCGCCGATCCGCTCGCGATGAGCACGACCGGCGCGGCGCAGGCGATCGTCGATATCGCGGTCGCCAAGATGTCGCTCGCCGTGCGCGAGGTCTCGGTCGCCAAGGGCTACGATCCGCGCGACTTCGCTCTGGTCGCCTCGGGCGGAGCGGGACCTCTGCACGTGATGGCGATCGCGCGCGAGCTGCACATACCCAAGGTGATCGTTCCGCTTTACCCTGCCCACTTCTCGGCGCTCGGCATGCTCGCGGCCGACGAGCGCCACGATTTCATCCGCACCTTCTATGCCGATCTCGACGGCGCCGATTTCCGGCGGGTCGAACGGACGGTGGCGGAGATGGCCGCTGAATCCGCTTTCGCGCTCGCGAACGGGAAAGGCGTTGAGCACAGGATCCATCTCGATCTGCGCTACGTCGGCCAGGAATTCACGCTCTCGGTGCCCGTCACGGAGAAGCAGATCAGGGCGGGAGACCGCCGCACCATCAGGAAGGCGTTCGACCGGCTCTACGAGCGGCGCTACGCCCATCATTCGCCTGGGGAGCCGGTCGAGATCGTCAATATCCGGCTCGCCGCGATCGCCAAGCGCGCGGCCCTTGCGCTCCCCCGTCTCTCCGCGAAGCGCAGCACCAAGGCTCATCGAAAGACGGAGGTGCATCTCGGCGATCCGGACCGTCCGGTATCCTGTCCAGTGTACCGGCGCGAAGACCTAGGGGCGGGGGCGCGAATCTCGGGGCCGGCCCTGGTGCGCGAGCACGGAACGACCACGGTGCTCTTCCGGGGCGACCTCTGCAGCGTCGCCAAGACCGGCGAGCTCCTCGTTTCGGTGAGAGGCGCGGCATGAGCGCGAAACTGGATCCGGTGACGCTCGAAGTCATCCGCAACGCGCTGCCTGCGATCGCCAACGAGATGGCGGCGGACCTGCAGCGCACCTCCTACAACATGATGATCTACGAGGTGCGCGATTTCTGCACCGCCCTGGTGAGCGTCGACGGGGATCTGATCAGCCAGAACGTCGGGGGCGTCTCGCATTTCGTCGCGGACCTGGGCGTGATCATCAGCGACGCGGTGAAGCGCTACGGCAGGAAGGGCTTCAAGCCGGGCGACGTCCTCGTCACCAACCACCCGGCGGTGGCGGGGCAGCACTTGAACAACGTCGTGATCTACGTCCCGTATTTCTTCAAGGGCGAGCTGCTCGCGTTCGCCATGGTGCGCGCGCACTGGATCGACATCGGCGGCACGAGCACCGGCTTCGGCGCAGGGCCGGAAGTGCCGGATCCCTGGCAGGAAGGCCTGCAGCTCGATCAGCTCAAGATCCACGACGGCGGCCGGCTCGACCAGACCCTTCTCCGCGTCATCCGCGACAACATCCGTTTTCCCGAGTCCTCGCTCGGCGACATGAATTCGCAGATCGCTTCCTGCAAGCTCGGGATCCGGCGGCTGGACGAGCTCGTGCGCAAGTACGGCAGGGAGACATTGCTGCGCGCGATCGCGCGCATCTTCGACGAAACCGAGACCCAGTGCCGCAAGGTCGTCGCGAAACTCGCCGACGGCGTCTACGAGGCCGAATCGTTCTTCGACGACGACGGAGTCACGCCGGACGAGCGCGTGCGCATCCACGCCAAGGTCACGGTGAAATCGGGAAGCATGACCATCGATCTCTCGGGCTGCTCGTCCGAGCGTAAGGCGGCGGTGAATTCGCGCACGCTCGCCGGCGCGCGGGTCGCCTACAAGGCGATCACCGCGCCGCTCGCCCCCGTGAACGAGGGCTCGTTCCGCGCGCTCGAGGTGATCATCCCCGAGGGCAACATCATGATGGCGCGCTACCCGGCGCCCATGGCCGGCTGGAGCATCTTCGTCCCGACCGTGGTCGAGACCATCGTCAGCTCGCTCGCTCAGGCGATGCCCGACAGGATTCCGGCCGCGCACCACGGCCTCCTCGGAGGGTCGGTGGTGTTCTTCGGCGTTCACCCGCAGTCCAAACGCCGCTTCGTGGTGCAGAGCATCGAAGGCGGCGGCTGGGGCGGGCGCCCCTCCGAGGACGGCGAATCGGCCACGGTTTCCGTGTGCCAGGGCGACGTGCGCAACGGCTCGATCGAGGGCATCGAGATGAAGTGCCCGGTGCTGGTGAAGGCGCGCGCGCTGCGTCGCGATTCGGCGGGCGCGGGCAAGTTCCGCGGCGGCCTGGGCATCGACCTGCAGCTGCGCAACTTCGTCGACGGGAAATGGAACTTCGAGCGCGCCAACCGCCGCGGCTGCCCGGCGTGGGGCCTTTGGGGAGGCGGGCCCGGCGAGAGCGGAGGCTACTACCTGCGCGCGCCGGGCGAGAGCGAATACCGCATGATGCACGGCAGCCACAAGCCCGTGAGCGCGGATTCGGAAGTGATCGTGCGCACCGGGGGCGGCGGAGGGTGGGGCGAGCCCCTCGAGCGCGACCCGGAGCGCGTGCGCTTCGACGTGCTGGAAGAATTCGTATCGAAGGAGGCGGCGCGCGACCTCTACGGCGTGGTGCTCAAGGACGATCTCTCGGTCGACGAGGCCGCGACGCTAGCGCTGCGGCAAAGCCTGAAGTGACTCTCCTCGAGCGGCTCGGCGCTCACGTCGCCTCCGGCTACGGGGAAGGCCTCCCCGATCCGCTGCGCGATGCGGTGCGGCTGCACCTCGCCGACACCGTGGGCGCGTGGATCGCGGCGCGAGGGACAGCCGAGGGGCGCGCTCTGCTGCGTGTCAACTCCGTAGAGCGCGAAAGTTTTTCCGGCCGCGTCGAGCTTGCCTGCGGCCTCGCGCGGTCGAGTGAAGTCGATGACATCCATCTGCCTTCGGCGACTACGCCCGGCGCGATTGTCGTTCCGGCGGCACTGATGTTTGCTTCCTCGCTTCACCGGGACGGCGGGACCCTCGCGCAAGCCATCGCGGTGGGCTACGACGCAATGACGCGCCTGGGCGCGTGCTTGAGCGGACCTTCGATCCTCTACCGTGGAATCTGGCCGACTTATCTTTGCGCACCGCTGGCGACCGCCGCGGTCATCGCGCGCCTTCTAGGGTTCACCGAAAAGCAGACGGCTCACGCTCTGGCGATCGCGCTCGCCCTCTCATCGCCGGCCGTCGGGCGCCAGGCCGGCCCGACGATGTCGCGCTGGCTCGCAGTCGGCAATGCCGCGCGCAACGGCTTAAACGCCGCGGCTTCGGCGCAGAACGGCTTCACCGGGGATCTGAGTCTTTTCGAAGGCGAGTTCTTCTCCTCGGTCTACGCTATTTCGCCCGACCCGGCGGCATTCGAGGACGAGCGCCCGGCCCTCCTCGAGACCAGCTTCAAGCCCTGGTGCGCGGCGAAGCAGACGATGGCGGCGGGGCAGGCGCTCCGGGAGATCATCGAGGAGGGCGTGCCGCCTTCAGAGGTAAGGGGCGTCGTCGTCGGGGTGCCGCCTCTCTATCTCAAGATGATCGACCACGGTGTCGTCGCGGGCGAGCGCACATCGTTTCTGACGAGCGTAGCGTACCAGCTCGCGCTCGCGGCTTTCGATCCGGACGCGGCGCTCCAACCCGGGCAGGCGCCGGCGAGCGTGCCCGCGAACATCGCGGACTTCATGGCGAAGGTTTCGGTCAAATCCGACGAGGATCTGCTGCAACACTATCCGAAATCCTGGCCTGCCCGCGTGACCGTCACGGCCGCGGCGGGGAAACGCGAGAAGCTCGTGCTCCACGTTCCCGGAGATCCCGAGCGTCCGTTCGACGAATCGCGGGTCGCCGACAAGTTTCTGAAACTGACCGCGCCCGTCGCCGGCGAGCGCGCCGCGGAGGCGCTGCTGGAGCGATGCCTGAATGCCCTCGACGAGGGACCAGCCGCGCTGGTGGGGGAAATCGCTCAGCTCGAAAAGGCCTGAATCCCGGTCTGCGCCCGCCCCAGTATCAAGGCGTGGATATCGTGCGTGCCCTCGTAGGTGTTGACCACCTCGAGGTTGACCATGTGGCGCACGACGCCGAACTCGTCCGAGATGCCGTTGCCGCCCAGCATGTCGCGCGCGAGGCGCGCGATCTCCAGCGCCTTGCCGCAGGAGTTGCGCTTCATGATCGAGGTGATCTCGGGCGTGTCGGTGCCTTCGTCCTTCATGCGCCCGAAGCGCAGCACGCCCTGCAGCCCCAGGCATATTTCCGTCTGCATGTCGGCGAGCTTTTTCTGGACCAGCTGGTTCGCGGCGAGCGGCCGGCCGAACTGCTTGCGCTCGAGCACGTAGCTCCTTGCGCGGTGCCAGCAGTCCTCGGCCGCGCCGAGCGCGCCCCAGGCGATTCCGTAGCGCGCGGCGTTCAGGCAGGTGAACGGGCCTTTGAGGCCCTCGACGCCCGGAAGCAGGTTCTCTTCCGGCACGAACACCTCGTCCATCACGACTTCGCCGGTGATCGAGGTGCGCAAGCCCACCTTGCCGTGGATCGCGGGCGCCGAGAGTCCCTTCGCGCCTTTTTCCGCGAGGAAGCCGCGGATGCGTCCGTCCTCGGTTTTCGCCCAGACGAGGAAGAGATCGGCGATCGGCGCGTTGCTGATCCAGGTCTTGGAGCCCGCGAGGCTGTAGCCGCCCGGGACTTTCTTCGCGCGCGCCTGCATGCTCGCCGGATCGGAGCCGTGGTTGGGCTCGGTCAGGCCGAAGCAGCCGATCAGCTCTCCTTTCGCGAGCTTCGGCAGGTACTTCTTCTTTTGAGCCTCGGAGCCGAACTCGTGGATCGGCGTCATGACGAGCGAGCTCTGCACGCTCATCGTCGAGCGGTAGCCGGAATCCACGCGCTCGAGCTCGCGCGCGATCAGCCCGTAGCTCACGTGGTTGACGCCGGCGCCGCCGTATTCGGGCGGAAGCGTGGCCCCCAGGAACCCGAGCGCGCCCATCTCGCGCAGGATCGAGGGATCCGCCTTCTCGTGGCGGAAAGCCTCCAGGACGCGAGGCTGCAGTTTCTCCTGCGCGAAGGCGCGCGCCGCATCGCGCACCATGCGCTCGGCCTCGGTGAGCTGCGCCTCGAGCAGCAGCGGATCCTGCCAGGCGAATTCGGCCTTCTTGGGTTTGGTTTTGAGCGGCGCGTTCATGGAAATTCTCCGTTCGGGCCTTTAGGCTTCGGGCGTGAGCAATGATACGCCCAGCCGGGCGCGGCGCTTCAGCCACGGGCTCGCGCGGTAGCGCGGATCCCCGTAGAAATCGTGCAGGGTCTGCAGTATGACGAGGATTCTCGCCGGGCCGATCGCGTCGCCCCAGGCGAGCGGCCCGCGGGGATAGCCGAGGCCCAGCGTCACCGCCGCGTCGATGTCCGCGGGCGAAGCGATGCGCTGCTGCGCGATGTCGCAGGCGATGTTGACGATCTGCGCGACGACGCGCTGCGCGACGAACCCCGGCGAATCGCGGATCACCGAGACCGGCACGCCGTCGCTCGCGAGCAGCCCGTGCGCCGCGGCGCGCATCGCGGGCGCGGTCACCGGCGTCGTCATGAGGGTGCGGCGCTTGTCGAGCGCGAACAGGCAGTCGACCGCGAGCGTGCGCGTCGGGTCGAGTCCCTCGGCGAGCGCGGTCGCAGTCGCGTCGTGGCCGACCGGCGCGACGAGATAGATCGACTGAGCCGCGGGCTGCGCGCCCGCGTCGACGCGCGCTCCGAGCTTCGCAACCAGCTCCGCGAGCCTCGCGCCGAGTCCCGAGCGGCTCACCCAGACGCTCGCGGGCCGCGAAGCCGGCGCGGGAGGCTCGGGAATTTCCTCCTGCCTGCCGTTCTCATGGCGGTAGAAGCCGACGCCCGATTTGCGTCCGAAGAGGCCCGCGGCGACGCGCTGGCTGGTGAGGGGCGAGGGGCGGAAGCGCGGCTCCTCGTAGTACTGCCGGTAGATCGATTCCATCACCGGGTGCGAGACGTCGAGGCCCGTCAGGTCGAGCAGCTCGAAGGGGCCCAGGCGGAATCCGGCGCAATCGCGCAGGATGCGGTCGATCCCGTGGAACTCCGCGACGCCCTCCCCGAGTATGCGCAGCGCCTCGGTGCCGTAGCCGCGGCCCGCGTGGTTGACGATGAACCCGGGCGTGTCCTTCGCGCGCACCGGCTTGTGCCCGCAGCGCAGCGCCAGCGCCGCGAGCGCCTCGCCGACCCAGGGGGCCGTCAGCAGGCCGTCGACGACCTCGACGACCTTCATGAGCGGCACGGGGTTGAAGAAATGAAAGCCGGCGACGCGCTCAGGGCCTTTGCACGCCGCCGCGATCGCAGTGATCGAAAACGACGAGGTATTGGACGCCATCAGGCAATCCTCGGAAACGATGTCTTCCAGCGAGCGGAACAGCTCGCGCTTGGCCTCTAGGTCTTCCACGATCGCCTCGATGACGATGGGGCAGGAGGCGAGGGACTCGCGCGAATCGGCGACGACGAGATTCGCCTGCGCCCGCGCGAGCGCGTCCCGCTCGAGGCGGCCTTTTTCGGCGAGCCTCGCGAGCTGCCCGGTGACGGACTGCTTCGCGTCCTGCGCGGCGCCCGGGCGGCTGTCGTGGAGCAGCGCGCGGATGCCCGCCTGCACGGCGATCTGGGCGATGCCGCGTCCCATGACGCCGACGCCGACCACCGCCAGGCTCAAGTCGGGTCGGGAAACGTCGAGGGGCATGATGCAGGGCGGAAAAGCTGCGATTCTACGTGTTTCACCCGCGCCCCGGCGGCGCGTTGACGTACCTGCGCGTTTTCGGCAAGCTTGCGCGATTCGGCTATCGGAGGAAGAGCCGCATGCATTCACGCGCACGCACGCTCGCGCTCGGGCTGTTCCTGGCGCTGCCGGCGATGGCGCAGGAATTTCCTTCACGGCCGATCACCCTGATCTGCCCCTGGCCCGCGGGCGGCTCGACCGATACCCATCTGCGGCGCTTCGCCGAGATCGCGGCGAAATACCTGGGCCAGCCGATCCTGATCGAGAACAGACCCGGCGCCGGAGGGACGGTGGGGCCGGGTCACTTGGCGCAGACCGCCAAGCCCGACGGCTATTCGCTCTCGCAGATGCACATGGGCGCCTTCCGCATCCCGCACATGCAGAAGCTCGCCTGGGACCCGGTGCGCGACTTCACCTACGTCATCGGCCTGTCGGGCTACACCTTCGGCGTGGTGGTGAAGAGCGATTCGCCGTTCAAGACCTTCAGCGACCTGCTCGACTACGCCAGGGCGAACCCGGGCAAGCTGTCCTACGGGTCGACCGGCACCGGCACCTCGCCGCACCTGCTGATGGAGGAAGTGTCGATGAAGACCGGCGTCCAGTTCCTTCACGTGCCCTTCAAGGGCAACGCGGATTCAACCCAGGCGCTCCTCGGCGACCACATCATGGCGCAGTCGGATTCCAGCGGCTGGGGGCGCTTTGTCGACGCGGGGCAGTTCAGGCTGCTCGTCACCTTCGGGAGCCGGCGCACCAAGCACTGGCCGAGCGTGCCCACGGCGAACGAACTGGGCCTGGACATGGTTTACAGTTCTCCCTACGGGATCGTCGGGCCGCGCGGCATGGAGCCGCGGGTCGTGAAGATCCTGCACGACGGCTTCAAGAAGGCGCTCGAAGATCCCGAGGACCTGAAGGTGCTCGACCAGCTCGACCAGGAGCTGTGGTACCAGTCGAGCGAGGACTACGCAAGATACGCCCGCGAGACGCTGCGGAAGGAGCGGGCGCTGATCGAACGGCTGGGGCTGCTGGCGAAATAGCGCAAGGAGGAGGCTGCCATGTTCAAGAAAATACTGCTCGCGTACAACGGTTCGCGCGAAGGCAAGTCGGCGCTACTCGCCTGCGCCGAGATCGCCGCGTTCGCCCATTCGGAGACTCACCTCCTCGCGGTGGCCGGGATGCCCTCGAGCATGTTCCTCACCGAGGGCTTCCTGCCCGAGGAGCTGCTCGAAGAGGAAAAGAAACGCGCCCAGGAAATCCTGAACGAAGGCATCGCGCAACTGAAGAAAAAAGGATTCACCGTCGCCGGGCACCTCGCGGTCGGCGAGCCGGTGGAAGAGATCTCGCGTCTCGCTGCGGAGCTGAAGTGCGACCTCATCGTGGTCGGACACCAGCAGAAAGCCTCGTTCGCCTCGCGCTGGTGGCGCGGGTCGGTCGGGAAGACGCTGCTGGATCATGCGCCGTGCAGTATTTTTGTGGCGCAGACGAGGGATTGATACTCAAGCCCGCGACGCGGGCGTAGCCAGTCCGGGAGCGTTGTTCGCACCCGCTCAACCTTTTTTGCGTTCGGTCGTTATTCCCCTATGTACTGAGTCGGGGCGGCGATCATCAACAAGAAGAAGAAAGCAACTCTGATCGCGATCGAGGCGATTGCCGGCCGCATCGTTGTTTTGCGTGGCCAGCGCGTCATGCTCGATTCCGACCTCGCCGTGCTTTACGGCGTCACGACTAGACGGCTCAATGAACAGGTGATGCGAAACCTTGGACGGTTCCCGTCCGATTTCATGTTCCAGTTGAAAAATCACGAAGTTGCCATCTTGAGGTCGCAATTTGCGACCTCAAGTTCAGATGCACGACACCTCGCCTGGGGCGGTCGACGCTACGTCCCGTACGCCTTCACCGAGCACGGCGCCCTCATGGCCGCCATGGTGCTGAACTCTCCGAGTGCCACCGAGGTGTCGGTCTACGTAGTGCGCGCCTTTGTCGAGCTGCGCGACACGCTCGTCGCGCATAAGGAACTCCCCAAGCGCCTCGATGAGCTGGAATCAAGACTCGAGAGGAAACTCACAACTCACGACCAGGCCATCGCAGGCATTCTCGATGCCATCCGCCAGCTCATGGTGCCGCCTGAGCCGCCCAAGAAGCGACGCATCGGGTTCGTGCAGAACGACTGAGCCAGCGTAAACGACAACGCAGCGCGAAGGCCGGGCGTCGTTGTCGGGACTGCACAATTTACTTCGTGATGTTCCAACTTACCGAAACGGAGCAGGCCGTTTTGAGATCGCAATTTGCGATCTCAAACTCGGGGCCGCGGCTATGGCCGGAAAGCGCAGAATGGGGCGCTCAGGACCCGGGCGTAGACCACGCCACGGACCAGGATTTTGCGCGTAGAATTTGCAACCTCGTGAATTGAAAAGTTTGGACTACTGTCATGACTGAACTCACTGTGAAGCTCCCCGATGAGCTCGTCCGGAAAATCCGGGCTGCGGGCCTCCTGGACGAGGCCGCGCTGGAGCAGCTTTTTAGAGAAGCGCTGCGCAAGCAGGCTGCCGGTGAGCTTTTTGCCGCGCTCGATGAAATTCAAGCGCTCAAGCTCCCACCGATGACCGAAGAGGAGGTCCAGGCCGAGATCGACGCGGCGCGCGCCGAGCGCCGGACGCGCTCAGGCAAGTAATCTGAGTGCGCATCGTCGCCGACACGAACGTCATCGTGTCGGCCTTTCTCTGGGGCGGTGTGCCGCGACAGCTGCTCAATGCCGCAGGAGGGCAGGGGGTCGAATTCTTCACAAGCCGTGCGCTCATCGCTGAGCTAGAGGACGTGCTCTCGCGCGGCAAGTTCGCCGCGCAGCTAAGCGAAAGCCGTTTTACGTCTGCGTACCTCCTTGCCCGCTACACCCAGCTCGCTACTCTCATTGCACCGGTTGAAGTCACCTCTCCGGAACTTCGCGACCCCGACGATGCAGCCGTCCTTGCTTGCGCGCTTGCTGCCCAAGCCGATCTCATCGTTTCCGGCGACAAGCACGTGCGAGACCTCAAGACGTACCAGAAGATCCCAATCGTCAACGCCGCGGAAGCGCTCGCCCGTCTGTCCCACCCTTGAGCCCGATGTACGCAACGCCGCAGATTAAGTGGAAAAGTCACCCCGCCTTGATCGTATTCACCAGCACTCCCACCTTGCTCACTTCGATCTCCACCGTGTCGCCGGGCTTCATCCACACCGGAGGATTGCGGCGCGCGCCCACGCCGCCCGGGGTGCCGGTGACGATGACGTCTCCCGGCTCCAGGGTCGTGAATGCCGAGATGTAATCGATCAACCGCGGGATGCGGTGGATCATCTGCTCGGTGGTGGCGTGCTGCATCACCTGGCCGTTGAGCCGAGTCTCGAGCGTCAGCTCCTCGCCGTCCGCGATCTCGCTGCGCGTGACCATCCACGGGCCGAATCCGCCGGTGCGGCTGAAGTTCTTGCCCGCGGTCCACTGCAGGGTGTGGCGCTGCCAGTCGCGCACCGAGCCGTCGTTGTAGCAGGCGTAACCGGCGACGTGCTTCCACGAATTTTCCTGTGATATGCGCCGCCCGGACTTGCCGATGATCACGGCGATCTCGCCCTCGTAGTCGAGGTTGGTCGATTCGGGCGGCATGAGGATGGCCTGCTTGTGCCCGACCTGCGACTCGGGAACGCGGATGAAGAGCGCGGGGTTCTCGGTCTTGTCGCGGCCGGTCTCCATACGGTGTTCTTCGTAATTGAGGCCCACGCAGACGATCTTTCCCGGGTTCGGAATCACCGGAAGGAAAGGCACCTTGGAGAGCTTGAGATCGGCCGTCTTCGCGGCTTTCGCGATTTTTTCGGCCTGGGCGAGCGCGCCGCCCGCGAGCAGGGCGCGAAGGTCCGGGAATTTCCTGCCGATGCGCCGCGTGAGATCGACGATCCCGTCGTTCATCACGACTCCGTACCCGGCGCCTTTGGGAGTGCGGTAGCTCGCGAGCTTCATTTTTTTCTCCGCTTGAGTGTAGCGCGTTAGTCTACCGCAAGGCTCAGAAGCGCATGGTCGCACCGGCCACGAACGCCCAATCCACGCTCAGCTGGATGCCGTTGTAGAAGCGGTAGATCGGCAGCTGCAGGAAGCCGTAGAGCTGCACGTCGTGCGTGACCGAGTAGGCGAGCCCCGGGCTCAAGAACACGGTCCGCGATCCGCTCAACTCCGGCTCGGAGTTCGCGCCGGAGTCCTTGCCCTTGACCATGCTGTTGATCTGCAGCAGCGCCTGCCAGTCATGGCCGAGGGGATGGCGATAGCCGAAGTTAATCTGGAACTGCCTGCCGGGCCTATATTCGTCCTTGATGCTCACCGGCTGCTGATAAAGCGCCTGGACGGACCAGCTTGAGTCCTGGTAAATGCCCGGCGCGGAGTAGAAGCCGCCGAGCACGACGTCGGTGCTTCCCGTCCCGGGCTGCAGCATGCGTTCGGCCACGGCGCCGTCCGAGTTGCTGACGCGCGCGTTTCCCGTCGGCAGTTTCAACCCGAAAGTGAGCCCGGAGTTGACGACCGGATTCTTCTCGTTGTCGAAGCGGTAGTAGCCGAGCACGCGCGCGTCGCCGGCCTTGGTGAAGTCCCATTTCTCGAAAGTGTTCGCTCCGGTCGGATCCGCGAAGTGCGAGTGCGAGCGGCTCGCGACCGGGAGCGAGGCCGATACCGCCCAGTTCTTGGCGAGCGCGTAGTCGAGCGTGCTCACCAGGTTCCGGTTGATGGTGCGCAGCTCCCTGATGTCCTCATTGTCATCTTCCGGCGGGATCTGCCGGGTGCCGGAGCGAAGGTGCTTCTGGTCGACGAACTCGTAGTGCAGGTCCAGCCTCGCGGTACCGGGCGCGGCTGCGGCGCCTTGCGTCGACCAGTTGGTGTCGAGCACGCAGAACGCCGAGCCGCAAGACCCTTGCGCGGCGCCGGCGGCGGCCAGGAGCGCGACGCTCCCCGAGTATGCGATTGCAAATCGCTTATTCATTCCCTTCCTTCTGAAATCTTTCAGTCGCGTGCCGGTCCGCTCGGAACCTGAGCACGCGCGACAGGCGTACGGCCGCAGCCGTGCGCTACAGAGCCGCTGGAATCAGGAGAAAAAAGGCGGGGCGCGCGGAGGCGCGCAAGGGTCGAGCGCAGCCGGAAGCTGCGGCTCGGAGAAAAGCTCCCGGACCGGTCCGGAAGCAGGTATCGGGCAAAGGAGCGCTAGCGCAGAGCCCGAAATCGCGGCGCCGCGCTCGGGGTTGAAGGGGCACAGCGTGCAATGCGAAGGCCGGGCGCCTTTGCCGGGGGTTTCGCCGGGCAAGCCTTCTCCCCCGTGTTTCTGGCCGGTCGCGCTGCACACTTCGGAGGGAAGCGCCGGGACGTTCGGCCTGGCGTTCGCGAGCAGCGGCCAGGAGGCGTTGAGCGCGATGCCCGCGAGCGCGAACCAGGCGCCAATGCGGTTGCGAAAGCGATGCGCGTTCATCGCCGCTTTTTTAGCACAGATGCGCGGGCTTTTCCAGCGTCGGTTCTGGTATTCTCCACTCCGACATGAAGGGAAGACTGGAAGACCGGCGCCTGCTCACCGGGCAGGGGCGATTCATCTCCGACTGGAATTTTCCGAATCAGGCCTATTGCTCGTTCCTGCGCTCGGACCGCGCGCACGCGGAGATCGTTTCCGTCGACGCGGGAAGCGCGCTCCAAGCCCCGGGGGTGCTCGCCGTGCTCACCGGCCGTGACGTGGCCGAAGCGGGCTACAAGTCGATTCCGACCAACTTGGGCGTCAAGGACCGCTTCGGCGAGCCGCTCAAAAAACCGCCGCGTCCGGTGCTCGCCCAAGGAAAAGTCCGCCATGTCGGCGAGTGTGTCGCCTGCGTGGTCGCCGAGTCGGCGCAGCTCGCGCAGGACGCGGCCGAATTGATCGTGGTCGAGTACCGCGAGCTGCCTGCGGTGACCTCCGCGGACAAGGCGCTCGAACCCGGGGCGGCGCAGCTCCACGCCGAGCTCCCCGGAAATCTTTCCTTCGACTGGATCGCGGGCGACGAGGCTGCGACCGAGGCCGCATTCCGGGCGGCCGACCGCGTGGTGAAGCTCGCCCTCGAGAACCCGCGCATGGTCGGAAACCCGATGGAGCCGCGCGCCTGCGCGGGGACCTACGACGCGGCGACGCAGAAATACGCGCTCTACGCTTGCACTCAAGGGACGGCCGGCATGCGCGGGCAGCTCGTCTACACCATGGGCGTCCCCGACGACAGGATCGACGTCATCGCGGAAGACGTCGGCGGCGGATTCGGCGTGCGCTTCAACATGTATCCGGAATACTGCGCGGTGCTGCTCGCGGCGAAGAAGACCGGACGCCCGGTGAAGTGGACCGGCAGCCGCTCGGAAGTTTTCCTGTCGGACGAGCAGGGCAGGGACGTCGCGAGCATGAGCGAGCTCGCGCTAGCCGCCTCGGGGAAATTCCTGGCGCTGCGCTTCTCCTACATCGCCGACCTCGGCGCCTATCTCGCTCCCACCGGCCCTTTCATCAATACGCAGGGCGTGGTGGCGTGCCTCACCGGCGTGTACGCGGTGCCGGCCGCCTGCGCCCGGGTCAAGCTCGCCGTGACCAACAAGGCGCCCGGCGCCGCCTACCGCGGCGCGGGCCGCCCGGTGATGTCGTACATGCTCGAGCGCCTGGTCGACGCGGCCGCGGCGGAGCTGAAAATGGACCCCGCCGAGCTCAGGCGAAAGAATCTTGTCGCGAAGAACGCGTTTCCCTATAAGGCGGCAAGCGGCGTCACCTACGACTGCGGCGACTTCGAGGGCGTGCTCGCCGACGCGCTGAAAGCTTCCGACTGGGCGGGATTCCCGGCGCGGCGCGCGCAATCGGAATCGCGCGGAAGGCTGCGCGGGCGCGGCATGGCCGCTTACATCGAGGCGAGCGGCGGGGGCTTTGCGCCCTCCGACCAGGTCGAGCTGCGCTTCGGCGCGGAGGGCGGCGTGACGATGTACGCGGTCTCGCACTCGCACGGGCAGGGGCACGAGACGAGCTACGCGCAGATCGTCTCCGCCGTGCTCGGCGTGCCGATGGAAAACTTTCGCCTCCGGAACGGCGACCCCGCGGTGCGCCTCATCGGCAACGCGACCGGCGGCTCGCGCTCGCTCCTCGGCGTGGGGAGCGTCATGCAGCTCGCGGCGAAGCAGGTGGTGGAAAAAGGCCTCGCGCTCGCGGCCAAGGATCTGGAGGCGGCCGCAGCGGACATCGAATTCACGGACGGCTCCTATCGCATCAGGGGCACCGACCGCGCGATCACGCTGCTCGCGCTCGCCCAGAAGTACGCGGGTACGCCGCAGGCGCTCGACGTGAAGACCGAGGGCAAGTTCGGCGTGACCTTCCCGAACGGCTGCCACGTCGCCGAGGTCGAGATCGAGCCCGAGACGGGAATCGCGGAAATCGTGCGCTTCACCGCGGTGGACGACGCCGGCAACATCGTCAATCACCCGATCGTCGAAGGCCAGATGCAGGGCGGGATCACCCAAGGGGCGGGACAGGTGTTCGGCGAGCAGGCGGTCTACGATCCCGACACCGGCCAGCTGCTCACCGGGAGCTTCATGGACTACCCGATGCCGCGCGCGGGCCTCGTGGACGGCCTCGAGATCCGAGAGCACCCGGTGCCGACCGCCGCGAACCCGCTCGGCGCGAAAGGCGTGGGCGAAGCGGGCGTGAGCGGATCGCTCCCCGCGCTGATGAACGCCGTGATGGATGCGCTGCGCCGGGCGGGCGTCGCGCGCTTCGACATGCCGGCGACGCCCGACCGCCTGTGGCGCGCGATCCGGGATGCGGGAGGACGTTCATAGAAGGGGATCATCATGAACCACGGAGATATTTCCCCGGACATCGCCAAGGGCCTCAAGGTCCTGCAATCGAGAATCGCGAAAGCCGGGATCCCGCCCTCGAAGCTCGACGAGACGCTCAACATCGCGACCTGGAACATCCGGGAATTCGGCAAGAAGGAGCGCAGCGCGGCGGCGATCCACTACATCGCCGAGATCCTGGGTCAATTCGACCTCATCAGCATCGCGGAACTGCGCGATAACCTGACGGACCTGGGCCGGGTCCTCGAGGTTCTCGGGCCGTTCTGGCGGGTCATCTACTCCGACGCGCTGAGAGATTCGGGCGGAAACAACGAGCGGGTCGGATTCATCTACGACAAGAGGGCGGTCGCATTCAGCGGGTTCGCCGCCACGGCCAACCCGCCGCGCGAGAAGGTCGGAAACCTGTATCTGCCCAAATTCCACTGGTGGCGCGAGCCCTTCATGGCGTCCTTCAGCGCCGGCAGCTTCGATTTCGTCCTTCTCGCGGCGCACGCGCAGTGGGGGACGCCCGCGGGGCGTCTGGTCGAGCTGCAGTCCCTCGCCCAATGGGTCGACCTGAAGCGGAAGGAGAAGACCTGCGAGGACAAGGATCTCATCATCGTCGGCGACTTCAACATCGAAACGCCCGAGCAGCTCGCGGCTCTGACCGGTAAAGGGCTTCAGATGCCCGCCGCCTTGAAGGGCAAGTCCTTCGGCACCAACCTCGCCCAGGACAAGCGCTACGATCAGATTCTGCATTACCCCGGCTATCCGGAGAACTTCTCGAACCAGGCGGGCGTGGTCGATTTCTACGCCGGGAGCTCGAAAGAGCTGTTCCCGGATCTGGACAAACTTGCGTTTTCCTTTCAGATGTCCGATCACCTTCCGCTGTGGATGCAGGTCAACACCGACATAGAGGGTCAGAAGCTCGACGAGATCATCCGGGCGGGGAAGTGATGCGGCCGCCAGCCGATCCGCTTAACCCCGTTCGGGCGCGGCCCGCGTTAACCTCAGGATGTCGGACTTCGCCACGGTCCTGGCCTTTCCGCCTCGCGCGCTCCCGGTGCAGCACCGGAGCCCTGCGGAGGCGCTACACTTGCGCCGCATGAGGATCGAGGCGAGCGACGAGGAGCTGATGCTGCGCTACGGCAGGGGCGATGCTCGCGCCTTCGAGCTGCTCTACCGACGCCATCGTCTCCCCCTGTACCGGTTCCTGCTGCGACAGGTCGGCAATGCGGCCACAGCCGAGGAATTGTTCCAGGACCTCTGGATGCGCGTCGTCAATTCCCGCGGGCGTTATGAGGCCCGGGCGAAATTCACCTCCTGGGTATACGCGATCGCGCACAATCGCCTGATGGATTTCTACCGGGGGAACGGCAACGCGTCGTTCCTGAGCCAGGAGGAAAGCGAGTCGGTCCTCGAGGACCTTCCGGCCGCGGAGATCGCAGCGGACCTGCGCCTGGACCGCAAGCGCGCGGTGGAGCGCCTGCTCGTCGCGCTCGGCAAGCTTCCCGATGCGCAGCGCGAGGCCTTTTTACTGCAGCAAGAGAGCGAAATGTCGATCGAGGAAATCGCCGCGGCGACCGGCGTCGGCCCCGAGACCGCGAAGAGCCGCCTGCGCTATGCTGTGGCGAAGCTGCGTGCGAGCTTGGGGAAGCAATCATGATCGAGCGGCGCGACGAGGAGCTTTTGCACATCTATCGTGAGGCCGAGGGGCCGCGCCCTCCGCAGCGCGTCGACGACAATATCCTGGCGGCGTCGCAGCGAGTCGCGGGCACGGTGCGGCGGCCCGCAGCGCTAGTGTTCGCACGCCGCTGGGGCACGCCGGTCGCGCTCGCCGCGACCGTGCTGGTGACCTCGACCCTCGCGCTCATGGTGTTCGAGCGGCAATCCGGCCTCGACACGATAGCGCCCAAGGCACCGGGGTCCGTCCGGCCGGCGAAAGTCTCTCCGGCAGAGGCGACGCGCGCTTCTCCGGCGGAGCCGCACCGCGCCGAGGCGGCGGCGAAATCCCCGGTCGCGGAGCCGCGGCGAGCCGATTCGCCGGCGAAATCTCCGTCGGTCGCTTTGCCGCACCCCGCGCCGGCGGCGCCGAGTCCGCCGGCAGCATCGCGGAGCGACAGGGTGAAGCAGCCCACGCTCGAAACCGCCCTCTCGGGCGAACGCCGCGCAACAGTGCAACCCGCGCGCGTGCCGGCAATTCCGCCCGGGGTCGAAATTCTCCGCAAGAGCGAAGAGGCAAAGCCGGCGCCCGCCGCCGCGGGTTCGGCCGCGAACGTGCGCGCCGGCACCATCCCGCCACAGCCGCCCGTGCCGGACGCCCAGCGCGTCTTCGACGCCCAACAGCAAATCCGACCGGCGCAGGCGCCGGCGGCCGCGCCAGCCCCGAGCTCGAACGTTGTCCGCGAATCGGCATCGACGCTCCAAGGCGCGAGCGCCGGTGCTGCAATCGGAAACCGTCTCGCGGTTCCGGAAGCCAAGGAGCGCACGCCGGAAAAATGGCTGGCGGATATTCGCAAGCTCAAGACCGAAGGCAAGGCGATCGAAGCCGAGCGCGGGCTGGGCGAGTTCAAGAAGCGCTATCCCGACTACATCTTGCCTGAGGACCTGCGCTAGCCGCCCGAGTCGGAATCGTCCGGCTCGTTCAAGCTTTCGGCAGGGTTTTCTCAGTACACTGCCGCGGCGCCGCGGAGCGCGGCGCCTCCCGACAGCAGCCATGATCGCAAAAGAGGAAAAACTTGCAGCCGTCTCGGTCGCGGTAAAGCCGGCGGTCCGATTGCCTCTGCTGAAGCAGCTGGGGCCGGGATTGATCGCCGGCGCCGCGGACGACGATCCGAGCGGCATTGCCACCTATTCGCAGGCGGGCGCGCAGTTCGGGTACGGCATGCTGTGGTCGGTGCTGTTCACGTTGCCGCTCATGATCGGCATCCAGATCGTGAGCGCGCGCATCGGCCGCGTGACCGGGCAGGGCCTCGCCGCCAACATCCGGCAGCATTATCCGAAGTCGCTCCTTTACGCAGTCATCGCGCTCCTGCTCGTCGCCAACACGATCAACATCGCGGCCGACCTCGGCGCGATGGCCGCGGCCCTGCAACTGCTCGTCGGAGGCTCGACGCGCCTCTATATCGTCGCGTTCGCGCTGGTGTCGCTGGGACTGCAGGTCTTCATTCCCTTTCCGCGATACGCGCCGTTCCTGAAATGGCTCACGCTCGCGCTTTTTGCCTACGTCGCGACGGTGTTCGTGGTGCGGGTGCCGTGGCTCGAGGCCGGTTTGCACACGCTCGTCCCGGACCTCGCGCTCCGCGCGGACTATCTCCTCACGCTCGTCGCAGTGTTCGGCACGACCATCAGCCCCTATCTTTTTTTCTGGCAGGCTTCGCAGGAGGTGGAAGAGCAGCGCGCGGCTGACGGCGAAGCGCCGCTGCGCGAGGCGCCCGAGCAGGCCACGGCGCACCTCCACCGCATCAAGATCGATACGTACATAGGAATGACGTTCTCGAACCTGGTGGCGTTCTTCATCATGCTGACGACCGCAGTGACCCTGCACGCGCACGGCATCACCGACATCCGGACCTCGGCGCAGGCGGCCGAGGCGTTGCGCCCGATAGGCGGGGAATTCGCGTTCCTGCTGTTCGCCGCGGGCATCGTCGGCACCGGAATGCTCGCCGTGCCGGTGCTCGCCGGGTCGGCGGCGTACGCGGTCGCCGAATCCTTCCGCTGGCCGATCGGCCTGGGCTTGAGGCTGATGGAAGCGCGCGGCTTCTACGGCATCCTCACCGCCGCGACGACGATCGGCGTCGCGCTCAACTTCACCGCGATCGATCCGGTCAAGGCGCTCATCTGGAGCGCGGTGATCAACGGAGTGATCTCGGTGCCCATCATGGCCGTGATGATGCTGATGGCGGCGAGCCCGGAGATCATGGGGCGCTTCACCGTGAGGCGGCGCTTGAAGAATCTCGGCTGGCTCGCCACCGGGGTGATGGCCGTCGCGGTGGTCGCGATGTTGGCGGCGCTGCTTTCCGCGCGGCGGTGATTTTAGGCAACCCGTGGGCCGCTAGCGGACTTTGATTTGTCGTTTGACAGGCATAAACAAATAGTTTATATGTTCGTTTGTGATCCGCTCCTTTGCCTCGTCCGAGACGGAGCGCTTCTTTGCTACGGGTAAGTCGCGGCGCTTGCCGCCGGAGATCCGCAAACGGGCGGCGATGCGTCTGACGCAGCTCCACGCGGCGACGACGCTCGAGGACTTGCGCTTTCCGCCTTCGAATCGCCTGGAAGCATTGAAGCACGATCGCAAAGGGCAGTGGAGCATTCGCATCAACGATCAATGGCGCGTGTGTTTTCGCTTCGAGCGCGGCGATGCATTCGATGTGGAAATTACCGATTACCACTAAGGAGTAACTGACATGACCGTCAAGAACGGCTTGCCCCCGATTCATCCGGGGGAGTTTCTCAAGGAGGCGCTCGAAGAACTGGGCACGTCCCAGGCCGAATTCGCGCGCGCCATCGGCGTTTCGCCCATGCGGATCTCCCATGTCGTCAAAGGCACGCGGCCCGTCACGGCAGAGCTGGCGCTGCTATTCGGCCGGGCTTTCGGGCAATCACCGCAATACTGGCTCAATCTGCAGGCCGCCTACGATCTGAAGACGGCCCAAAAGGAAATCGGGGGGAGACTGCGCGCGGTGCGCCCGCTGGAGCATGCTTGAGATGAAGGCGTTCATTCTGGCGGGCACCTTGCTCGCCGCTGCGCTTTGTGTCCAGCCGGTCAACGCGCAGGAACCGGCCGACTATCCTTCGAAGCCCATCCACATCCTCGTCGGCTTCACACCCGGCGGCGGGCCGGACATCACCGCGCGCTACGTCGCGCAGAAGCTCGGCAAAGCCTGGAAGCAGCAGGTGATCGTCGACAACCGCCCGGGCGCGGGCGGCACGCTCGCGGCGGGAATGGTGG
>Ga0209155_1000393_pt1 | contig 20668 bp, 13 predicted proteins | sample GraSoiAngelo_122_FD_185879 | JGI IMG/M metagenome (GOLD analysis project Ga0209155, IMG submission 185879) | Grasslands soil microbial communities from the Angelo Coastal Reserve, California, USA - 14_0927_02_20cm (SPAdes) (version 2) | ecosystem: Environmental > Terrestrial > Soil > Grasslands ... | reverse complement strand
GTGGCGGGCGGCAGCTGGACGGCGAAGCATATCGTGCATGACCTCCCCACCAGCCATCGCGAAGCATACGCGCAGTTCTATCGATCGCCGTGCCTGATGGCTAACATCGCCGTCCGCAACTGGCGCTTCCTCTACAAGATGGGATTGTCCGGCTGTCGCTGGTTCGGCGGACTCGGCGACTATCTCTCGGTACGGAAGATGGCGCTCGTCGGGAACGAGCCCCGCACCATCGGTCCTGGCTCACCGACGGTGCTGACCATCAAGGTCCTCTTCGCCCAGCCCGGCCTCTCGATCGCCGAGCAGGGGAGTCGGGGACGCACGCAGCTGCTCGGCACCTCGTTCGCGCAGTACGAGCGCGCGTTCCGCGAGCAGCTCGCCGACATGTTCGCGCCCGGCGGATTCGATCCGCGCCGGGACATCGCCGGCATCATCTTAAATCGCTGGGGTCACGCGTACGTGAATCCGCAGCCGGGGTTTTTCTTCGGCATCAATGGCAAACCGGCGCCGCGGGACATCCTGCGGAATCGTCCGCACGGTCGGATCGCGTTTGCGAATACGGATCTTGCTGGAGCCAGCGATCATCGGAACTCGATTCGCGAAGCGGAGCGCGCAGTAAAGCAGCTGCTCGGCGTCTGAGCACTAGCGTGATCCCTCCCCACGTAACGAAACAACAACGTCGCGCGAAACCGTAACCTACGATTCCCCGCGACGTTTCTGGCGTGACGTCTTTGCTTGACGCCTTTTTTCTGTGATGGGCCTGAGTGGAGTTGAACCACTGACCTCACGCTTATCAGGCGTGCGCTCTAACCACCTGAGCTACAGGCCCTGCTCCCTCACTCCCAGTCCCGGCGCGGTCCCGGCCCCTTCTTCGGCCGGAACTCATCGTCTTCCTCGTCGTCGAACTCGTCGTCCAGGTCGTCGTACTCGTCGAGATCGTCCAGGTCCTCCTCTTCAAGCTCGTCCTCATCCAGCTCGTCGTCGAAGTCCTCGTCCAGGTCCTTGTCCTCTTCGAAGTCTCCGAACTGCTCTTCGCCGATACTGTCGCTGCGACGCTTGAGCGACCAGTCCGACGTCTCACGGGACAACATTGTCACCCCCAGCTAGGGTTGCGGTGGTTGTTTGAACGAGCTTCCCCCGACTCCCGCTCCCGCTACGACTCTTCGACCGACCGCGCGTTCCGCGCCAGCTTGCGCCGCTCCGTGGCGCCCAGCGCGCGCTTACGCAGCCGGATGGACGACGGCGTGACCTCGATCAGCTCGTCGTCCTCGATGTACTCGAGCGCCAGCTCGAGCGTCACCTGCCGCGGCGGCTCCAGACTGATCATCTCGTCCGACGCGGTCGTCCGCATGTTCGTGAGCTTCTTTTCCTTGGACGGGTTCACGTCCATGTCGCCCACCCGGGCGTTCTCCCCCACCACCATGCCCTCGTACACCGGATCCCCGGGTTTGACGAACATCGTCCCGCGCTCCTGCAGGTTGAACAGCGCGTACCCCACCGCCACCCCCTCCCGGTCCGCCACCAGCACCCCGCGACTCCGCCCCTGCAACGGCCCCGCCCAGGGACCGTAGTCGAAGAAACGGTGGTGCATGATCCCCGTGCCCCGCGTGTCTGTCAAGAACTCCGAGCGGTACCCGAGCAGTCCCCGGGCGGGAATCTTGAAGCGCATCCGCACCATGCCCACCCCCGGGTTCCGCATGTCCAGGAGCTCCGCCCGGCGGGGGCCCAGCTTTTCCATGACGACCCCCAGGTACCCCTCGGGGCAGTCGATCATCAGCTCCTCGTACGGCTCCAGCCGCTCCCCATTGGGCCCCTCCCGCGGAATGATCCGCGGCCGGCTCACCTGGAACTCGAACCCCTCGCGCCGCATCGTTTCCATGAGAATGCCGAGGTGCAGCTCGCCCCGGCCCGACACCGTGAACGTCTGGGGGTCGTCCGTCTCCTCCACCCGCAGGGCCACGTTCTTCTCGAGCTCCCGAAACAGCCGATCGCGCAGCTGCCGGCCGGTCACGAACTTCCCCTCCCGTCCCGCGAACGGCGAATCGTTCACCTTGAAGTCCACGGAGATCGTGGGCTCCTCCACCGCGATGCCGGTGAGCCGCTCCAGATAGTCGGGCGCCGTCACCGTCTTCCCGATCTCGACGCCGACCAGGCCCGCGAGCGCCACGATGTCGCCGGCCGAGGCGTCCTGTACCTCGACCCGCTCCAGCCCGTCGAACGAAAACAGCTTCACCACCTTGGCCTGCTCGTACGGTGCATCCCCCAGAGGACCAGGCTCGCCCAGCGGAAGTAACGCGACCGTCTCGCCCACCTTCACGCGCCCCCGCTCGATCCGGCCGATCGCGATCCGGCCTAGATAAGAGGAATAGTCGAGCGTCGAGACGAGCATCTGGAACGGCCCGTTGGGGTCGGCCTTGGGCGCCGGGATCGTGTCCAGGATGGTCTGGAACAACGGGTTGAGATCGGTCCCCGGGGCCTTGAGGTCGAGGGTGGCGGTCCCCGCGCGGCTCGACGTATAAAGGAAAGGACAGTTGAACTGCTCCGGCGTCGCCTCCAGGTCCAGGAACAGCTCCAGCACCTCGTCGTGCACCCGCAGCGGCTCGGCATCCTGGCGGTCGATCTTGTTGACCAGCACGATCGGCTTCAGGCCGAGTGCCAGCGCCTTCCCCGCCACGAAGCGCGTCTGCGGCATGGGGCCCTCGGCGGCATCCACGAGCAGCAGGAAGCCGTCGACCATGCGGAGAATCCGCTCCACCTCACCGCCGAAGTCGGCGTGCCCTGGCGTGTCCACGATGTTGATCTTGGTGTCGCCCCACCGCACCGCGGTGTTCTTCGACAGGATGGTGATCCCGCGCTCACGCTCCAGCGGGTTCGAGTCCATAACCCGCTCGTTTACCTGCTGGTTGGCGCGGAACACCCCTGCCTGGCGGAGCATCTGGTCCACCAGCGTGGTCTTCCCATGGTCCACGTGCGCGATGATGGCGATGTTGCGGATCTGCAAGGGGCTAGGTCCTGACGGTACCTGTGTGAGGGGCGCAGTCTGTGAGGGGCGCAGTATAGGAAGGTGATCTCGAAAAGACAAGCTCAGAAATCACCAAGCGGGGGGCCAGTTTATGCGCAGGTTGGGTCCCGCTCCATCTGCACGGTCACATGCCGGATTCCCATGTCCCCCAGGCATGCCTGGACGGCTTCGAGCACCCGCTGGTTGTCGGCCGGGTTCTGGACGACCAGGTGACCGCTCATCGCGATCACCCCGCTGGTGACGGTCCAGACGTGGAGGTCGTGCACCGACGCCACGCCGGGGATGGACGCGATCCGGTCGTGGACGTCCGCGAGGGCGATGTGCGCGGGCGCCGCCTCGAGCAGCACGTCCGTGCTCTCCTTTACCAGCCGCCAGGCGCTGCCGAGGATCAGCAGGGAGATCAGCACCGAGATGACCGGATCGGCCTGCACCCACCCAGTGCCCAGGATGATCACGCCCGCGAGCAGGGCGCCGACCGAGCCGAGCAGGTCGCTCACGATGTGGAGGTACGCGCCGCGCTGGTTGAGCGAGTGGTCGTGGCCGCGATGCAGGATCGCCGCCCCAAGGGCGTTGGCCGCCAGTCCTACGCCTGCGATGATCAGGAGCAGCGCCCCGTGCACCTGTGCGGGGGATTGGAACCGGCGGTAGGCCTCGAGGCCGACACCGAGCGCGATCACGATCAAGGCCGCCCCGTTCACGAGCGCCGCCAGGATCTCCAACCGCAGCAATCCGAACGTCCGCTCCGCCGTCACCGGCCGCTGTGCCAGTGCCGTCACGACGAGCGACAGACCCAGCGCGGCCACGTCGGCCAGCATGTGGCCCGCGTCGGCCAGCAGGGCCAGCGAGTGGGCGAGCCACCCGCCCACGGCTTCGGTAACCATCACCGCAGCCGTGATCGCCAGCACGATCTTCATCCGCCGCCGGCTCTCCTCGCGCAGCGGAGCTCGATGCGTGCATTGGACTTCCAGCGGTACCGCGGCGCTCACCTGTCCCCCTTGCTTCGTCCCTCTTCCCCAAAATACCGGGCCGTTCCGCCACCGGGCAACACGCCCTATGTTCCCGCCTCTATGCCCGGCCCCGGCTCGGAATCGCTCGGCCTCCGCCTGTTGGCGGTGCTGGCCCTCGTGTTGGCCAACGCGTTCTTCGTGGCCGCCGAGTTCGCCCTGGTCGCGGCCCGCCGCACGCGCATCGAGGCGCTCGTCCGGCGCGGCGATCGGAAGGCGCGGACGGTACAGGCGGCGTTCAAAGACCTGTACCGCCAACTATCCGCGGCGCAGCTCGGCATCACGGTCGCCTCGATCCTGCTGGGCTACGTCGCCGAAGATACCGTGGCGCAGGTGTTCCGCGACTGGTTCGCGGCGCTCCCTGCCGCGCTCGAGTTCCTCGCCCGCGGCGGCATCGCGTCCACGGTCGCGGTGGCGCTGGTCTCCTTCCTCCATGTCGTCTTCGGCGAGCAGGCGCCCAAGGCGTGGGCCATCACGCATCCCGAGCGGACCAGCCGCTGGATCGCCGCGCCGCTCATCTTCTTCTCGTGGATCACGCGCCCGTTTACCGACCTCCTCAACTGGAGCGCTAACCGCGTGGTGCGGCTGCTGGGCCTGAAAGGCACCAGCGCCGAGCTCGAGGCGATCCACTCTCCCGAGGAGCTGCGCATGCTGGTCGAGCAGAGCCGGCAGCGCGGCAAGCTCGATGCCGACGATGCCCGCCTCTTGCAAGGCGTGTTCGAGTTCAGTGAGAAGACCGCCCGGGAGGTCATGACGCCACGCACCGAGATGGTGGCCCTGCCGGCGGACCTGACCCTCGAGGAAGCCGCCGACCAGGTGGCGGTCGCGGGCCGGTCGCGCTACCCGGTGTACGGAGAGTCGCTCGACGACATCCTCGGCATCGTGCACGCGAAGGACATCCTCGCCGGCCTCCGCTCGGCCAAGGGTGGCAGCCTGCGCGCGGTGCTCCGCCCCGCCGTCTTCGTTCCCGGGACGCGCGAGGTCGAGGACGTGCTCGCCGACATGAAGCGGCAGAAGATCCACCTCGCGATCGTGCTGGACGAGTTCGGCGGAACGGCCGGCCTCGTCACCATGGAAGACCTGCTGGAGGAGATCGTCGGCCAGATCTACGACGAATACGATCGGCCCTCGGGCGAGCTGCGCTCCGTCCCGGCCGGCGTGGCACCCACCATCGCCGGCTCGGTACCGATCCGCGAGGTCAACAGCGCGTTCGGACTCGAGCTCGGCGAGCAGGACTACACGACCATCGGAGGCTTCCTGTTCGGCGCGATCGGCCGCCTTCCGAGACCGGGGGACCAGGTGGCGGTGAAAGGCGCCGTGTTCGAGATCGTCGAGGTGGAAGGGCGCCGCGTCGGGACGGTGCGGGTGCTGCGTCGCGGCTCGGGCGCGGAGGCCTAGCGCACCCGTCTCGCCAGCTCGATCGCGAGCTGCAGCGCCGCCCGCATGGAGCCGGGGTCGGCCACACCCTTACCGGCGATGTCGAGCGCGGTCCCGTGGTCCGGCGCGACGCGGGGGAAGGGCAACCCGAGCGTCACGTTCACACCAGTGCCGAATCCCGCGACCTTCACGGCCGTCATCCCCACATCGTGATACGGCGTGAGCACCGCGTCGAACTCACCCTTGAGCGCCCGTACGAACACGGTGTCCGCCGGCAGCGGCCCGGCGGCGCTGAGCGTTCGGGCGGCGGGCGCGAGCACGCGCTCGTCCTCGTCGCCGAACAGGCCGGACTCGCCCCCATGGGGATTGAGCGCGCACACGGCCAGCCGCGGCGCCGCGATGCCCCACCAGTCGCGCAGCGCACGCTCGGTGATCCGCCCGCACCGCACCACCCGATCGGTGGTCACCTGCGCGGCTACGTCTTTGAGGGGAATGTGCGTCGTGACGAGCACGACGCGCAGCGCGCCGGTGGCGAGCATCATCGCGACGTCCACGTCGCCCGCGAGATGGGACAGGAGCTCGGTGAGGCCGGGATAGCGGAATCCAGCGAGGTGCAGGGCGTGCTTGTGCACCGGACCGGTGACGATGGCGTCCACCTTCCCCTCCCGCACCAGCCGCACTGCGTCTTCGACCTGCCGGCCCGCAATACGCCCCGCCTCCTCAGGGAGCAGGGAGCGGGGAGCGGTCTGTTCGCTTCCGAGAAAGACGAGATCGGCATCGAGGGGACCGAGGGCGACCGCCTTGGCCACCACCTCCGGTCCGATCCCCCGCGGGTCGCCGAGCGTGACCGCGAGTCGGGGACGGCGGCTAGAACCGGACGTCGACGTACGTGGTGCGACGCAGCAAGTCGAGATGGTGCTTGATGGCGAGCTGCTGGCCGAGCGCTTCGCGGATGCGATCCTTTACTTCGTCGAACCCCAGCTCGCCTTCGGGCAGGCGCCTCATCAGCTCGAACACCACGAACCGCGGCCGCGGTGACCCGATGCCGACCTCGAACACCCGCTTCAACCCGGGGACGGTGTCCGGCCCGATGGCTTTGTCGTAATCGGGCGGGAGCTGGGAAACGGGGAGGGCATCGGCGAGCTTCGGCTCGCTGGGGTCGGCGTAGCGACGGGCCAGCGTGTCGAACGACGCTCCGTGGGCGAGCGCGTCGTGAACGGAATCGGCCTGTCGCCGGGCAATGGCGACCTGCGCGGCGGAGATGGTGGCCTGGATCAGGATGTGGCGCGCCATGATCTCTGCCGGCTGCGCGCGCTCCACCTGAATGATGTGGAAGCCGAACTCGGTGCGCACGACGTCGGAGATCGCGCCCGGCCTCAGACGAAACGCGACGTCCTCGAACTCCTTCACCATCACGCCGCGCCGGAACCACCCGAGCACCCCGCCCTGCTCCCGTGACACGCTGTCGGCCGAGTACTTCTTCGCGACGTCGGCAAAGGTGGCACCGCCACTCTTCCGCAGCGCCACCACGAGCGATTCCGCCAGCTGCAGCGCGCGGACGCTCGCCGCCGAGTCCGGCTTCGGCACGACCACGACCTGGCGGAAGGAGATGGCGGCCGGCCGCTTGGCCTGCTGCTCCCGGTTCGACTCCCAGAACGCCCGCATCTCGGCGTCCGACGGCGCAATCGGCCGCAGTTTCCCCTTTTGCTTGAGTCCCTCGATCAACCGCTGCTGCAGGATCGCGCGACGCTGCTGGTCGGCGAGCCAGCGGCGCCATTCCTCCTCGGACACGAACCCGGCCGCGCGAAGCTGCGACTGGAACTCCGGGATCGAGGTGAACTGCTTGCGCACGTTTTGGACGGTTTGCTCGACCGCGTCCTGCACTTCCTGGTCCGTCACCTTGATCGTGGTGTCGCGCTCCGCCTGCTGCACCAGCAGCTCCTCGTCCACCATCTGCGAGAGGACCTGCCGCCGCGCGGCGTCGCGTCCCGCCGAGTCCTCCGGGACCTTCTGGCCCTGTGACTGCGCCAGGACGATTTGCTCTTCCACTTGCGACGCGAGGATCGGCCTCGTGCCGACGACCGCCACGATGCGATCCACGGGACGGTCCGTCGCTGCTCGACCCTGCGCCGCGGCAGGCGTCCCCCAGGGGGAGACGGCGGCAAGCACCGCCACGACGATGGTCAGAACGAGGGCGCGCATGTCAGCGCGGCGCCTGCCGGCCGCCGCTCTCCGCCGCGACAGGCGGCGGGCCAGGCGCCCGCTTCAAACCCGTGGGCGCGGGCGCGCGCGCCGTCGTGTCCGCCGCCCGGATCGCCTGTGCGCTCTTCAGCGCCCGCGCGATTCCCGCCTCGTTGACCGACCACGGCTGGTCCTGGCGGAGCGCGCCGGCCAGGAAGGGCGGGACTGGGTAGAACGGTGCGGTGCCCCGGGTCACCGCCTGGTCCACGTACCGGTCGACGTGCGCCATGGCGAGCTGCACGCGCGCGGCGGGGGTTGCGGCGGAGTCCTTGAGGAGCTGGGGCGAGACGTCCAGCAGGCCCTCGAGCCGCGCGACGGCCGAGTCGTGCTCGGAGCGCAGTCGCCGCCAGTCGTCCGGGCTGAGCCGCACGCCGGCCTTGTCCACCTCTACGAGCAACATCTCACGCTGCGCGAGCACCTTGATGAACTGGTTCAGCTGGGCGTCGCTCGCCGCGGAGATCCCGCGCACGTCGTTCGGATCGAGCGCCAGGAGCCACCGCGCCAGATCTTTCACCCGGAACGTGCCTCCCTTATAGGTGGCCAGCGTCCGGCTGTCGCTCCGGGCGGAGACGATCTGCGGGACCGCCTGGCGCACCAGGGCGGGCGCGCCGGACTCGATCTTGAGCTGTCGCTGGTTCGCGAGGCTGTCCAGGTACAGGGAGTCGAGCTGGGCGGTGCGCGAGTTCTCGAGATCGACGCGGAACGAGTCGCGCACCTCGGCCAGCGGCGGCCGGCGAATGATGTGGAACCCGAACGGCGTCCGGACCACGGCGGTCATCGCGCCGGGCGGGAGCGTCCACGCCGCACTGTCGAACGCCGGGACGAACTGCCCCCGCGGCGTGGCTGGCAGGTACCCCCCCTTCGACTTCGATCCTGGGTCCTCCGAGTAGCGCCGGGCGAGCTGCGCGAAGTTGAATCCACGACGCGCCGCGGCCTGCATCAGCACCGCGCTGGCTTCCTTCTGTTTCTGCTGCTCCACCATCGGCACGGCGCTCTGCGGGATTCGGATGAGGATGTGCTGGAACAGGCGGACCGTGCCTGCCTGGAACGCTGAATCCGCCTGAGCGGGCGTGAGCTTGCCGCGCGTCGTGATCAGCTGGTCGTGATAGTGCTCCCATTTGAGTTGCGCCGCCACCGGCCACTGCGTGGCGAGCACCAGGGCCGAGTCGTGCAGGTCGCGCCCGCGCCCCAGCTCGGTCGCGAACACGGCGTAGTCCAGGTAGACGTTCGCGACGCCGGTGAGCACGTCGGGTCGGACGGGAATGCGCTGCGCGCGTCCAACCATGTTCGCCAGGCGGTCGACCGTCAGGGTCTGGCCGGCGGCCGTGCCGGCCACCTGCGGGTCGCCCGAGAACGCGTCCCCCAGGGCGCTACATCCAGTCAACACGAGGACCATGACGATCAGACCCAGCCGTACCATGCCAACTCCTTAAGCGTGAGCGTCCGCGAGAACCGCGGTGAGAGCGCGGACGAGCCCCGACCCGATCGGCTCTCCGCCGAGCCGGCGGAGTCGCAGGGAGAGCGGCGCCGCCCGCCGGACCTCGGCCTCGAACTGCACCGCATCGAGCGCCGCCGTCAGGCCGGCCAGCCGCGGGCTCGCGTCCCGGGCGAACGTGAGCCGAGCCTCGTCGCCCTTCACCAGGACCATTTCCAGTCCGACACGGGCGCCGAGGGCGCGGAGCTCGGAGACGAGGAGCAAGCGTTGCGCGTCATCGGGAAGCGGTCCGAACCGATCCCGCAATTCCTCGCGCACCGCTTGAATCTCGCTAGGCGCCTCGGCCCGCGCCAGCCGCCGGTACAGCTCGAGCTTCACCGCTTCATCCGGCACGTATTCGTCGGAGAGGCGCGCCGGCAGATCCAGGATCACCTCGGGTGGCACCCGTGCACCGTTTCCATCGACTCCCTTCCCGGACTTGAGCGCGTCAACGGTCTCCTGGAGCCAGCGGAGATAGGTATCGAACCCGACCGCCTGCGCGTGGCCCGACTGCGCGGCCCCGAGCAGGTTGCCGGCGCCGCGCAGCTCGAGATCGCGCAACGCGATCCGGTAGCCGGAGCCGAGATCGGTATGATGCTCCAACACGCGGAGGCGCTCTTCCGCCTCGTCGTCGACGAGGTCGGGCACGAGCAGATAGCAGTAGGCGCGGCGGTGACTCCTCCCCACGCGCCCGCGCAGCTGGTACAGCTGCGCCAGCCCGAGCTGGTCCGCACGGTCTACGATCATTGTGTTCGCGTTCGGCACGTCGAGTCCGGACTCGACGATCATCGTGGACACGAGAATGTCCACCTCGCCCCGGACGAATCGGGCCATCACGGCATCGAGCTCGGCTTCCTTGAGTTTCCCGTGCGCGACCGCGATCCGCGCCCGCGGCGGGGCGAGGGCCCGCACCCGCTCCGCGATCGTGTCGATGGTCTCGATCCGATTGTGCACGAAGTACACCTGCCCGCCGCGATCCAGCTCCCGTGCCAGCGCCTCCTCGATCAATCCGTCATCCCACGGCTCGATGAACGTGAGCACCGGGGAGCGGTCCTTGGGCGGCGTCTCGAGCAGCGTGAGGTCCCGCAACCCGGCCAACGACAGGTGCAGGGTCCGCGGAATGGGTGTCGCGGTGAGTGTCAGCACGTCCACCGCGAGCTTCAGCGCCTTGAGCCGCTCCTTGTGTCGGACGCCGAAGCGGTGCTCTTCATCGACGATGAGGAGCCCGAGATCGTGGAACCCGACGTCGCGCGACAGCAGGCGATGCGTGCCGATCACGACGTCCACTTCACCGGTTTCGAGCTGCCGCGTCACCTGCTTGGTGTCCTTCGGGCCGCGGAACCGCGACAACACCTCGATCCGCACGGGATAGTCGGCGAGCCGCTCGCGGAACGTCCGCCCGTGTTGCTCGGCGAGAATGGTGGTGGGAACGAGGACCGCCACCTGCTTGCCGGCCTGCACCGATTTGAAGGCGGCCCGCAATGCGACCTCGGTCTTCCCATACCCCACATCGCCCACCAGCAGCCGGTCCATCGGACGGGCGCGCTCCATGTCCCGCTTCACTTCCTCCGAAGCCCGCCGCTGGTCCGGTGTGTCCTCGTACAGGAAGGCCGACTCGAGCTCGCGCTGCCACGGGGTGTCCGGAGGAAACGCGAATCCATTCGCGAGCTGTCGCCGGGCGTACAGGTCGAGCAGCTCGATCGCCATCTGCCGGATCGCCGCGCGCGTCTTGTCGCGCTGCCGCTGCCACGTCGTGGTGCCCAGCCGGTGGAGCCGGGGCGGCGGCGCGTCGCCGTCGGCCGCGGCCCGGTACGGCTCGAGCTGATCCAGACGATACAGCGGTACGTTCAACCGGGACCCACCCTCGTACTCTACGACGGCCACCTCGAGGGTCCCGCCCTCCGCTCCCACCGGGATCGTCTGGATCCCGCGGTAGATCCCGATGCCGTGCTCGAGATGCACCACGTAATCGCCGGCCTTGAGCGCCCGCGTCGCGGCCGTGGCCGTGGCTTCGCGATAGCGGCGCGGCCGCCGCAGCCGGCGGGCCCGACGGAAGATCTCGTGGTCGGTGAGCACGCGCAGCCCGGGCAGCACGAATCCGCCGTCCAACGCCCCGACCGCGAGCGTCGCCCGGTCGCCGGCCAGGAGCTCCTCCAGTCGCTCGAGCTGGCCTTCGTTGTCGCACAGGATCACGGTCGGCGGCTCGGTCGCGACGATCTGGCGCAGCCGCTTGATGTCGCGGTCCACCGGCTCGGGGAGCGCAATCGGGAACCGAACCCCGGTTTCGGTGGGATCGAGCGCGATCCGGGGGAACCGGGCGAGCTGCGCCCGCCACGCCGCCGGTTCGACGAACAGCGCCTCCCGCGCCGGCGGCTCCTCACCCAGCCGCCGCGCCACGTCGAGATGGTGGGCCGCCTCGCTCCAGGCGCGCTCCACTTCCTGTCCCAGCGCCGACTCTTGCTCCAATACGATCAGCGCGTCGCTGGGGAGCAGATCCAGGAGCGACTGACGTGGTAGGGGCGCAGCATGCTGCGCCCCTACGTCGCCTGCCTGCCCTCCCTCAGTCTTCACCGGCAGGACCGTCACCCGCTCGATCGCTTCGCCGGAACGCTGCGAGTCGAGATCGAACGTGCGCAGCGACTCGATCTCGTCTCCCCACCACTCGAGCCGCGCCGGTGCCGCCATCCCAAACCCATACACGTCGAGGATCCCGCCCCGTACGCTGAACTGCGCCACTTCCGTGACGGTCGGGACGCGAGCGTAACCCATCGCCTCGAGTCGCTGGATGACGGTTGCGAATTGTCGGGGCGCAGCATGCTGCGCCCCTACTCCCTTTTCCAACACCAGTCGCATTTCTCGCAGCGGCCCAGGCACCCCCGTGCGCTCGGCGGCGGCGCGCCCGGTCGTGACCAGCACCCGAACCTGCCCCGACAACAGCAGCTCCAGCGTCTCCACGCGCTCGCCGGCGATCTCGAAGTGCGGCTCTTCGGCGCCCAGCGCCTCACGCTGCGGGTACAGCGCCACCGCGGACCCCGACAGCGTCCGCAGGTCCGCAAGCCACCGCTCCGCATCGGTCGGCGTGGGTGTGATCACGACAAACACGCGCTGCGCGAGTCGCCGCGCGAGCGCGGCCACCAGCACGGCGGGACTCGAGCCGGGGAGGCCGGAGATGCCCAGCCGGGTACCGGGCGCGGGCAACCCTTCCGCCAACGCCCGCGTCGCCGGCAGCGCGTCCAACCGGTCGATCACGAAGTCGAGCGGCATCAGCGGGTGCGCGTCGCGACCCCCAGCTCCACGAGCGCGAAGACCAGGGCCAGCACCAGCACCAGTCCGCTGGCATCGTGACGCCCCGCGCCGGCGAACCGGGCGGCCGCGAACGCCGTGGCGTCGAGCACTTCCGCACCCAGCACGTCGCGCACGAGCGCCGGCGGCGCCGGCGTGAGATCCGATTCTCGTGGGTCGAGTCCGTAGACCGTCGCGCCGATCGTGTCGGCGCCGCGGGTCCGAAACTCAACGCGCGGGTCGCCTTCCACCTCGGAGACGGGTGCCTCACCCCGTGCCAGGCGGTTCACCAGCGCATCCACAAACGGGACGAACGCCGGTGTCGCGGGCAGCGCCGTCCACGCAGTGTCGAGCCGGCTGCCGAGGAGCAGGACGTTGCCGTCCCGCACCAGCCACGGCTCGCCGTTCAGCGTCGCGAGCACGGTCGTGTCGTTACTCATTCCTCGTCCCGCGTCTCCCGTCACGGTTTCGATCCGGTACCTCCGCGTCACCTGCACCCCGCTGATCCCCGGTACCGCGGGCCCGGCGATGACGCCGGGCGTGCCCGCCTCCGCAAAGCGCCAGCGCCCGCCCCGTGCCGCGAGCGCGCGATTCACCTGGCCAATCAACGCCGGCTCGGCGGGTGGGACCACGACGCTCACCCTCGTCCCCGCCTGCGGCCGGTCTCCAATGGCGACGTCGCTGCCCCCCTCTCCCCCCGCCCGGACCCGCTTCCCTTCTTCCAGCACGGCGAGCGCTGCGGCCACGAACGGGCCTCCCCCAGCGCTCGGAGGCGCCGCGACTCGGGCGGGCGGAGCCACGCGCCACACGAGCAATCGTCGATCGTCCGCCCGCAGCTCGTCGGCGTCGAGCACGATTTCGCCCACCCACCAGCCCGGACCGAGCGATGGCAACGAGATCGATACCGTCGATCCCGGCGTCGCCAGCGCGCGACCGACCTCACGGCCGCGTATCCGCAGCGTCACCGGCGCGGGGCCTCCCTCCCGTCCCGCGCCAGGCGTCCCGACGATGCCCACGGCCGCCGCGCCGTCCGTCACCCGCACGGTGCCCACGCCCCGGTTCGGAGCTGCCTGGCTCGGAGGCGCGAGGGCGAGCACGCGGACCCCCCGCGGCACGGCCGCCCGGCCTGATCCGAGTGCCGTACGCTGCAGGTCACTCACGACGTGCACCTCGCGCGCCGGGAGCGGCTCCGCGTCCACCAGGCGCGTAGCCGCCCCCACGGCGGCCGTGAGGTCCAGCCGCCGGGCCGAGACGCCGACGCTATCCACGGTCGCCAGCAACGCCTCTCTTGTTCCCGCGCGCGCCACGCCGTCGGCGAGCACGAGCCAGAGGTGATCGGACGCCGTCGCCCGCGCCAGCGAGCCACGCGCCATCGCTTTCAGGCGCTCGAGCACGGGACGCCCGTCCACCACCAGCCCGGACGACGGGGAGTTGTCGAGGATCACGGCGAGGGCCGTCGGCTCGTGCAGCGACCCGCCGCTCGCGCGCGTGGGGAAGAGTGGCCGCGCGGCGGCCAGCACGAGCAGCACGATCAACGCCGTCCGCAAAAGCAGGAGCAGCAGGTGTCGCAGCTTCAAGCGTCGCGCGTTCTGGCGCTCCGCCTCGCTCAGGTACCGGAGCGGCGGAAACTCCGCCTCCGGCGGCACCCGGCGCTCGAGCAAGTGGAGCAAGGCGGGGATCGCCGCGGCTGCGAGCCCCGCAAGCGCCAACGGATGCAGGAATGTCACGCCAACAGCCGCAGCGCCATGCCGAACGGCATGTCGGTCAGGATGTGGTGGTACGCAATGCCGTGCCGCCGGCACGCCGTGCGCCATGCGTCGACCTCCCGACGCACGGTGGCCTGGTAAGCCCGCGCCAGCTCGCGCGGCCGAACCACCAGGCTCGCCGCAGATTCAGGATCCCGGTACCGCACTTCGGGAGGGCCGGAGAGCTCGGCCTCCGCCGGATCCATGGTGTGCAGCACGATCACCTGATGGCCACGATGACGCAGGTAGCGCAGTGCCGTAAGCGCCAGCTCACGGTCGAACAGCAGGTCGGAGACGAGTACGACGAGCCCCCGCCGGGCGAGCAGCGACGTGAGACGCCCCAGTGCCGCCTGCGCCGCCGTCCCCTGACCGTCCGGCGTGTCGACCAAACCTCGCACCAGTCGCGCCCACTGTCCCGCCTTCACTCGCGCCGGCACGACCTCGCGCACGACGTCATCGAAGGTGATCAGCCCAGTGGCGTCCCGCTGGCGCAGCAGGATCAGCGCGAGCGCCGCCGCCAGCCGGTCGGCATAGGCCCGCTTGGTGAGCCGGTTGGGCGAGCCGCGCCACGCCATCGAGCGGCTCGCGTCCACCAGAATCATCGCGCGCAGGTTGGTCTCTTGCTCGAACTGCTTCACGAACAGGCGGTCGGCCCGGGCGAGGATCTTCCAATCGAGGTAGCGCAGCTCGTCACCGGGTTGATAGGCGCGGTGCTCCGTGAACTCGACGGAGAAGCCACGAAACGGCGACCGGTGGATCCCGCTGAGAAAGCCCTCCACGACCCCCTGCGCCACGATCTCGATCCCGCCGAAGCGAGCTACTTCGGCGGGATCCAGGAGATCGAAGCGCTGCACGTCGGCCATGGCCTCGCGGAAGCTAATGAACAGCCGAATGTCCCGGGTAGAGGACAGCCTGGACCTGGTGATCAGCATCAATAAGCGGTCGAACCTTAAGCTTCACTGTGACTTACCGGCTTCGCGACCGAGGCTCGGGTTGGCATGTAACCTGCCCCCTCAACGCGCGAACGGAGGCCCCATGTTGAACACGATTTGGTTGCTCGGCCTGGCCACGACACCGATCGGCGGCCCTTCGATCCCGCGGGTGTCGGTCGAGTATCGGCCCCGCGTCGAGGTCTGGACCGACCGGGGCGACAGCCCCTACACCAGCGGCCAGGGCGTCCGCGCTCACTTCCGCGCCGATCGGGACGCGTTCGTGACGATCCTGCGCGTGGACACCGACGGCCGGGTGCGCGTCCTGTTTCCGCGCGAGCCGTGGGAGGACAACTTCGCCCGCGGTGGTCGCGACTACGAGGTGCAGGGCGGAGACGACCGCGACGCCTTCTACATCGATGACTATCCGGGTGTCGGCTACCTGTTCGCCGTGGCCTCGGCCGACCCGTTCGTGTACGAGGGGATCCAGAGCAGGGACCACTGGGATTATCGACTGATCGCCGACGGACGGGTCCGCGGCGATCCGTACGTCGCCCTCACCGACCTGGCCCAGCGCATCGTGCCCGATGGTTACAGCGATTGGGATTACGATATCACGCCGTACTACGTGCAACAGCATTACGACTATCCTCGGTTCCTGTGCTACGACTGCCACAGCTACGTGAGCTACCCGTACTGGAGCCCCTACGATTACACCTGCGTGCGCTTTCGGATCGTGGTGTTCGATGATCCGTACTATTACCCGTATCGGTACTACGGCGGCACGAGGGTAGTCTTCACGCGCCCCTACAGACCCGAGCCCCGGTTCATCTTCAAGGACCGCCAGGCGTCGGACGCCTTCATCACGCGGGTGCGCGAGCGGCCCGTGAGCGACGATCGCCGGCGCGACGTGGGCGTGCGCGGTCGTGACCTCGGTGGCACGGGCGTCATCCCGCCGCCCAACATTCAGCCACCCCGGCGTCGCCCCGGCTCCGAGGATCAGGGAAACGACGACCGCGGGCGCGGCCGTCGGCCCGACCAGCCCGAGCATCGCGATCGGCCCGACCAGCCCGAGCGTCGCGACCGGCCTGACCAGCCCGAGCATCGCGATCGGCCCGGGCAACCCGAGCATCACGACCGGCCTGACCAACCCGATCACCGGGACGAGCCCGGTCGTCTGGACCGGCCCGCGCGGCCCCCTGCGCAACCGGAGCGCCGAGCGGCCCCGGAGGAGCCCCGGCGCGCTGACCCGCCGCCCCCGCGCAGTGAGCCGCGACGCGAGGCGCCACCCCCGCGCAGTGAGCCGCGGGCCGAGCCGAAGCGTGAGCCCCCGAAGGACAAGCCCCGGGCCGAACCCGAGCTCAAGCGGCGCAAGCCGTGACTGAAACCGTAGCGCGAGCGCGCCCGACTGTAGTCCCCCGCGGTCGGGCGCGTTAGCTTTCGGTCTCCCCACCCAAGGCTTTAGCGATGCGATACCGCCTGGCGCTGCTGCTCGCGGTGCTCTCCGGAACAGCGGCCGCGCAGCGGCAGGGACCGGCCGCCCGTGGTGCGGCTTCGATCGTTGCCACGGACGTCCAGCGCCGCATCGGCATCATCGCCGACGACTCGATGCTCGGTCGTGCCACCCCGAGCCCGCAGCTCGACGCCGTGGCGGCCTATGTCGCGGGCGAATTCCGGCGCTTCGGTCTCAAGCCGGGCGGCGATAGCGGCACCTACTTCCAGCACTATCCCCTCGAGGTGCTGCGGTTCGATCCCGACAGCGCGACCATCCGGATCACCGGCCGTACGCCGGGGATCTGGCGCGCCGGCCAGGACGTGCTGCTCGTGCAGGGACAGCCACCGGCAGCGGCGGCGGCGGGGTCGGCCGCTGTGATCACGGGTTCTGCCGATGCCGGTGGCGCGCTCGATTCCGCCGGCGTCACCGGAAAGATCGTCTTCTTGGCGTACGGGCCGGGGCTGAACGCAATCGCATCGAAGGTCCTCGCGCTCCGGCCCCTGGCCGTCATCCTGGTGGCCGGGTTCCCCGACTCGATCTGGGCAAAGCTTCCCGGTCACGAGGCGAGCGTGATCGTGCGCAATCCGAGCGAAGAGAGCGGGCCCGCGGGCCCCGCCGTGTTCGCCGTGCGGACGGCGACCGCCGGAGCGCTGTTCGCCCAGGGCGGCGTGAGCCTCGACTCGCTGCGGACATGGGCTGACAAGCCCCTCGCGGCTCGACCGCTGACCGACGTCGCGCTGCAGCTGGATGTGCGCGAGCGGGTCCTCCAGCACGCGTCGGCTCCCAACTCAATCGGGATTCTCGAGGGCAGTGACCCCACGCTGAAAAAGGAATACGTCCTGTTCACGGCGCACATGGATCACATCGGAACGCCGAGGGCCGGTGAGGGCTGCACGCCCCGCGGCGCCGACTCGATCTGCAACGGAGCGGACGACGACGGCTCGGGCACGGTGGCCGTGATCGAGTTGGCGGAAGCGTTCGCCTCGGCGCGAGAGCGACCCAAGCGCTCTCTGGTATTCATGACCGTGAGCGGTGAGGAGCGGGGCCTGTGGGGAAGTGCGTATTTCGCCGACCATCCCACGGTGCCGCTCGCGGACGTGATCGCCGATTTGAACATCGACATGGTCGGCCGCAACTCGAAGGACACGGTCGCCGTGATCGGCCGCGAGCACTCCAATCTCGGCGCGACCCTCGACAGCGTCGCCGCGGCACACCGCGAGCTGAACATCAAGCCGGTGGGTGATCTGTGGCCGCAGGAAGGGCTCTTCTTCCGCTCGGACCACTACAACTTCGCGAAGAAGGGGGTGCCCATCCTTTTCTTCACGACCGGGTTGCATCCGGATTACCACCAGGTGACCGATTCCCCGGAGAAGATCAACGCCGAGAAAGAGGCGCGGTTCGCGCGGCTCGTGTTCTATCTGGGCCAAGCGGTCGCCAACACGTCCCAACGGCCCCGGTGGAACCCGGACAGCTACAAGCGGATCGTGGGCGGAAGTTGACGGTTAGCTGACGGCGGCGAGCAGCTCGGCGTTCGTCTTGGCGCGCCGCAGCTGCGCCAGCAGCACGTCGATCGCCTTCTCCGGCGGGAGCCCGACCAGGCCCCGCCGGAGCTGTTGTTTGGCGGCCACCGTCGGCGCGTCGGCGAGCAGCTCTTCGCGCCGCGTGCCGCTCGCGGCCACATCGACGGCGGGGTAGAGGCGTCGGTCCGCCAGCGTGCGAGACAGTCGCAGCTCCGAGTTGCCGGTCCCCTTGAACTCCTCGAAGATCACGTCATCCATCCGGCTCTCCGTCTCGATGAGCGCCGTGGCGATCACCGTGAGGGAGCCGCCCTCGGGCAGGGCGCGCGCCGCCCCGAACAGCCCCTTGGGCTTGGCCAGCGCGTTGGCGTCCAGCCCACCCGACATGGTGCGCCCGCTCCCCCGCCCCGTGGTGTTATGAGAGCGCGCCAGCCGCGTGAGCGAGTCGAGCACGATCACGACGTCCTTGCCGAGCTCCACCTGGCGGCGCGCGTGCTCGAAGACCATGTCGGCCACCGCGACGTGCCGCTCATGTGAGAGGTCGAAGCTCGACGCGATGACCTCGCCCCGGCCCCAGTCCACCATTTCGCTCACCTCTTCCGGTCGCTCGTCCACGAGCAGGATGAGAAGGATCGCAGCGGGATGGTTGAGCGCGACTCCCTCCGCCACGGCCTGCAGCATCACCGTCTTTCCCGCCTTGGGCGGCGAGACGATCAGGGCGCGCTGGCCGAAGCCCAGGGGGCAGATCAAGTCCACCACGCGCTGGATCTCGGCCGTGCGCGGGCTCGAAGCTTGGGGGGTCTCGAGTCGCAGGGGGCGCGATGGGTGCACTGCCCCGAGCTTCGCGAAGTCGGACCGCTGGTCCAGGTGGGTGGGCGGCAGGCCGTTGACGCTCGTCACGCGCCCGTTCTCCATGGTGACGAGATCGCCGCGCCGCAGGCCGGGGAGGCGCACCCCGGCATCACCCTTGGCGGGCAGATAGCTGTTGGCGGCGAGCCGTACGGCGCCGCCGTTGGACGTAGGGTCGAACCAACCGGTGATGGGGGGCAGAGACAAGGCCTCGGTCCGCTAAAGATAGCGCCTATATTTCTCCCGCACATGCGCCAGGATCACATCCGCAACTTCTGTATTGTGGCCCATATCGACCATGGGAAGTCGACCCTGGCCGACCGCCTGATCGAGCTCACGGGCACGCTGGACAAGCGCCTGATGCGAGAGCAGGTGCTCGACACGATGGACCTGGAGCGCGAGCGCGGCATCACGATCAAGCTGAACGCGGTGCGCCTGAACTACCATGCGCGCGACGGGGGCGTGTACGAGCTCAATCTGATCGACACGCCCGGGCACGTGGACTTCACCTACGAGGTGTCGCGCTCGCTCCAGGCATGCGAGGGGGCGATCCTCGTGGTGGACGCCTCGCAGGGCATCCAGGCGCAGACGCTCTCCAACCTATTCCTCGCGATGGATGCCGGGCTGGAGATCATCCCGGTGCTCAACAAGATCGATCTCCCCGGCGCCGAGCCGGAGCGCCGGGCGCAGGAGCTGCATGAACTCATCGGGTCGAAGCCCGAGGAAATCCTCCGCATTTCCGCCAAAGAAGGCAGCAACGTCCCCGAGCTGCTCGAGGCGGTGGTGCGCCGCGTCCCCCCGCCGCGTGGGGTGGCGGACGCGCCGCTCCGCGCCCTCATTTTCGACTCGTACTACGATCGCTACCGCGGCGCGATTCCCAGCATCCGCGTCGTGGACGGCACCATCCGGCCCGGCATGAAGATCGCCTTCGGCGCGCACAAGGACGATGTCTACGAGGTGGATGAGGTCGGGTACCTGCAGCTCGGGCACAAGCCGACCGAGCAGCTCGAAGCCGGTGAAGTCGGCTACTTCGTCGCCAACGTGCGGGGCGTGCGCGACACCCGTTCCGGCGATACGGTGCTCGACGCGGACCACCGTGACTTGCCCCTCCTGCCCGGGTACCGCGACATCATGTCGATGGTGTTCGCCGGCCTGTACCCGACGAATGCCGAGCAGTTCGAAGAGCTGCGCGACGCGCTGGCCAAGCTGCAGCTGAACGACGGATCGTTGCATTACGAGCCCGAGTCTTCGGTGGCGCTCGGCTTCGGGTTTCGCTGCGGCTTCCTCGGGCTGCTCCACATGGAGATCGTGCGCGAGCGGCTCGAGCGGGAATTCAACCTCGACCTGATCAGCACCGTGCCGAACGTGGAGTACCACGTCCACAAGACGGACGGCACCATGGAGCTGGTCGAGAACCCGAGCCTCATGCCGCACGGCTCGGCCGTCGACCACATCGAGGAACCGTACGTCAAGGCGCGGATCGTGGCGCCTGCCGAGTACATCGGCGGCATCATGAAGCTGGGCCAGGAGCGGCGCGGCGTGTACCAGGGCATGCATTACGTGGACCCGACGCGCGTCGAGTTCAGCTGGGAATTCCCGCTCGCCGAGATCATCCTCGACTTCTACGACAAGCTGAAGACCATCTCCCGTGGCTATGCATCGCTCGACTACGAGTTCCTCCAGTACCGCCCGGCCGAGCTCGTCAAGCTCGACATGCTGCTCAACAGCGAAGCCGT
>Ga0209155_1000391_pt1 | contig 20763 bp, 20 predicted proteins | sample GraSoiAngelo_122_FD_185879 | JGI IMG/M metagenome (GOLD analysis project Ga0209155, IMG submission 185879) | Grasslands soil microbial communities from the Angelo Coastal Reserve, California, USA - 14_0927_02_20cm (SPAdes) (version 2) | ecosystem: Environmental > Terrestrial > Soil > Grasslands ... | reverse complement strand
GATCTTTCCGGCAAAACCGCGCTCGTTACCGGCGGCGCTTCGGGCATCGGGCTCGCCACGGTCGAGGCTTTCGCCCGCTGCGGCGCGACCGTGGCGCTGAACCATCTCGCCGACGACTCGCGTGGCATGCAGCAGGTCGAGCGTCTGAAAGGACTCGGCCACAAGGTCATTGGCGCGCCCGGCAACGTCGCGAAACCGGGCGAGGCGGAGGCGATGACAAGTCGCGCGATTGACGCGCTCGGCCGCCTCGATTTCCTCGTCAACAACGCCGGCACGCCCGCCACCCCGGCGCCGATCCCGTTTTCCGAGCTCGACCGGCTGAGCGAGGATTTCTGGCAGGCAATCCTCAACACGAACCTGATCGGCCCGTTCCGCTGCACCCATGCCGCGGTCGGGGCATTGCGTCAGGCGCGTGGCGCGATCTGCAGCACAGCTTCGATCGCCGGCGTGCAGGGCAGCGGCAGCAGCATCCCTTATGCGACGAGCAAGGCGGGCGTCATCAACCTGACGCGCAGCCTCGCGCGCACCCTGGCGCCCGAGATCCGCGTCAATGCGGTCGCGCCCGGTTTTGTCGACAGCCCGTGGAACAAGGATTGGCCGGCCGACCGCAAGCAGCAATCGGTCGAGAAGACGCCCCTGAAGCGCGCCTGCAAGCCCGAGGACATCGCCGAGGTCATCTTCTTTCTGTGCGCCGGCGCGGCGATGGTGACCGGCCAGACGGTCATCGTCGATGGCGGGCTGACGCTGTGAACCTCTCACCGATTGAAGGCCCTGCGGCTTGGGAAGGTCCGCAGATCGACTGGCAGAAGCAGGGTCTGCATGTGCTCTCCCCGGAACAGATCGGGGAAATCGACGGGGCGCTAGGCCACCTCCGCTCGTTCGGCGACACCGATTTTGCCGAGATCGGGCCGGAGCATTTTCCGCTGCCGACGCTCGGCGGATTTCTTGCTGGCTTGGCCGAGCGGCTGCGCACCGGCCCCGGCTTTCTGCTGCTCCGCGGGCTGCCGCGCGAGCGCTGGCCGCTCGACGATCTGGCGCGGATTTATGTCGGGCTCGGCTGCTATGTCGGGCACCTCTCGCCGCAATCCTACCAGGGCGAGCTGCTCGGCCATGTGATTGATCTCAGCGATGTCGAGGCGCAGGCGCGCGGCTATCACAAGGGCGGCGCACAGCGCATGCACAGCGACAATTGCGACATCGTCTCGCTGATGTGCGTGCGCACCGCGCGATCCGGCGGCATCAGCCGGATCGCCAGCGCCGCGGCCGTGCACAACCGTCTCCTCATGGAGCGGCCCGATCTGCTGGACGTGCTCTACGGCGAATATGTTTTTCGCCGCATGGAGCTCGATGCGGAATTTGGCGATGCCACGCTGGTGAAAAACGTCGTGATCTTCTCGCGCGACAGCGGCCAGCTGACCTGCAATGTCTCCGGCAGCTATCCGCACCGGGCGGTCACGGCCGGCGATGCGGCGATGACCACGCTGCAGATCGAAGCGCTTGAAGAGATGAAGCGGATGTCTGCCTCGCCCGACCTCTATCTCGACATGGAGATTCGGGAGGGTGACATCCAGTTCCTGAACAACCGCACGATCCTGCACGGCCGCACCGGCTATGAGGATGCGACCGACATCGCTCGCCGCCGCCACATGATGCGGTTGTGGCTGGAAGTACCGTCCTGGCCGGCCTTACCGCGGAACCAGGGTGTGCATTGGCCCGAGGAGCGGCCGCTGTGGCTGCGCCAGCGCCGGCCTTTTATGGAGCTGCCGTCGCGCTACCTCGCGGAAATGAGCCGGCGGAAGCTCGAGCTGGCGCACTGAACAGCAATCAAACCGGCGGCGGCTTTGTCACCTGAAAGCTCTGCCGCTCCTCCATCCGCCGCATCCACGGCCGGATGTTCGGGTATTCCGATAGCGGCGCCTCGCCCTCCGGCACCCGGCCGAAAAAATAGAACAGCGGGATCACCATCAGATCGGCGAGGGTGACGCGGTCGCCGGTCAGATAGGGCTGCTCGCCCATCAGCCGCGAGATCTCCGAAACACAGAGCTGCGCCCGCGGCAATGCCGCGCTGATCGCCGCCTCATCGGCCGGCAATCCCATGCGCGGCTTCAGTACGCGGTTCACCAGAACGCCGGCGGCGATTGACGGCCAGGCATAGGCATCGACGATGCCCATGATCTGGTTCATGCGGCTGAACTGGTGCAGATCGGTCGATTGCAGCGGCGCGACCGGAAAGCCCTCATCGATATAACGCAGGATCGCCTGCGTCTCGTAGAGCTGAAACCCGTCATGCTCGAATGCCGGGATTTTGGCGAAGGGATGTCGCGACAGATGCGGCTCCTCCCGATGCGGGCCAAAGCCGACCTCGACAAGCTCATGCGCAACGCCCTTCTCGGCGAGCGCCAGGCGGACACTCCACACATAGGTGCTGCCCGCCGTGCCATAGACGATCGGCCGCCCCATTTCCGCTCTCCATCGCGTCCGAGAATAGGCCGCAACATGTCAACCCGGCCGCGCTTTGGTCAAGCGGGGCAGCGGCGCCGATTACAGCTTTTGGCCGCAGGGCAGGGGCGAGGGCGCCGGCAGCCTCGGCATCTGCCGCAGAATAAAGGCGCTGCGCTCGCGGACATCCTCATCGGGAGGGCTCGCCGAGCGGTCGAGCGGGTCGGGCAACACCGCGGCGAGCCGGGCGGCCTCGGTCGCGCTCAGCCTTAGCGCAGGCTTGTGGAAGTAATGCTCGGCCGCGGCTCCGGCGCCATAGATGCCAGGGCCCCATTCGACAACATTGAGATAGACCTCGATGATCCGCCGCTTGCTCCAGGTCAGCTCGATCAGCGCCGTGAAATAGGCTTCGAAGGCCTTACGGAGCCAAGTGCGGTCCGGCCACAGAAACACGTTCTTCGCGGTCTGCATCGAGATCGTGCTGGCCCCCAGCAGTCCGCCGTCCCCGCTTTGGTACTGCTCCCAGGCCATCTCGATCGCGCTCCAGTCGAAGCCGAAATGCCGGCAGAAGCGCTGGTCCTCGCTCGCGATCACGGCGCGGATCAGCGCTGGCGAGATGTCGTCGAGCGGCCGCCAGTTCTTGCGGATACCGTAGCCCTCGGCAGATCGCAGCAACATCAACGGCGTCACCGGCGGCGGCGCTACGCGATAAAGCATCGTCAGAAGGAGCGACAGGATCACAAAGCCAGTCAGGCAGCCGGCGGCGATCCGCCCGAGCCGGCGCAACACGGATCCCGCCTGGCGGTCATCGGCGGCCCGGGACCGGGCCGGCGGCCGCTTTCGATCCCTTCCGCTGTCCCCGGCCATCTACCCGACAATCCGCCACGCCAGCCCGGCAGTCCACAGCGGTTGCAGGCCCTATGCCGGACGGGCTAAGACCCCTGGCCGCCTTTCAGCGCAGGAGAATGACCGTGCCGCGTGGAGACGAACAGCACCGGAGCCCCAAATCCGATATCGAGATCGCCCAGGCCGCGACGATGCGGCCGATCGGCGAGATCGCCGATAAGCTCGGGGTGCCCGAGGACGCGGTGTCGCCCTACGGCCGGTACAAGGCGAAAATCTCCCTCGATTACATCCGCTCGCTGTCGGGCCGGCCGAACGGAAAGTTGGTCCTCGTCACCGCGATCACCCCCACTCCGGCCGGCGAGGGCAAGACGACGACGACAGTCGGGCTCGGCGACGCGCTGAACCATATCGGCAAGAAAGCGATCCTCTGCCTGCGCGAGCCGAGCCTTGGTCCCAGTTTCGGCATGAAGGGCGGCGCGGCCGGCGGCGGCTATGCCCAGGTCGTGCCGATGGAGGACATCAACCTCCATTTCACCGGCGATTTCCACGCGATCGGCGCCGCCAATAATTTGCTCGCGGCCTTGGTCGACAATCACATCTATTGGGGCAACGCGCCGGCCATCGACTCGCGCCGCGTCACTTGGCGGCGCGGCCTCGACATGAACGACCGCGCCTTGCGCTCGATCGTCTCCTCCCTTGGCGGGGTCGCCAACGGCTTCCCGCGCGAGGACGGGTTCGACATCACGGTCGCCTCGGAGGTGATGGCGATCTTTTGTCTCGCGACCGATGTGCATGATCTGAAGCGCCGTCTCGGCAACATCATTGTCGCGCAGAACCGCGCGCGGGAACCGGTTCGCGCCAGCGAACTGAAGGCGGCGGGCTCGATGGCGGTGCTGCTGAACGACGCTTTGGCGCCGAACTTGGTACAGACGCTGGAGAACAGCCCCGCCTTCATCCATGGCGGGCCGTTCGCCAATATCGCGCATGGCTGCAATTCGGTGGTCGCGACGACGACGGCGCTAAAGCTCGCCGATTACGTCGTGACCGAAGCCGGCTTCGGCGCCGATCTCGGGGCCGAGAAATTTTTCGACATCAAGTGCCGCAAGGCGGGGCTCAGGCCGGCCGCGGCGGTCGTTGTCGCCACCGTGCGGGCGCTCAAGATGCATGGCGGCGTGCCGCGCGACGGGCTCAAGGAAGAGAATGTCGCGGCGGTCGAGAAGGGTTTCGCCAATTTGCAGCGCCATCTCGAAAACTTGCGCGGTTTCGGTGTGCCCGCGGTGGTCTCGGTCAACCGCTTCAGCGCCGATACCGAGGCCGAGCTCGGCCGCCTCAAGGAATTGTGCGCCAAGGAAGGCGTCGAGGCGGTCGTCGCCGATCATTGGGCGCGCGGCGGCGAGGGCGCGGCGGATCTCGCGCGCGCGGTCGTCAAGCTCGCCGACAGCGGCAAGGCCGAGTTCAAGCTTCTCTATCCCGACGAGATGCCGCTTCGCGACAAGATCAAGACGATCGCGCAGAAGATCTATCGCGCCCGCGACATCGCCTGCGAAGCCGCCGTCGAGAGCCGCCTCGCTGAATTACAGAAGGGCGGGTTCGGCAATTTCCCGGTGTGCATCGCCAAGACGCAATACAGCTTTACCACCGATCCCAACGCCAAGGGCGCGCCGACCGATCACGTCCTGGGCGTGCGCGAGATCCGGCTCTCGGCCGGCGCCGAATTCGTCGTCGCGGTCTGCGGCGAGATCATGACGATGCCGGGTCTGCCGCGCGTGCCCGCCGCGAACAATATCGATCTGGCCGAGGACGGCCGTATCACCGGGCTGTTCTGATCTGCATGGAGGGAGCCGAGGTCAAGGTTTGGCGCCGGGCGGAGCGCGAACGCCTGATCGCGCTCCGGCAAGGCTTGCCGGCTGCTCAGAGGCACAATTGGAGCGCGCAGATCGACGCCGCGCTGCGTGGCATCCTCGCCAAGCGGCCCGGCATTCTCGGCGTCTACTGGCCGTTCCGCGCCGAGTTCGATCCACGCCCGCTGGTTGATTGGGCGGTCGCCGCCGGGCGCAGGGTCGCCTTGCCGGTTGTCGTCGACAAAAAGGGGCCGCTCGAATACCGCGCCTGGCGGCCGGGCGATCAGCTCGTCGACGGCGTCTGGAACATCCCGATACCGGAGAAGCGCGACATCGTCACGCCGGCGCTCGTCTTGGCGCCGCTCGTCGGCTTCGATGAGGCGTGTTACCGGCTCGGCTATGGCGGCGGTTATTTCGACCGCACCCTGGCGGCATTGTCGCCGCGTGCCTTCGCAATCGGGGTCGGCTTCGAGGTGCAGCGGATCGCGACGATCTACCCGCAATCCTTCGACATAGCGATGGATCTGATCGTCACCGAGACCGGAATCCGCGAGCGATCTGCCGGAACAGCGCGCTCAATCGCCGGCTGACGCGCGCCCGCGGCCGCGGCGGCCCCGCGCCGCTGACCCGCCGCCCGAGGCGCGGCTCCGACGGCCGCCACGCCCAAGCCCCAGCTCCTTCGCCAGGTTCGATCGCTGCTCCGAGTAGCTTGGCGCTGTGAGCGGATGGTCGCTCTGAAGATTCCAGCGTCGCAGATACAGCTCGGCGCTCAGCCCATGCCGCGTGTTGAGATGCCGGCGCAGCATTTTGCCTTTCCAGCCGCAATCCAGGCAGATCACGGCATCGCGCTGCACCGAGCGTCGCACCGATACCGCCGGGGTCAGAGGCGCCTGCGGCTCGGTGGCCTTGCCGAGACTGCCGATCGTGCGATGCACCGAGCTGATCAGCTCGGGGATCTGCTCAGGCGCCAGGCTGTGATGCGAGACATAGCTGGTGATAATCTTGGTAACCAATTGAGGATAAGCGCCTGGATATTTGGAATCGGCGGCCATTCTGCGCCCCTGTTCAAGTCGCGGCGTATAAGATGGCAACAGCCAAGCAAAAGCAAGACCACTTGCCGTGATAAAACCGGGACAACTATTGCTTTGCTTCAAGCAGCTGATAGCGGGGCTGGCGCCTCAGCGCCATTACGCCGCCATGCGGTGCTGACGGATCAGGGACAAGATCTCGGCGGCGGCGGCCGGGATGTTGGTGCCGGGCCCGTAGATCGCGCTAACCCCGGCCTTCTTGAGAAAATCATAATCCTGCGGCGGGATGACGCCGCCGCACACGACGAGGATGTCGCCGGCGCCCTCGCGCTTTAACGCTTCGATCAATGCCGGCACGAGCGTCTTGTGCGCCGCCGCCTGGCTCGACACCCCGACAATGTGGACATCGTTCTCGACCGCCTGGCGGGCCGCTTCCTCCGGTGTCTGGAACAACGGGCCGATATCGACATCGAAACCGATATCGGCAAAGGCGGTGGCGATGACCTTGGCGCCGCGGTCGTGGCCGTCCTGGCCGAGCTTGACGACCAGCATGCGCGGCCGCCGCCCTTCTTCGCGCGCAAAGCTTTCGATCTCTCGCTGGATACGGCGGAAACCTTCATCGTCCCGATACTGCCCGCCATAGATGCCGGAAACCGACCGCGTCGCTGCCTGGTGCCGGCTGAAGACTTGCTCGAGCGCATCGGAGATCTCGCCGACCGTCGCGCGCGCGCGGCTCGCCTCGATCGACAGTGCCAGCAGATTGCCTTGTCCGGATTTTGCCGCTTCGGTCAGCGCGGCGAGAGCCGCTTTCACACGCCCGGCATCGCGGCTTTTGCGCACCTGTTTGAGGCGCGCGATCTGCGTCTTGCGCACGGCATCGTTGTCGACATCGAGGATCTCGACCGGCGAGGTCTCGTCCGACTGGTACTTGTTTACACCGACGATGACTTCTTCGCCGCGGTCGATCGCCGCCTGCCGCCGCGCCGCCGACTCCTCGATGCGCAATTTCGGCATCCCGCTCTCGACCGCGCGTGTCATGCCGCCGAGCGCTTCGACCTCTTCGATGAGCCGCATCGCCGCCTCGGCGATCGAATGAGTCAATGTCTCGACGTAATAGCTGCCGCCAAGCGGATCGATGACATGTGGGATGCCGGTCTCCTCGGCGAGGATCAGCTGGGTGTTGCGTGCGATTTTGGCCGAGAACGGCGTCGGCAATGCCAGCGCCTCGTCAAAGGAATTGGTGTGCAGTGACTGCGTGCCGCCGAGCACCGCAGCAAGCGCTTCGATCGTCGTGCGGATGATGTTGTTGTGCGGCGCCTGCTCGGTGAGGCTAACCCCTGAGGTCTGGCAATGCGTGCGCAATGCCAGGCTCGCCGGGTTCTGCGGCGCGAATTGCTGCATGAGCCGTGCCCATAGGAGACGCGCTGCGCGAAGCTTCGCGATCTCCATGAAGAAGTTCATGCCGATGCCGAAGAAGAACGAGAGGCGCGGCGCGAAATCGTCGATCTCAAGCCCGCGCGACAAGGCGGCGCGCACATAGTCGAGCCCATCCGCCAGTGTGAATGCCAATTCTTGAACAGACGTCGCGCCGGCCTCCTCCATGTGGTAGCCGGAGATCGAGATCGAGTTGAATTTCGGCATGTGCCGCGCGGTGTATTCGATGATGTCCGCGACGATGCGCATCGAGGGTCCCGGCGGGTAGATGTAGGTGTTCCGGACCATGAACTCCTTCAGAATGTCGTTCTGGATCGTGCCCTGAAGCTTGTCTTGCGGCACGCCCTGCTCCTCGGCGGCGACGATAAAGCCGGCGAGCACCGGCAACACGGCGCCATTCATCGTCATCGACACGCTCATCCGGTCGAGCGGGATGCCGTCGAACAGGATCTTCATGTCCTCGACCGAGTCGATCGCGACGCCCGCTTTGCCGACATCGCCGACGACCCGCGGATGGTCGCTGTCATAGCCGCGATGGGTTGCCAGATCGAACGCGATCGACAGCCCCATCTGCCCCGCCTTCAGATTGTCGCGGTAGAAGCGGTTCGACTCCTCGGCTGTCGAGAACCCCGAATACTGCCGGATCGTCCAGGGCCGGTTGGCGTACATCGTGGCGCGCGGCCCGCGCAGATAGGGCGGCGCGCCCGGCAAGGCCTCGCGCCACGGGAATCCCTGAGCCTCGATGTCCTCGAGATCGGCCTCGGTATAAAGCGGCTTGACCGTCATCCCCTCGGGTGTCTGCCAATCGAGGCTCGTGAGCGGCTTCCCTTTCAGCTCGGCGGCCGCCAGCGCCTGCCAGCGCGCGATATCGGGCGGGCCGGATTCGCGGTCTTTTGCCTTGGCTTTCTTCGCCATCGGGATCTCCGGCGCGGCGGTGTGCCTCTTCCAATCGCCGCGAGTATATGGGCTTCGGACAGCGTTTCGTCCATTTTCCGCGACCTCGCTCGGCGCCCGCGGCGCTATCCCAACGTCGCCCCGAGGGTGGCCGCGATTTGCTCTATACCCGCTCTTCACTCGCGACGCGTTAACCTCACCGCATGCTCGCCAGAACGCAGAGCCGCTTTCATGACGTCCGCGTCCGGCTTGAGAACTACGTGCCGCGTACCGCCGGCGGCCGGCTGTTCTGGGAGTTATTTTTGTTCGGTTTCAAGGAAGGGTGGGCTTGCCTGTTCGGTGGCGCGCTGCTCGCGCTGCTCCTGCTGACGAAATGGCTATGGCCGGCGGGCGCGCCGCTGACGCGCTACGATTTTCTGTTCCTGGCAGCGCTCGCGATTCAGGCGATGCTGCTGCTTCTGCGGATGGAGACCGTCCGCGAGGCGCAGATCGTCTTCGTGTTCCATGTCATCGGCACGGTTATGGAGTTGTTCAAGACGAATGTCGGCTCCTGGGTCTATCCCGAGCCGAGCCTTTTTCACATTGGCGCCGTGCCGCTGTTCTCTGGCTTCATGTATGCCTCGATCGGCAGCTATCTCGCGCGCGTCACCCGCATCTTCGACCTGCGCTATTCGCGATACCCCGACCGGCGGCTGACGGCGGTGCTGGCCGTGCTGATCTACGTCAACTTCTTCAGCCACCACTACCTGCCCGACATACGCGTCCTGCTGTTCCTGCTGGCGGCAATCGCGTTCGGCCCAACCTGGGTCTATTTCCGGCCGTACCGCAAATCGCGGCGCATGCCGCTGCTGCTCGGTTTTGCGCTGATCGCGTTGTTCATCTGGGCCGCCGAGAATATCGGCACCTTCACGACCGTATGGCTCTACCCGCACCAGGCGCAGGCATGGGAATTGGTGCGTCTTGGCAAATACGGCTCGTGGTTTCTGCTGATGATCATCAGCTTCATTCTCGTCTCTGTCGTGAACCGGCCGCGTCCGCCGGTGAGCGAGGCGGAAGGAAGCGCTACGCTGCTCGGCGCAGCGCGTGCCGAAAGACGATCGCTGCCGTGAGCAGCAGCACCGCCCCGGCCTGATGTGCCGCCGCCAGCGGAATGGGCACGACCAGCAATAGCGTCGAGAGGCCGAGCGCGAATTGCAATGCCGCGGCGGCTAGCAACGCGTGCAAGGCGAGCCGCGCCGAGCGGGGCAGGGGGGCGTGCCGCCCTGCGATCCACAGGAGTACAGCCGCGGCAATCGTCGTCATCGCGAGCACCCGATGATCGAACTGCACCGCGCTGACATTCTCGAACCAGTTGCGGATCCAGGGTTGCAGCTCGGCATAGCCGGCCGGCACGAAGCTGCCGTCCATCAGCGGAAACGTGTTGTAGATCAGCCCCGCATGCAGCCCGGCGACAAAGCCGCCCGCGACAATCGTCAACGCCACCAGGCCGATGACCCCCTCCGCGCCCCGCCGCCAGCCCGCCGCCACCTCCGCCCGCGGCCGCTCAAGGAATAGACCGAGCGCGATCCACAGCGTCAGCGCATAAATCGCCAGCGCGAGGGCGAGATGCGCCACGAGCCGGTATTGGCTGACATCGACCCGATCGGCGAGGCCGCTCTCGACCATGTACCAGCCGAGCGCCCCCTGCGCGGCGCCGAGCAGCAGAATCCCGCCGAGCGGCGCAAAGAGCCGCTTCGGCAGCCGGCCGCGCAGCCAGAAATACAGAAACGGTACGGCGTAGACGACGCCGATCAGCCGTCCCCAGAGGCGGTGCACGTATTCCCACCAGTAGATCGTCTGGAAATCCGCGAGGCTCATTCCGGCGTTGAGCAGCCGGTATTGCGGGATATGCCGGTATTTCTCGAACTCCGCGGCCCAGCTCGCGGCCGAGAGCGGCGGCAGGATGCCGGCGACCGGTTGCCACTCGGTGATCGACAGCCCGGAGAGCGTCAGCCGGGTAATGCCGCCGATGACGACCATCGCGAAGATCATCGCGCAACAGCCGAGCAGCCAAATCGCGACCGCCCGCACCGGCGCGGCGGTGTCCGCGCTTTCATCACCCCGCTGGGCTATAGCGGTCGGGAGGGACACCCTCTGCAAATGCCAGCAGATGCGTGCTGAGACAAGGTCGCTGTCGGACGCCGCCTATAAACCGTCATCCCGGCGAAGGCCGGGATCCACCTTCCGTGTCGACACGCCTGAACGGTGGGGTCCCGGCTTTCGCCGGGCCAACGACTGACGGATGGGAGCGGCTGAGGCTCTAGTGCACCGTCAGCTCATGCTTGTGATGGCGGAAGCGGGGCGGGCCGAACGCCGTGCTCTGCTTCACATTCACCGAATGCAATTTGCCTTCGATGCTGCGGCTCCAGAATTCGAGAAACCGCCGCAGCTCGGGATAATCAGGCGCGAGGTCGAATTTCTGCCAGATGAAGCTCTGCAGCAGGGCGGGATGGTCCGGCAGCCGGTAGATGATCTCTGCCGTGGTTAGCCGATACCCCTGAAGTTGCAGCTCAAAGGCGGTCACGTCAGCCTCTTCTCGTCGTTCCAGCATCGAGAGTAACAAGGATGCTTGCATATTCGCTCCGGAGCAATAATAAATCATAAAGAAAACAAGCGGTTAGCAGCCTACCCCCGACTCTGCTGCCAAGCTCTCGCGGCGACCCGGCTCGCCTTGAAGGGCTCAAGCTCCGGTTTAAATATTGAGGGCGTGAAACTGTTTGTCCGGCGCCTCGTTTTGCCGAGGGCGCAATTGTCCCGCAGGGTTCCCACGAGATGAACCGGCTGTTATCCGCGCTCGTCCTGATGAGCGGCGTTGCCGTGCTCATGCCCGCGCCCTCCCCCGCCATCGCGGCCGGCGCGATCCCCGAAGTGGGTGGCGCGGTGCCGACCCTCGCGCCGATGCTGGCGCGCGTCACGCCGGGGGTCATCAACATCGCGGTGCGCGGCAAGGTGCGGGCCGAGAACCCGCTGCTGCAAGACCCGTTTTTCCGCCGCTTTTTCAACCTGCCGCAGCGCTCGCAACCCGAGGAGCGCGAGACGCAGGCGACCGGCTCCGGCGTCATCGTCGATGCTCAAAACGGCTATATCCTGACCAACGGCCATGTCGTCGACAACGCCACCAAGATTGAGGTCACGACCAAGGACAACAAGCGCTTCACCGCGAAACTGGTCGGCCGGGATACCGAAGCCGATGTCGCGGTGTTGCAGATCCCGGCGCAGAATCTGACCGCCGTGCCGCTCGGCGATTCCGATCGCCTCCAGGTCGGCGATTTCGTGTTGGCGGTCGGCAATCCGTTTGGCCTGGGACAGACCGTGACGTCGGGGATTGTCAGCGCGCTCGGGCGCAGCGGCCTCGGTATCGAGGGCTATGAGGACTTCATCCAGACCGACGCCTCGATCAACCCCGGCAATTCCGGCGGGCCGCTCGTCAACCTCTATGGCCAGGTGGTCGGCATCAACACCGCGATCCTGGCGCCGGGTGGCGGCAATATCGGCATCGGCTTTGCGGTGCCAATCAACATGGCGCGTCGCGTCATGGACCAGATCATCCGGTATGGCGAGGTGAAACGCGGCCGGATCGGCGTCGCGATCCAGGATCTGACGCCGGAATTGGCGCAGGCCATGAGCACCCAGCAGACCGAGGGCGCCGTCATCGCGCGGGTCGAAACCGGCTCGTCGGCCGAGCAGGCCGGGCTGCGCACCGGCGATCTGGTCGTCGCGGCGAACGGCACGGCGGTCCACAGCGGCACGCAATTGCGCAACATGATCGGTCTCGCGCGGATCGGCGACCAGGTCACGCTGAAGGTCGATCGGCGCGGCTCCGAAATCAGCATCCCGGTGCGCATCGAGGCGGCGACCGCGACCGCGACGACGCGGCAGCGCGGCAATGAACCACGGCAAACCCGCTGATGGCGACGCAAACCCCTTATGAGGTGCTCGGCGTCAAGCCGGACGCCACCGCCGACGAGATCCGCAAGGCCTACCGCAAGCTCGCCAAGCAGTTTCACCCCGATCTGAACCCGGGAAAGCCGGCCGCCGAGGCGCGCTTCAAGGCGGTCTCGGCCGCCCACGACATCTTGTCGGATCCGGAGAAGCGCGCCCGCTACGATCGCGGCGAGATCGACGAAAGCGGCGCCGAGCGGCCGCGCCATTCCTATCGGCCGCATGCCGAGGGCGCGCAGGGGTGGAAGTACCGGCCCGAGGGCGAGATGGATGTCGGCGATCTCGATGATCTGTTCGAGATGTTCGGCCGTGGAGGGCCCGACGGGGCGCGGCGGGGTACCAGGGGCGGGCGAGGCGGCGAGGGCTTTTCGATGCCCGGTCCTGACCGCCATTATTCACTGACGATCGACTTTGTGGAGGCCGCGACGGGCGGCAAGCAGCGCCTGGCCTTATCGCCCGACGAATGGCTCGATGTGACGATCCCGCCCGGCATCGAGGAAGGCCAGATCCTGCGCCTTAAAGGAAAGGGGGGGGCCGGTTTTGGCGGCGGCCCGGCCGGCGATGCGCTGATCGAGGTGCATATCGCGCCGCACCCGTTCTTCCGCCGCGAGGGCGACGACATTCATGTGGAATTGCCGGTCAGCCTTTCGGAAGCCGTGCTCGGCGCGCGGGTGCCGGTGCCGACCGTCAGCGGACCGGTGACGATGACGATCCCGAAAGGCTCCGATACCGGCGCCCGGCTGCGCTTGCGTGGCAGAGGCATTCATCGCAAGCGGCAAGGCAAAGAGGTGACCGGCGACCAGTACGTCACACTGAAGGTCGTGATCGGCGCCAGCGATGACCCCGAGCTCGCGAAATTCCTCGAAGACTGGGCCAAGCAGCACCCGACCAATCCGCGCGGCGAAATGGGGCAAGCGACCCACGGGGCCGCCGCATGATCGCTTTCGACGAGCTGATGCGCCGCTTTGCCGAGCTCAACGCTGCCGAGCTGTCGCGCTGGGTCGAGAACCGCTGGGTCGTGCCCGAAACGGCGACGGAAGAGGGCGGCGAGCGCTGGGTGTTTCACGAGGTCGATGTCGCGCGGGTCGAGCTGATCCTCGATATCCGCCGCGAATTCGCCGTTGATGATGAGGCGCTGTCGCTGGTGTTGGGCTTGCTCGACCAGGTCTACAGCCTGCGACGCCAGATGCGCCGCCTGTGCGACGCGCTCGAACAGCAGCCGCCCGAGATCCGCGACGCAATCCGTCGCGCCCTCCCGCCCGCTAGCCGCGAAACCTGATAGGACAGCGGGCGCCCTCTCTTATCGTTAAAGCGTCTGAAAGCGCGCCTTGGCGCCGCGTTCGATGCCGGCGGCGATCAGTTGCTCGATCTCGAGCCGGTGACGGATCAGTTCGAGCACCCGCAATTCCTCCTGGCTCGCCTCGCCATCGGCCGCCGCCACATCGCAGGCGATCGCATAGGCGGTCTCGCGCAATTTCGCGGGCAATGCCTTTCGGATCGATTTGAGCGCTTCGTCGAGCCCGTTGTCGCCGCCTAACAGACGCGAGCATTCCTCCAGGACCCCGCGCAGCCGCTGCCGGTCGAAATCGCGGAACACCGGCAGGTCTCCGACGATGTCGCCGATGATTTTCAGTTCGGTCTCGGCCATGTCGCGGTCGGCCGCCGAGACCAGCATCATCGTGCAGATCAGCGCGCCGTGAGGGTCGAGCATCGGGGCTCCTTTCGCTTGCGGTTGGCGCACAGACCAGAACGCGGCCATCCCTGTCAAGCCGGCTCCTGGAGAAAGGCCGCCGTTGCCGCCACCGCGTCGACCAGCGGCACCCGGGCGATCGGCACTCCGGCCGGGAAGGCGGGCAGGAGGCGCGACGGCAGGGCCCGGTCGAGAATGACAAAGATGCCGCGGTCGTCGGCCCGCCGCACCAGCCGCCCATACGCCTGTCGCAGGCGCAGGCGGGCGATGCGGTCGTCGTAAGCGGCGCCGCCGAACACCGGCTTGCGGGCGCGGTGCAGAATGTCCGGCCGCGGCCACGGCACTCGGTCAAAGACAATCAGGCGCAACGAGCGGCCCGGCACATCGACCCCGTCGCGCACCGCATCGGTGCCGAGCAGGCAGGAATCTTCCTCGGCGCGGAAGATGTCGACCAAGGTCGCGGTCGACATCGCATCGACATGCTGCGCCAGCAATAAGAGACCGCGCGCTTCCAAGACCGGCGCGATCTTCTCATGCACCGCCCGCAGCCGCGCGATCGCGGTAAAGAGGCCCAGCGCGCCGCCCTTCGCGGCGGACATCAGGCTCGCAAAACCGGCGGCGATCTGGCCGATATCGTCGCGCGGGATGTCGGTCACGATAAAGATGCGGGTCTGCGCGGCGTAGTCGAAGGGCGAGGCGATGCGCGCACCCTCGGGACTCCTCGGCAGATGGCGCAGCCCGGTCGCCGCTTCCGCCGCGCGCCACGCAACTTCCGCATCGGCCTCGCCGTCGGTCAAGGTCGCCGAGGTCACGACGAGCCCGTGCGCCGGCTGCGCTACCGCGAGCGCAAACGGCTTCCCCGGGTCGATCCAGTTCCGGTTGACCGCGACATCGGTCTCGGCATTGTCGCTGCGGTCGAGCGCCAGCCATTCGACCGTGTCGGGCCCAGGCGGCTCGGCGAGATCACGCAACAACCGGCTCCACGCCGCAAGCTGCATGTCGGCCCGCCGTTCGAGCCCGCGCACCGCGGCTTCGAGGCGCTGGCGCATCCCGGGCTCGGGCGGGTTCTCCGCGTCTTCGAGCGGCCGCCGCAATGCCGCCGATAGCCGGCGCAGCGCGCCGGCGAGCCGGTCAAAGCCGGCGGCAAGCCGCACCCCGGCCTCGACCAGACCGTCGATGGGCGGCCGCGCCTCGGCCTCGATCCCGTACGGTGAATCTCCCAACGCCCGCGCCATCACCTGCTGCCGCACCAGCGCCAGAAAACTCTCCGCTCCGGGCAGGCCGCGCCCCTCTCCGACCCGCTGATGCCAGCCATCGGCCGGCAACACGCGCGCCGCGACGAGTGTTTCAAGGAGCGCGGCCGAGGCCTCCTCATCCGCTTCGACAAGATCGCCGATCCGGCGCTGCAACCCGCGCGCCCGCGAGCGACCCGTTTCGGCCCCCAAAAGCCAGCGCCGCAACTCGCGCCCCTCCTGGCCGGAGAGCCGCACCGAAAACGCCGCATCGGCGGCCTCGAGCAGATGATGGCCTTCGTCGAACACATAACGGGTCGGCACGCTGGCATCGTCGAGCCCGCCGAGCGCGGCCTGCGCCATGACCAGCGCGTGGTTCGCGACAACAAGCCGCGCGTGCCGCGCCGCCCGCACATTCTTCTCGACAAAGCAGCGGCGGAAATGCGGGCAGGCGGCGTGGATGCATTCGCCGCGCCGGTCGGCCAGCGCATTGATCCGCCCGCGCCCGATCAGCTCGGCGAGCCAGCCTGGAAAATCGCCGGCGACGAGATCGCCTGCCGCGGTCGCGCCGATCCAGCGCGCGATCAGCGAGAGTTGCGCCGCCCCGGGCGAGGCGCGGCCGAGCGCCGCGCGCACCGCCTCCTCATAATTCAACAGGCACAGGAAATTCTCGCGGCCCTTGCGGACGACCACGCGGCGGCGCTTCTGTACCGGGTCGGGGTAGAGGCGGTCGAGCTCGCCGGCGATCTGGCTCTGCAGGTTGCGGGTGAAGGTCGAGATCCACACCGTGCCTTGATTGCGTTCGGCCCAGAGGCTCGCCGGCGCGATATAGCCCAAGGTCTTACCGACCCCGGTGCCGGCCTCGGCGAGCACGGCCTGCGGCTCGTCCGGCCGCTGCCGCGGCGCAAACGCTGCGGCGACGGCGGCGGCGTAATCGGCCTGCTGCGGCCGCGGCTCGGCATCTTCGCCAAGCAATGCCGCGAGGCGGTGGCGCGCCTCATCCGCGCCGACCGGATCGTTGCCGGGGGGTGGCGGCGGGGCGCGCTCCTGCCATTCGTCGAGCCGTTCCCAGGCGCGTAGACCAACACCGCGCCGTTGCGCGCCGGTCTCGGCCGGCGGCAATGCCGCGAGCACCGCCGGCCCCCACGGCCAGCCGGCCCGCTCGGCGATCTCGGCGACAGCGCGAATGTCGGGACCGGTCTCGTTGGCGAGATCCTGCAACAAAGCGCGCGCCGCTGTCGCGAGCGCGACGCAAGCCTCGGCCATGTCCTTCGGCGGCATGAGCCCGAGCGCCTCGGCGAGCCCGCGCGGCGTCGGCACGCAGAACTGCGCCGGTCGCACAAAGGCGAACAATTCGAGCAGGTCGAACGCGGCAAAGCCGGCCCAGTCTCTCGCCCAGCCTTTCGAGGGAATATCGAGCCGCCGCGCGACGGCCCGCGCATGGCACACCATCGGCGTCTCGCCGCCATGCACGGGATCGAGCCGGGCGCGCGCCTCTTCCGGCGATAACGCCTCGACCTCACCCTCAGGCGACAGCCACAACACCTCGCGGAACCCGGCGACCAGCGCCGGCACGCGCGGCACCAGAACGCGATCCAGCGCCGCGTCCGGAACTGTATTCACGCGCGCCCCAACTCAACCGGCGTCCCGGCGAAAGCCGGGACCCACTCATCCGCGCCCGAGTCGGTTGACGAGTGGGTCCCGGCTTTCGCCGGGACGCCAAACTGGAAGGCCGGCGCAAGCATGCGATACCCTGGGCCGATGAACCGCATGATCTATCACATGTCCCCGGCCGAAACATGGCAGGAGGCGGTGCAGGCCGGCATCTATCGCGGCACCGCCGACGATTTGCGCGACGGCTTTATCCATTTTTCGACCGCCGAGCAGATCGCCGAGAGCGCGCGGCGGCATCGCGCCGGGCAAACCGGCCTCGTGCTGATCGCGATCGAATCGGCGCGGCTTGGCGACGGCCTCAAATGGGAGAAATCACGCGGCGGCGCGCTGTTCCCGCATCTCTATGGTGCGCTCGATCCGGCCGAAGCCGCGAGCGTGCGCCCGCTGCCGCTCGACCCCGATGGCGAGCACGTCTTCCCGCCGCTCGACCCTTAACCGCCCCTGCTATTCCGCCGCCTCGCGCCCCGCATCGGCGGGGTCGCGGAAGCGGGTGCGCAGCGCATCCCATTCGTCGGCGCCCCACAGCTGGAAGGTCTCGCGCACGGTCATCTCGCGCACCGGCGCGGGATGGCGATGCGTCGCGCGCAAGTCATCGAGCATCTTCTCGCAGATACCGACGACGTTCTTGATCAGGAGCCCGGGCACGATCGCCAGCTTGTAGCCCATGCGCTCGGCCTCGCGCAGATCGAGATCGGGCGTCTTGCCGCCGCGCACGACATTGAGGAGGCACGGCCCTTTCACGAGGCGGGGCACCGCTGCGACCTCCTCGACCGTCTGCGGCGCTTCGACAAAGGCCATGTCGGCGCCTGCGGCGATCGCCGCCTTGGCGCGGGCGATCGCCTCGTCGAAGCCGGCGACGGCGCGCGAGTCGGTGCGCGCGATGATCAGAAAATCCATGCTGCGGCGGGCGCTCGCGGCGGCGCGGATCTTGGCCAGCCAATCCTCGCGCGGCACGATCCGCTTGTCGTCGAGATGGCCGCATTTTTTGGGGAATTCCTGGTCCTCGATATGGATGCCGGCGACCCCCGCGGTCTCGTAGGCGCGCACCGTGCGCACGACGTTGAGCTCGTTGCCGTAGCCGGTGTCAGCGTCCGCGATGACCGGCAGCCCAACCGCCGCGGCGATGCGCCCGGCATTCGCCACCATCTCCGACATCGTGACGAGGCCGAAATCGGGATAGCCCAACATCGCCGCCGTGCCGGCGCCGGTCATGTAGACCGCCTCGAACCCGGCGCGCTCGATGAGCCGCGCCGTGATGCAGTCATAGGCGCCCGGCGCCACCACCATGCCGTCCCGCCGCATCAATTCGCGAAACCGCGCCGCCTGGGTCATCCGATCCTCCATTTAGCAATTTCCCGAAGCTTACAGCGCGTCCGCTCGTTTGACACTGCCGGTCGGCAGCACCCCAACCCTCGCCCCGCAGCCGGGGAGAGGGAGCCGGGCATTGCAGCTTCATATCCCTCGCCCCGTTTGCGGGGAGAGGGTGCCCGAGGCGGAGCCGAGGGCGGGTAAGGGGAGCCGGCAGCCTTCGCCTTTGCTTTCCCGTCTCGCCCCGTCAAAATGCGCTTAACACCTGCCCTCCGGGAGCCGCCGCATGAAGCCCGTTTCCGCGCGCAATATCGAATTTGTCGGCCATAGCGATTTGAACGGGCGCGGCGACGGCGTGCAGGTCATGGTGCATAAGGGCCATGCCTTTGTCGGGCACATGTTTTCCGACGGCTTCACGGTCACCGATGTGCGCGACCCGCGGCATCCGAAGCCGGTCAACTTCACGCCGGCGCCGCCCAATTCGCGCGCCTTTCACCTGCAGACCCACGATGACCTGCTGCTGACGGTCAATTCGCCGAATATCTGGGTGTTGCAGGGCTATTCCGACCCCAACGACTATTTCAAGGCGTCGATCACCGAGACCTTCACAAAGCGCGACAAGCAATTCACCGCCGGGCTGCGCGTCTTCGATATCTCCAAGCCCGCGGAGCCGCGCGAGATCGGCTTTATGCCGGTCGACGGTCTCGGCCTGCATCGCCTCTGGTATGTCGGCGGCCGCTACGCCTATGCCTCGTGTCATTGGCAGGGCTTTACCGACCATGTGCTGGCATTCATCGACATGCAGGAGCCGACCCGCCCGGAAGTCGTCGGCCGGTTCTGGCTGCCCGGGATGAACCAGGCGGCCGGCGAGACGCCGAGCTGGACGGGCCGGCGCTACGCGCTGCATCACGCGATCGTCGCCGGCAATCTCGCCTATGCCGCCTGGCGCGACGGCGGCATGACGATCCTCGATGTCGGCGACCCGACCGCGCCGAAATTGCTGACGCACCGCAACTGGTCCCCGCCCTTCGGCGGCGGCACCCATACGCCGCTGCCGCTCCCCGACCGTAACCTCGCGGTGTTCGCCGATGAGGGCAATCTCGACAATTGCGCCAACGGCATTCAGCGCTGCTGGGTATTCGATGTGCGCGAGCCGACCAACCCGGTGCAGATCAGCGCCTTTCCGACCCCGGCCGAAGAGGATTATTGCAAGAAGGGGGCGAAATTCGGCCCGCATAATCTGCATGAAAATCGCCCCGGCTCGTTCCAGAGCTCGGAGCTGATCTTCGCGACCTATCAGAATGCGGGGGTGCGGGTCGTCGACATCCGCGACCCCTTCGCGCCAAAGGAGGTGGCGCATTTTGTGCCGCCGGCGCCAGAGAAAATGGTCGATCCGCGCCCAAACCGGCCGCGCATCATTCAGTCGAACGACGTTTATGTCGCGCCGGACGGGTTGATGTACCTGACCGATGTCAATGACGGGCTGACGATCCTGCAATACAAGGGCTGAGCAGGCCTAGGCCCGGCGGCGCCGTGACGCTCGACGATCTAAAGCCCGGTCTGCGCCATACGGAAACGATCAGGGTCGGCGAGGCGGTGGCCGTGCCGGCCCAGGCGCAGCTCTTCGATCCCTCGACCGAGATGCCGCCGGTCTTCGCCACGGCTCAGATGATCGCGTTTGTCGAATGGACCTGCGTTCATGCGCTGGCGCCCTATCTCGCGCCGGGTCAGCGCACCGTCGGCACGCGTGTCGAGATGACGCACAGCGCGGCAACCCCAATCGGCATGATGGTGACCGCAGAGGTCGAGCTCGTCGAGATCGACGGCCGCCGGTTTCGGTTTCACGCGCGTTGCCGCGACGAGGTGGAGACGATCGGGGAGGGGTTTCACGAGCGCATGGTCATCGACCATGCGCGGTTTATGGAGCGCCTCGCGCGCAAGCGGCCCCGCTAGGGGCCGCTCACCTCCGCACTACGCGGTAATCAGCCGGCGCTCGCCAGCGCGATGCCGAGCCCGACATACGCCGATACGCCGAGCAGAACCGTCGCGGCCCTTATCAGGATCCCTTTCATGGGCGGTGTTCCCTCTGTCCGCTTTTGTGTCGCTCTGGAAAAAAACCACTGGGGGGCAGAGCCCGTTCCGCGACAGCCCGACTCGATTGGTAACGCTCCGCAACGAGCGGCCGCCAGGGTCAAAAAAGGGCCGCCGGGTCCGCCGCCTGGCTTCGTTTTAGGCGAATCCGGCGATCGAGACCTGTGAGGAGGCTCACATTTCCGCGAAAGATTCGCGCCGGCGATCTCGGTTCAGGCGCATCTTCCGTTCATTGCGATCGCTGAGTTGGTGCGGACGATGGGAGTCGAACCCATACCCCCTTTCGGGGAGCTGATTTTAAGATC
>Ga0209155_1000387_pt1 | contig 20783 bp, 22 predicted proteins | sample GraSoiAngelo_122_FD_185879 | JGI IMG/M metagenome (GOLD analysis project Ga0209155, IMG submission 185879) | Grasslands soil microbial communities from the Angelo Coastal Reserve, California, USA - 14_0927_02_20cm (SPAdes) (version 2) | ecosystem: Environmental > Terrestrial > Soil > Grasslands ... | reverse complement strand
TTGCCCATGTCGCGGCTGGTGGTGACGCCGCCCGCGATCTGCAGCAGCAGGTTCCAGGTGTCCTCGTGGGCGTGCATGTCGAACAGCGCCGGCATGAGCACGCGGCCGCCGCCCTCGATGCTCGAGGCGGCATCCCGCGCGCTGGAGCCGGCCGGGAACAGCGCCGCTATGTGGCCCCGGTATACGTACACGTCCTGCGGCGGCAGCAGGCGGGCGTTCTGCGAATCGAACACGCGCACGTTGCGGATCACGATCGGATCGGCCAGGCGGTGCGCGAGGCGGCCGGCGAGCTCGTGCAGCCAGTCGTGCTCGGCCTGTACCTGCAGCCGCTCGAGCTCGGCTCCCTGCCCCTCCCAGCCCTGCTCGATGACGCGCGCCAGACCCGGTATCACCAGGGCGAAGAACCGGTGATCCTCTGGCCCCGTGAGCCAGATGAACTCCGGTCGCGTGTCGATACCGATTACCGCGTAGAGCGCGACCGCCAGGCTCTGGCCGCCCGACTGCAGCTGGCGGTCGAGGACCTTCCTCACCGCCAGCTCGCCTCCGGGGAGCGCGGCGATGCGCTGTCCGGGCTGGCGCAGCGCGGCCCGCACCAGCGTGGCGCCGGCTTCGAAGGAGCTGTCCACCGGTACGTAGACCGCGGGATTGGTGAGCGGGGCCTCGCCCCGGTCCGCCTGCGAGCGCCACCGCGCCTTGCCACCCTTGAGCGTATAGCTCTCGTCGATGGGAGCCCCGAAGGTGGACTTGCCCTTCACCTCGAACGACAGGAGCGTGCCGTCCGGGGCGAACCTCGAGTGCTCCTTGAGGTCCGGTCCGCGTCCGTTGTTGCGGTAGCTCATCTGCACATCGACGCCGCCGTCACGCCGCACGGTCGCGACCTCGGAGCCGGCCACCCGCCCCTCGAAGAGCACCGTATAGCGCACGCTGGTGTCGGCGAGCGCCGTTCCGGAGAGTGCGAAGGCGGCAGTGGCCGCGGCCATCATGCGCATGGTTGCTTTCCCCTTCCTTGAGCCCAAGGCGCCGCACGGTAGCACGGGGACGGCGACAACGTCGTCGCGCGCACGCCGGGCCGTTGGCGCGGTGCGACGCGCCGGGCTGCGCCACGCCGGGCCGTTGGCGCGCTGCCCAGCGTCCGCCCGCTGCATGGGCCCACGGAAACCCGTCTACGCTCCCTGCGCCGACGGCCGTGCCGGCGCGCTGGCAGCGGACCGGTCCCTTGTGATAATGTATTAGCGCGTTATTACATGGACGCGTTATTACACGCTCATGCCATGAAGACCCACCACAACGTCACCCCGCGCCAGGAAGCACTCGCCGAGCGCCACCTGTGCGCGGCGCTCGCCGCCCTGCGCACCCCGGAGGAGTGCCGCGCGTTCCTGCGCGATCTGTGCACGCCCGCCGAGCTGCAGGCGATGGCGGACCGCTGGACGGTGGTCGATTGCCTCAAGCGTGGCCTGCCTTACCGCGGTATCCACCGTCTCACGGGCGTGAGCGTCACCACCATCGGCCGCGTGGCGCGCTTTCTCGCCGCCGGCCACGGCGGCTACGACACCGCGGCGCGCCGCCTGGCGCAGACGCGCAGCGCGCGGGCACGCGGCGGCGCCGGTGCCTCGACCGGAAGCACTGCGGGGGTCGGCAAGCGCGCGCCGCGCCGCATGGAGGCCGTGCGCCATGAATGACATGCGGCACGTCACGGATGAGATGCGGCTGAAGCTCGCCGTCCAGAAGTCCGGCCGGTTGACGGAGCCCTCGCTCGATCTGCTGGCGCGCTGCGGCCTGAAGCTCTCGCGCGGCAAGGATCAGCTCGTGGGCTTCGGCGAGAACATGCCATTGGACGTGCTGTTCGTGCGCGACGACGACATTCCCGATCTGGTCCAGGAAGACGTCTGCGACCTGGGGCTCGTGGGCCTCAACGTGCTGGAAGAGAAACGCCTGGAGCTCGCCTCGCGCGGACACAGCGCGCGCTTTCAGCCGCTACGGACGCTCGACTTCGGCCGCTGCCGTCTGTCGCTCGCGGTTCCCGAGGGAACCTCCTACGAAGGCGCGCGCTCGCTGCGCGGCCGGCGCGTCGCGACGACCTATCCGTTCCTGCTCGAGAAGTATCTGCGCGAGCGCGACATCGCCGCCGAAATCGTCACGCTCTCGGGCGCGGTCGAGATCGCGCCCCGCCTGGGCCGTGCCGATCTCATCTGCGATCTGGTGTCGACCGGCTCGACGCTGCAGGCCAATCACCTGCGGGAAGTCGCAACGGTGTTGGAGAGCCACGCGGTGCTGATTCGCACGCCGCTCGATCTGCCGCCCGCAACGGATGAGTGGGTGCAGCGGCTGCTGATGCGCATCGATGGCGTGCAGCAGGTGCGCGAGAGCAAGTACATCATGCTGCACGCCCCGCGCGGCGCCCTGCCGGAGATCCGCCGGCTCCTGCCGGGCTCGGAGTCCCCGACCATCATTCCGCTGGAGGGTTGCGCCGACCGCGTCGCCGTGCATGCGGTGTGTCGCGAGGACGTGTTCTGGGAGACGCTCGAGAGCCTGAAGAAAGCCGGTGCGAGCGCCGTGCTCGTGTTGCCGGTCGAGAAAATGCTGGCCTGACCTCATGCGCATCGTGGAATGGGACCAGCTCGCTGAGCCCGAACGGCGGGCGGCGCTCGCGCGACCCGCACAGGAGTCGCGGGCCGAGGTCGCAGCCCAGGTGCTGGAGATCATCAGCGCCGTGCGTCACCAGGGCGACGCCGCGCTGCGCTCATACACCGAACGCTTCGACGGCGTGCAGCTCGAGGCGCTGGCGGTGCCACGCGGCGAATTCATCCAGGCCCGCCGCTCACTCGCGGCCCGGCAGATCGCGGCGCTGGAATGCGCCATAGCGAATGTCCACGAGTTTCACTCGGCGCAGGTCATGCAGCCGCTCGCGTTGGAGACGATGCCCGGTGTGCGCTGTGAACGGATCATCCGGCCCATATCGGCCGTGGGGCTGTATGTACCTGCGGGCTCCGCGCCCCTGCCCTCCACGGTCGTCATGCTGGCGGTCCCGGCTCGCATCGCGGGCTGCGCGCGGCGGGTCCTGTGTACTGCCCCGACCCCGGAGGGACGTGCGAACCCCGCCGTGCTGGTCGCGGCCGAGCTGTGCGGCATCGAGGCGGTGTTCAAGGTCGGAGGCGCACAGGCCATCGCCGCGCTCGCCTATGGCACCGCCAGCGTTCCCAAGGTCGACAAGATCTTCGGTCCGGGCAACGCCTGGGTGACGGCGGCCAAGCAGCTCGTCGCCAATGACCCGGCGGGCGCTGCGTGCGACTTGCCGGCGGGGCCGTCCGAAGTGCTGGTCATCGCCGATGAGACGGCGCGCCCGGACTTCGTCGCCGCGGATCTGCTGGCTCAGGCTGAGCACGATGCGCAGGCGCAGGCGCTGCTCCTCACCCCGAGCCGCACGCTCGCGCACGGCACGGCTGCTGCGATCCAGACTCAACTTCGAGAGCTGTCCCGGCGCGCGATTCTCGAGGAGTCGCTGGCGGCGAGCCGCTGCATCGTCGTGCCGGATCTCGACCTCGCGATGCAGCTCGCGAACCAGTATGCGGCGGAGCACCTGATCCTCGAGGTCCGTGAGCCGCACCGCTGGCTGCCGCAGATACATAACGCGGGCTCCATCTTCCTGGGCAGCTGGTCGCCGGAGCCGCTCGGTGATTATTGCTCCGGAACCAACCACGTGCTGCCGACATACGGCTACGCGCGCGCCTACAGCGGTCTGTCGGTGCTCGACTTCGTCAAGCGCATCACGGTGCAGGAGCTCTCGCCGGCTGGCCTGCGCTGCCTCGGCCCCGTTGCCGTCACCCTCGCGCAGCTGGAGGGCCTGGACGCCCACGCGCAGGCGGTGCTGCAGCGCCTGGCGGCGCTCGAAGCGCAGGGGGCTGCGGGGACTGCCTCCAGGGTCGAATCATGAGCTGGGTGACGGAGCTGGCGCGCCCCGAAATCGTGGCCTTGAAGGCTTACGAGCACGCCGCGTGGGAGCCGCGGCTCGAGCGGCTGCACGCCAATGAGTTGCCGTGGCGCGCGCCGGGCGATGAGTCGCTCGCCGGCCTGAACCGCTATCCCGAGCCGCAGCCGCGCACGCTCATCGAGCGGCTCGCGGCGCTGTACGGGGCGGCGCCGGAGTCGATCCTCGCCGGGCGCGGGAGCGATGAGGCGATCGATCTTCTGGTGCGCGCATTCTGTCGCGCCGGGCGCGACGCGGTGCTCGTGTGCCCGCCGACGTTCGCCATGTACGCCGTGGCCGCTCGCATCCAGGGAGCGCACGTCGCCACGGTGCCGCTGCGCGCCGCTGCGGGGTTTGCTCTCGATGAACGCGCCGTGCTCGAGCACTGCACGGCGGACGTCAAGCTCGTGTTCCTGTGCTCCCCGAACAACCCGAGCGGAAATCTGCTCGACGAGCAGGCGATCGTGCGCATCGCCGGCAAACTCGCCGGACGTGCGCTGCTGGTCGTCGATGAGGCGTATCTCGAGTTTGCCAACACGCCGAGCCTCGCGCGCCATCTTGCGGAGCTGCCGCATCTGGCGATCCTGCGGACACTGTCCAAGGCGCACGGGCTCGCCGGGGCGCGTTGCGGGACGCTGATCGCCGATCCGGAGGTCATCGCGCTGCTACGCAAGGTGATGCCACCCTATGCGATTGCGCAGTTGACGCTGGAAGCGGTACTGAAACTGCTCGAGCCGGCCAAGCTGGCGGATGCCAACAGGCGCATCGCCCTCATTCGGGCGGAGCGCGGGCGGCTCACCGCGGCGCTCGCCGCCCTGCCCCAGGTGGTGCGCGTGTGGCCCAGCGCGGCGAATTTCGTCCTGGCCGAATTCACCGATGCCGGCGCTGCGCTGCAGCGCGCCCGCGACGCACGGCTGCTGGTCCGCGATGCGCGCGGATATCCTGGTCTGGGGCGCGCGCTGCGCATCACGATCGGCACGGTCGAGCAGAATAACCGGCTCCTCGAGGCGTGGCGATGAGCGGGCCAGCCGCCCTGTTCATCGATCGCGACGGCACGCTCGTGGAGGAGCCGCCGGACGAGCAGCTCGACACGCTCGAGAAGGTGCGTTTCCTGCCCGGGGTGTTCGCCGCGCTCACGGAGCTCAAGCGGCGCGGTTATCGGCTCGTCATGGTCACGAACCAGGAGGGCCTGGGCACGAAGTCCTTCCCGCGCCCGGCATTCGAGCGGGTGCAGCAGTTCATCCTGGACGCTTTCAGCTCCCAAGGCGCCGAGTTCGATGCCGTGTTTGTCTGCCCGCACTTGCAAACGGACGGCTGCGCCTGCCGTAAGCCCCGAACCGGACTGGTCGAGCACTATGTGCGCGACCGCGCAGTCGACCTCGGCTCGAGCGCGGTGATCGGCGACCGCGACACGGATCTCGAGTTCGCATCCAACCTCGGCGTGCGCGGGCTGCGCGTGCGCCGTCATGGACCGAGCGAACAGACATGGCCCGCAGTGGTGCAGGACCTGACCGCGCGACGCGCCCGAGTCGAGCGGCGCACGCAGGAGACCAGCATCGACGTGCGGGTCAACCTCGATGCCAGCGCCCCGCTCGAGGCCGACACCGGAATCGGCTTCTTCGATCACATGCTCGAGCAGCTCGCCAAGCACGGCGGGTTCTCGCTCGAGCTCAGCTGCGAGGGTGACCTGCAGATCGACGAGCATCACACGGTGGAGGATTGCGCGCTCGCGCTCGGGGAGGCGTTGCGGCGCGCGCTGGGCGCCAAAGCCGGCATCGCGCGCTTCGGATTTCTGCTGCCGATGGACGAAGCCCAGGCGCAGGTCGCCGTCGACCTGTCGGGCCGCGCCTTCGCGCAGTTCTCCGGGCGATTCAACCGGGAGGCGGTCGGTGGGCTGCCGACCGAGCTGGTGCCGCATTTCTTCCGCTCGCTCGCCGAGACCCTCGGCGCGGCCATCCACATCAGCGTCACCGGCGAGAACACCCATCACATGGTCGAGGGCTGCTTCAAGGGCGTCGGCCGCGCCTTGCGGCAGGCGTTCCGGCGCGAGGGCGAGGAGCTGCCGAGCACCAAGGGAGCACTGTAGTGGAAGCGGTCATCATCGATAGCGGCGGCGCCAATCTCGCCTCGTTGCAGTACGCCTGCGAACGGCTCGGCGCGCGCACGCACGTTACGACCGAGGCGCGGATGATCACGTCCGCGGCCCGAGTCATTCTGCCCGGCGTGGGAGCGGCCGCGGACGCAATGCAGCGCCTGCGCCAGTCCGGAATCGCCGCTGTGCTGCCCGCCCTGACACAACCGGTGCTCGGCATCTGTCTGGGGATGCAGCTGCTGTTCCGCCGCTCGGAGGAAGGTCCGACCGATTGCCTCGGGGTCCTTCCGGACGGCGTGCGCCGTCTGCGGGCACAGCCCGGTCGGCCCGTTCCGCACATGGGGTGGAACCAACTGTGCGCCCTGCACGAGGACCCGCTGCTGGAAGGGATCGCGCCCCACGACTACGTTTACTTCGTACACAGCTATGCCGCGCCCGTATCCAGCGACACGCTGGCGACCGCGCACTATGGTGAGCCGCTGTCCGCGATCGTGCGGCGCAGGAATTTCTGGGGCACGCAGTTCCATCCTGAGCGCTCGGCCGCAACCGGCGCCCGGTTGCTCGCGAACTTCCTGCGGTTGGGGTGATGTTGCTCATACCCGCAATCGATCTGCGCCACGGCCGGTGCGTGCGCCTGCACCAGGGCGACTTCAGCGCCGAGACGCGCTATGAGCACGAGCCTCATGAGCTGCTATCGCGCTACCGTAGCCTCGGCGCCTCGTGGCTGCACGTGGTGGATCTCGACGGCGCGAAGGACGGCGTGCTTGCCAACCGTGCGGTCATTGTCGCCCTCGCCTCGCAGCGCGCGGTGCGCCTCCAGGTGGGCGGTGGCGTGCGCTCCGCGGCCGTCATCGATGACCTGCTTCGCCATGGCGGTGAGCGGGTCGTGGTCGGCAGCGCCGCCGTGGAGCGGCCCAGGACGGTCGCCTCGTGGCTCGCTCGCTTCGGGCGTGAACGCATCTGTCTCGCCTTCGACGTGCGAACCGAGACCGGTGAGCCGCGGGTGCGTACCCACGGCTGGACACGGGCGAGCGGCCTCACCCTCTGGGAAGCGCTCGGCCGCTTGCCCCCGGGGAGCGTGCGCCACGTGCTGTGCACGGACATCGAGCGTGACGGTGCTATGAGCGGACCGAACCTCGCGCTCTACGCCGCCGCCCTCGCCCGCTTCCCGCAGCTTGCCTGGCAGGCCTCGGGTGGCGTGCGCAACGCGGCCGATCTGCGGGCGCTGGCGCGGATCGGCGTCGCCGCCGCCGTGAGCGGCAAGGCGCTGTTGGAAGAGCGGATCACACCCGAGGAGCTGCGGCCATACTTGCCCGACGCATCATTGCCTGCCTCGACGTGCGCGCCGGGCAGGTCGTAAAAGGCGTGCGCTTTCGCGACCACCGGGTCGTGGGCGATGTCATGGAGCTCGCGGCGCGATATCGCGACGAGGGCGCGGACGAGCTGGTCTTCTATGACATCACCGCGAGCCCCGAAGGCCGCAGCGTCGATCGCGAGTGGGTGCGCCGGGTAGCGCGCGTTCTGGATATTCCGTTCTGTGTCGCCGGCGGCATTCGCTGCGTGGCGGACGCGGAGGAAATCCTGAATGCGGGCGCGGAAAAGATCTCCATCAACTCGCCAGCGCTCGCCACCCCGAGTCTCATCGATTCCCTCAGCGCCCGCTTCGGCTCCCAGTGCGTCGTGGTCGGCGTCGACAGTCAGCTCACCGAGCACGGCTACCGGGCCTACCAGTTCACCGGCGACCCGCAGCGCACGCGCGAAGCGGGACGCGACGTGCTCGAATGGGTCGGCGAGGCGCAACGGCGCGGCGCGGGCGAGATCGTCCTGAATTGCATGGGGAGCGATGGCATGCGTCGCGGTTATGACGTCGAGCAACTGCGCAAGGTGCGGGAGATCTGCCAGGTGCCGCTGGTGGCCTCCGGGGGCGCGGGCGCCGTCGAGCACTTCAGCGCGGTGTTTACTCAGGCCGGCGTGGATGCGGCTCTCGCGGCCGGCGTGTTCCACTGCGGCGCGATTGTGATCCGCGATCTGAAGCGGCAGCTGCATGACGCGGGCATCGAGGTCAGGCCATGAGCGGCACGGGCGACAAGGGCGCGGCCCAGGTGGGGCTTGCCGATCTCGAGCGGCTCGACTTCGCCAAGGGCGATGGGCTGCTGCCGGCGATCGTGCAACACGCCGTCACCGGGGCGGTGCTCATGCTCGGCTACATGAATCGGCAGGCGCTTTCCGAGACACTCACGCGGCGCCGGGTCGTGTTCTTCAGCCGCAGCAAGCAACGTTTGTGGGAGAAGGGAGAAACCTCGGGCCACCGTCTCGAGCTGGCGCAAATCCTCGCCGACTGCGATTGCGACACACTGTTGGTCACCGCCTGGCCGCGTGGACCGGCCTGCCATCTGGGCACAGCCACGTGCTTCGGCGACGAGGCGCTCACGGCGGCCGAGCGGTTGGCGTTCCTGGCGGCTCTGGAAGCCATCATCGCGCAGCGCATCGCCGAGCGCCCCGAGGGCAGCTATACCGCGCGCCTGCTTGCCGAGGGACCGAAGCGCCTGGCGCAGAAGCTGGGCGAGGAAGGGCTCGAGGTGGCGCTCGCGGCGGCAATCGGCAGCGATACGGAAGTGGTGGCGGAGGCCGCCGACCTGCTCTACCACCTGCTGGTGCTGCTGCGCTTTCGCGGGCTGCCGCTCGAGCGGGTGATCGCCGAGCTGCGCGCGCGCCACGCCGCAAAACCCTGACCGGGCGGCGCGGGCGCCCGGGAATCTCCCGAGGGCGTGGCGTTCAGCGCGGCGCGAGGGCGCCGGCCCGCCCCTCGGCCTCCGCGGCCTCCGGGTCGCGCCCGCGCGAGTGCAGCGAATCGGCGATCAGGTGCCAGGCCGCCGCCTGCGCGCCGGCATCTGCGGTGGCGAGCGCCAGCGCCTTGCGGCCCATGGCCTCGGCCTGCGCCGCGTTGTTCTCGGAAAGCCGCACCCGCCCGAGCTCGATCCACAGCAGCGGATTGCCCGGCTCGATGCGCAGTGCGCGCTCGAGCGTCGCGGCCGCCTGACCGTACTCGCCGCCGCCGGCCTGGGTGCGCGCTTGCGTCACCAGCGCGCTGGCCGCCGGGCCGAGGTGAAACTGCCGCGGCGCGCCCGGCGCGGGCTGCTCCGGCGGCGCCGGCACGGCTTGACCGGGGATCGGCGGCTCGGGTTGTGCCGTGCCGGTGGGTGACTCGGCCGAGGGCGGTGCGCCCGGCGGCAGCGCAGCTCGCGTGGCGCACGCCGACAGCCCGGCGACGATGAGGATGAGGGTCAGCAGTCGGGTGTGCATGGCTCATGATAGCGCCTCGAGGCGCGCGCCACGGGCACCGCGGCCGCCCTCGTAGCCCTTGGCGTCAGTGCCCGAGGCCGCGCAGCCACCGCTGGGCGCGGTCCAGTATGGTCGTGAGAGGATTCGCGCTGTCGGGGAAGCCGCAGCCGGGCTTGGAAGGCAGTGCGGCGTCCGTCGGCACGGCGATCGCCACGATGTCCTCCGCACAACCCGGCACCACCCGCAGTCCGGTGGGATACTCGATGTGCACTTCCACGAGGTTGTCCGGCAGCGGCGCCTCCCAGGAGTCGGTGCCCAGCCCCGCCATGACGCGCGCCCACACCGGCAACGCTCCGGCGGAGCCGGTGAAGCCGGTCGGCTCATCGTCGTCGTACCCCACCCACACCACCGCCAGGTGACTGCCGGAGAATCCGGCGAACCAGCTGTCGCGGAACTCCGATGACGTGCCGGACTTTCCGGCCACCACCAGGTCTGGGGGCAGCAGCGCGCGGGCGGGACGGCCGGTGCCGTGCTCCATGACCTGCACCAGCATGCGGTCGAGCTGATAGACGACTTCGGGGGACGCCACCTGGGTCACTTCCAGGGGGAAGGCCTTGAGCGGCTTGCCGTCGGCGCTGATGACCGCGCGCACCGCGCGCAGCGGGTTGCGGAAGCCGCCGTTGGCCAGCCCGTTGAACAGTTGGGCCGCCTCGAGCGGCGTGACCTCGACCGCGCCCAGCAGCATGGCCGGCACCTGCGCGGGCGGCTGCGGCAGGCCGAAGCGCTGCAGCATCTCGCCGACCTTCGGCAGACCCACATCCAGCCCCACGCCCACGGTGGCGAGATTGAGCGACTCCGCGAGTGCGCGCACCACCGGCACCGGACCATAGACCTGGTGGGTGAAGTTCTCCGGCCGCCAGTGCTTGTCCTTTGCCAGCGCCACGTCGATGGGTGCGTCCTGCACGACGGTGGCGGCGTTGTAGTGCCCGCTCTCCAGCGCCGTGAGATAGATGAACGGCTTCACCAGCGAGCCCATCGAGCGGTGCGCATCGAGGGCGCGGTCAAAGCCGTCGTAGCCGACGTTGCGCCCGCCGACGATGGCGATCACGTCGCCGCTTTGCGGCGAGGTGACGACGATGGCGCCCTCGAGCGGCTCCTGCGCGTGCTTGCGCTGCCGATCCAGCCGCGCGAGCTCGTGGTCGAGCGCCTGCTCGGCCTGCTCCTGGGCGCGCGGCTCGAGGCTGGTGTAGATGCGCAGGCCCGCCTCGGTGAGGTCCTGGTCGTGATAGTCGCGCCGCAGGGTGCGGCGCACGAAGTCGAGGTACGCGGGGTAATACGCACCCGCCGGGCGGCTGCTGACACCGAGCGCCTGGTACGCGGCCGCGCTCGCCTCCCGGGCGCTCACGATCCCCTGGTCGGCCATGATCTTGAGGACCAGGTCGCGGCGCGCCCGCGCGCGCTCGGGGTGACGCCGCGGATCGTAGTACGAGGGTCCGCGGACCACCGCCACCAGCAACGCCACTTCCGACAGGTCGAGCTCCGCGAGCGGCTTGCCGAAATAGAACTGGCTGGCGAGGCCAAAGCCGTGAATGGCGCGGTCGCCGTCCTGACCGAGGAAGATCTCGTTGATGTACGCGTTCATGAGATCGGCCTTGGTGAAATGCGCATCCAGCGCCATCGCCATGATCGCCTCACGCACCTTGCGCGACAGCGTCTGCCGCGAACTGAGGAAGTAGCTGCGCACCAGCTGCTGGGTGAGCGTGCTGCCGCCCTGCTCGATCTGGCGGGCGCGCACGTCGACCCACAGCGCGCGCAGCATCGCGATCGGGTCGACGCCGTGATGGCTGTCGAACTTGCGGTCCTCGACCGCCTTGAGCGCGGCGGGCAGGAGCGTGGGCACTTCCTGCGGTGTGACGATGATGCGATCCTCGCCGTGGATCGGAAAAATGCTGCCGATGAGCAGCGGCTCGAGCCGCAGCACCGGTACGTCCCGGCCGGCGCTGTCGCGCAGGCTCTCGAGCCCCTGGGAACCCGCGACGATGCTCAGCAGCTGCGCGTTGCGCGTCTCGTCCGCGAAGCGCGCCGGCCGCAGCGCAACGTCGAAGCGCGCGCCGGCCACGCGGTAGGTGCCGGGGCGCTCGGGCCGCTCGGCACGCCGGTAATGCAGGCGTTGCAGCTCCTGCTCGAGCTGCGCCGGCGACAGCGCCAGTCCCGTGTACAGCTCCAGCGGCGCCGCGAACACCTGCGCCGGCAGCGTCCAGCGGCGGCCCTCGAATTGCCGGGTCACCAGGCGATCCAGATACAGAACATAGAGGGTGCCGCCGAGCGCGGCGAGCCCCACGGCGAGCAGCAGGATGCGCTTCAGACGAACAGCTCCGCGGCTGGGGCTCGCAGGTTGTACTGCGAGCTCATCGCGTGCCCGTAGGCCCCGGCGTTGGCGATCAGCAGCACGTCCCCTTCCCGGGTCGCAGGCAGCAGGCGATCGTGCCCGAGGACGTCTGCGCTCTCGCAGATGGGGCCGACGATATTGACGAGCTCGGTGGCGGGCTCATCCGCGCGCGTGAGGTTGGCGATTTCGTGGTATGCCCCATAGAGCGCCGGACGGATCAGGGAGTTCATGCCGGTCGCCACGCCGACGAAGCGCACGCCGCCCTTGGCCTTCAGCTGCGTCACGCGCGCGAGCAGCACCCCGGCGGCGGCCACCAGGTAGCGTCCGGGCTCGAGCCACACCTCGAGCTGCGGGTGCTCGGCGCGCACCGCCAGCAGCAGCGTGTCGAGCCTGGCGAGATCGACGCCCGGCTGATCGGGACTCTCGGGCACTCCCAGGCCGCCGCCGACGTCGATGACGCGCAGCTGCGCGAAGCCCGGCGCGGCCGCCGCCAGCAGGCGCGCGGTGTGCTCCCAGCTGGTCACGTCGAAGACCCCGCTGCCGACGTGCGCCTGCAGGCCCACGACGCGCGCCCCGGCATCGTGCGCGCGGCGCGCAACTTCCGGCAGTTCCGCGATCGGCACGCCGAACTTGGAGCGCGTCCCGGCGGTGCGCACGTGCGTGTGATGGCCGCGGCCGACCCCGCTGTCGACGCGCACGAAGATCTCGTGGGCGCGGAACAGCTGCGGCCAGCTGGTGAGCACGTAGCTGTTGTCGACCGTGACGCGCACCCCCGCGCTGAGCGCCCAGGCGACTTCCGCGCGTGGCGCGAAGTTCGGCGTGTACAGAATGCGCTCTCGGTCGAGATCGGGAAACAGCTCCAGGACCCGCTCGACTTCACCGCGCGACACGCATTCGAACTCGATGCCCTCGGCGCGCAGCGTGCGCAACAGCTGCGGGTGCGGATTGGCCTTCATCGAGTAATGCACCCGCGCGAGCGAGCCGAGTGCGCGCAGCGAGCGGGCGGCCGCGCGCACCGCCTCCAGGTCGTACACGAAGGCCGCCTCATGCTCCCCGAGCGCCTCGAGCAGCTGCGTGCGCTTGGAGCGCCACCACGGCACGCTGCCGCCGGCCGGGTCCCGCGGCTGCGAGAACAGCTGCTGCCAGGTGGGACCGAGCACCTTGTCGCCCGGCACCGGGCGGATGAGCAGCTCGTGCAGTTGCTCCACCAGGCGGTCCCCCTGGTCCTCATCGACCACGAAGGTGAAATTCAGGTCGTTGGCGGCCTGGCTCACCAGGTGGATCTTCTGTTCCTCGAAGAACTCGAAGGCGCCTCCCAGCTGGTGCAGGATGGCGCGGATGTTGCGGCCCACGAGGCTCACCGAGGCGCACGGTCCGATCACCTGCACGCGGCACAGCCGCGACAGGTCGGCGACGAGGGCGGCGAGCCGCGTGTTGTCGAGTGAGTTGGCCGCCGGATCGAGCGACACCGTGACGTTGGTCTCGGAGGTCGACACCAGATCCACCGACATGCCGTGCTGCTTGAACACCTGGAAGGCATCGGCCAGGAACCCCACCTGGTGCCACATGCCGGGGCTCTCCAGCGAAATGAGCGTGATGCCCTTCCTGCTGCACACCGCCTTCACCTGCGCGCCGCCCTCGCTCTCGGCGCTGAGCACCGTGCCTTCCAAGTCCGGCGCCTGGGTCGCATAGACATGCAGCGGAATGTGGTACTGGCGCGCCGGCAGGATGCAGCGCGGGTGCAGGACCTTGGCGCCGCTGGTGGCGATTTCCTGGGCCTCGTCGTAGTGCAGCGCGCGCAGCAGGCGCGCGGTGGGCGTGGCGCGCGGGTTGGCGCTGAACATGCCCGGCACGTCGGTCCAGATCTCCAGCCGCTGGGCGCGCAACTTGGCCGCGAGGTAGGCCGCCGAGGTATCCGAGCCGCCGCGCCCCAGCAGCACGGTGTTGCCGTCCTCATCGCTGGCGATGAATCCCTGGGTGACGATGACCGGCGCGAGCCCCCGCAGCCGCTCCTCGAGCGCCGCATCGGGCACGAAACCGCACACCGCCGAGAGCACGCTCGCCTTGGCCGAGGCGCTGTGCCGCTCTTCGGCACGCAGCATGGTGCGCGCATCCGCCCAGGCCGCCTCGAGTCCGCGCGAGCGCAGGAAGCGCACGCCGATGTGCGTGGCCATCAGCTCACCGGCGGCTAAGACGTGCGCGCGCGTGCGGTCGCTCACCTCACTCGCCCGCGCGATGCTGGCTGCGATCTGGCGCAGTTCGGCGAGCTCTCGCTCGATCTCGTCCCCGAGGGTGACGCCCAGCTCGCAGGCCAGTCCCCGGTGTCGCTCTTCGATGGCGCGCAGCTCCTGCTCCTGCGCCTCACCGGTGGCGGCATCCAGCAGTCGCTCGAGCCGGTCGGTGATGCCGGTGAGGGCCGAATGCACGATGAGCACGCGCGCGCCGCCTGCGCTGCGCGCGGCGGCGACCCGCGCGATGTTGGTCCAGTTGGCCAGCGTCGAGACGCTCGTTCCGCCGAACTTCAGGACGATCCAGGCCGAGGGGCGGGGCACTGATGTTCCTTCACGCGACGTCGAAAGCGGGAGGTGCGCTGGGCCCGCGGATGCCAGCTTCGCTCTACAGCTCGTCGTCGAAGTCCTTGAGATCTTTCTCGAGCTTCTTGTCCGCCAGCACTTCCTCGAGGCGGCTCCACGCGGCCTTGCCGCGCTTGCCCTGGTTACGGACGCGCTTGTCCACCCGGTCGAGCAGCCGGTCGTAATCGGTGCCGTCCTCGGTCGGACTGCTCAGGAATTCATCGTCGAGATCGAAAGTCTCGTTGTCTCGTTCCGACATCTGGCGGCGTAAATCCCGAATTAATTCAACGGCTAACGTGCCTTGACGGCACCGAACAAGGCTGCGAACTATAGCCGATCCGCGCCGCCGATCAACTTTTGGCCCCGCGCACCGTCCAGGCTCGCCCGCTGAAGGCCGCTCGCCCCGGGGCGCTTGCGCTTCAGGGCTGATCCGTGCGGTCGCGCACCACCACCGGGGCGCCCCGGCTCAAGCCCAGACCCTCCGCGGCGCTGTGCTCGGCGCGGGCGATCTCGATCACCCCGAAGGAGTTCACGAGCGCGAGATATTCCCCGGGTCGCGTGTCGCCGTAGGTGCGCAGCAGGGGGAAGGCGTGGTTGCCCGCGTGCACCAGCGGCAGCCGGAAGCGCTCGATCAGCGCGGCGTCGATATTGGTGATCAGGTTGCCGAAGTGATCGATGCTGATGACGACGCCAGTGACGCTGCGCGGCTCGACCGCAGGGTCCTCCACCCAGGCGGGGATCAGGGTGCTGACCGCCTCGCCGAGCCCCTGCAGCGGGCAGCGCCCGGCGGCGAGCTCGGCGGCGACGGGGGCGAAAATGTCCCGGCCGTGGAAGGTAGCGCTCGGTCGATGCACTCCGAGGCGCGCCAGCTCCGTGGTGCCCAGGCGCACGATCAGCGCGTCGCGTGCGCGGCTGACGATCGGGGCCAGCAGGCCGTTGTCGGGCGCCAGGAAATAGTGTCCACTGGCCTGCACGGCCAGAATGTTGCGCGCGGTGCCGACGCCCGGATCGACTACCGCGACGTGCACGGTTGCAGGCGGGAAGTAGTCGAAGGCGTGCGCCAGCCAGAAGCCCGCCTCCGCCGGCCAGTGCACCACGATCTCATGCGTGAGATCGATGATGCGCGCCGCCGGGAAGCGCGTGAGCATGCAACCCTTCATGACACCGACGAACGGTCCCTGGTGGCCGAAGTCGGTCGTGATGGTGATGACCCCTGAGGGGCTCGGGGCGTTCATGAGACAGCGCGGGCTGCAGAGCGCGCGCCGCGTCAGCCGCGGACGCCGCGGGGCCCCGCCGCACGGCCGCCCTCGGCGCAGGAGCGACACCGATCGGTGTAGGGCACGGCCTCCAGCCGCTCCGGCTCGATGTCCTCGCCGCACACCGAGCAGGTGGTGTAGCGGCCGGAGGCGAGGCGCCGCAGCGCCCCTTCGACCTGCTGCAGCTCTTCCTGGGCCGAGTGCGAGATGGCCCCGAGCACGTCATCGTTCTCGCGCTGCGTCACCTGCTCGGCGAAGTCGGCCGACAGCGGGTCCGCCTCGTGGCGCAGATCGGCGCTCGCATCGCTGGCGCGCTGGCGCAGCTCGTCGCGGCGCTTGAGCAGTCGGTCGCGTACCGCCTTGGTATCCACTTCGCTCCCCCGGGAACCTCAGGACGCCCGCCGGCCGCGACGTCGTTCCTCGAGCCATTGTTGCAGCCGGTCGAAAGGCTCGATGAACTTCCTCACGCCTTCGCGCTCGAGCTGCGCCGCGACGGCTTCCAGATCGACATCGAGCCGCTCCAGGCCCTCGCGCGCATCGCAGCCTTCGGCAATGTGGCGCTCAAGCCGCAGCTGAGGTCTGCCCAGGCGCCGATAGGCATCCAGGGTCTCGAGCGACATGGTGTTGACCGTCTTGGGCACCACCAGCTCCTCGACATACTTGATCGGGCTGTAGCTCGGATCCTTGGTGGAGGTCGACGCCCACAGCAGCCGCTGCGGCCGCGCACCGCGCGCCGCCAGGCCCTGCCATTGTGCGCCGGCGATCATCTCCTCGTGAATCTCGTAGGCACGACAGGCACTGGCGATCGCCGCCTTGCCGCGCAGGGTGCGCGCTGCGGGCTGGCCGCGCGCTGCCAGGCCATCCAGCAGGTTGTCCACGGCGGTGTCGATGCGGCTCAGGAAGAAGCTCGCCACCGAGGCGACGCGCTCGAGCGGCTGGCCGGCCGCGACGCGTGCGCTCAGGCCCTCCATGTAGGCGCGCGCCACGGCGCGATAACGCTCGGGCGAGAACAGCAGCGTCACGTTCACGTTGATGCCCGCAGCGATGAGATCGCGGATCACCGGCAAAGAGGCCTCGGTGCCGGGGACCTTGATGAGCGCGTTGGGAAGTCGCAGACGCTGCCACAGGCGTTGCGCCTCCGCGCGACTGCCGGGGCCGTCGTAGGCGAGGTGCGGCGACACCTCCATGCTCACCAGGCCGTCGCCGCCGGCAGTTGCATCGTGGAGCGGGCGCAGGAGCGCAGCGGCCGCGCGCAGATCCTCGACGGCGAGCTCCTCGTACAGCGCGACGCTCGATGACATCGAGGGCAGCAGCCGCGCGATCGGCTGCGCGTAGTGCGAGTCGCTCATCATGGAGTGGGCGAAGATCGCCGGGTTCGAGGTGAGCCCGGCGATGCCGTCCTCGCGGATCAGGCGCGCCAGAGTGCCGTCCTGCAGCATGCGGCGGCTGATGTCATCGAGCCAGACGCTCTCGCCGAGCTTGCGCAACTCGAGCAGCGGATTGGGCACCGGCGCGTTCATGGAGGCACTCTTGCGCGAGAGTAGCGCAGCCGGCAGCGCGAGTCTCGCGGTTTCGGTGCGGATATGCGTAAATCCAAGGCGGAGCCTTCGAAGCCGAGGAACACCGCCATGACCGAGTCGTTCGATGCCGGCAAGCTCGCCGAGGAGCTGCGCGCGCTGGTGAGCGAGGCCGAAGCGCTGTTGCGAGCGAGCGGCAGCGCGGACGGCGCGGAAATGCAGCCGCGCGCCGAGGCCGCGGTGCGGGATCTGCGCGAGCGGCTCAGCGCATTCGAGGAACAGCTGAGCGCGCGGGCGCGCGACATCGACGGCTACGTGCGCGGCAACCCCTGGCAGGCGGTGGCGGTTGCGGGCGGGGTTGCGCTGCTGCTCGGGCTCCTCATGGGCCGCCGCTGATGGACGCGCCCGGATCGCCTGCGCAGGATGCGGGCGCCGCTGAGGGGCTGCGCTCGGCGTTCAGCGGGCTGCTCGGCGCGGGACTGGACGCGCTGCGAACCCGCCTCGATCTCGCCGCCGTCGAGCTCGAGATCCACCTGTTGGCGCTGCTGCGGGTACTGGTGTGCCTGATCGGTGCGCTCGCGTGCGCGTTGCTCGCGCTCGCCTTCGCCCTGACGACGCTCATCGTGGCGCTGTGGGACACGCATCGCACGTCGGCTCTGCTCGGCGGGACGCTGGTGTTCCTCGGGCTCGCGCTGCTGTTCGGCGTGCTCGGCGCACGCACCCTGCGCCAGCAGCCGCCGGTTCTGCAGGACTCGCTGCAGCAACTGCGCGAAGACGGGCACCGCGCCGGGGACGAGTCGTGACGCGCATGGCGCAGCTGCAGGAGCGGCGGCGCGCGCTGCTGGCGCGCTGCGGGGAGCAGCGCGGGGAATTTGCCGAGCGTCTGGCGGCGCTGCGCCCGCGGTCCCGCACGGGCGCCGCGGGTCAGCACGCGGCGCGCCACCCACTCGCCTGGATCGCGGTATTGGGCGCCGTCATGCTGATGCGGCGCACGCGCGAAGTGGTGTCGCTGCTGGTGTTCATCCGTTCGGCGGTGGGGTTGGTCGGGCGCGCTGTGCAGCTGCTGCGTCTCATCGGGGGCGCGCGCGCATCGCGCCCGGGCGGCACGCAGCCCTGAGCGAAGCCTGTGGGGGCGGCGCCGCGCTGCTCTTCAGTGGGCGCTCTGCGATACGCTCGCGGCGGGAGGGACGGAGGCCGGCGCTTCGGCCGCAAGACCCACCAGCGTCGGAATGCCGCTGGCGGCCGCGAGCGTGGCACGCGCCAGATCCCAGTGGATGGCGGCGGTGTTGCTGCCGAGCGCCTGATCGAGCATCTGCGACAACAGCTGCACGTCCGGCTCGATGCTCTGGCCTTCGGCGTCCACCGGCGGATGCGCTTCGAGCAGCAGCTGACCCCCGACCCAGGCAACCTTCACCGGCTCGTTGACCAGTCGCACCGGCGTGCCGATCGGCACCAGCGCAAACAGCGCCGCGACGTCTTCCGGATACATGCGGATGCATCCGTGCGTCACCGCCATGCCCACCGCCGTCGGGTTGTTGGTGCCATGAAGCATGTACTCGCCGTCGCCCGCGGCGAGGCGCAGCGCGAAATCACCGAGTGGATTGTCGGGTCCGCTCGGCACGACCTTCGGCAGCGGATCGCCATTCTCGGCGTGCTCCTTGCGGATCGACTCCGGCGGATACCAGGCCGGGTGTCGGATCTTGGCGATGACCCGCGTCTCACCGAGCGGCGTGCGCCAGTCCATCTTGCCGATGCTCACCGGGTAGGTGATGACGACCGGCTGCTCGCCCTTGCGCGGCTTGGGGTAGTAGTACAGCCGATGCTCGGGCAGGTTCACGACCAGGCCGGCGCGCGGGCCGGCCGGCAGGATGCGCCGCCCGGGGAGCAGGAGCTTCGTGCCTGCCCCCGGCAACCACACGTCCACACCGGGGTTGGCGCGGATGATTTCGTAATAGCCGAGACTGTAGCGGTGCGCGATATCCGGCAGCGTGTCCTCGTACACCGTCTGCATGCTCTCGTCGCTCCCCACGACCGGGGAACCATCCGGCGGCAGAGGATAGACACTGGCCCAGCCGGGGGCCGCCAGCAGGCCAAGCCACGCCAGCGCGCACGCCACCGATCCCGCTTTCCACGTCTGCTTCATGGGATTTCTGCGAAGAACCTGTAACAATTTGATTACAATGGAATCAATGCTCAAATGGCCGCCCTGCCATCCACCGGCCACGGCCCCGTATTGTAGAGGATTCCTTTACCATCGCGCGCGGTGAGCCGCGCAGAAAAACTCCCGCACGCGTTCTTCGCGCGCAGCACGCTGGCCATCGCCCGCGAGCTCATCGGCATGCACCTGGTGCACGATGATGGCCGCACCGTGCGCTCGGGGCGCATCGTCGAGACCGAGGCGTATCTGGGGCCCCGCGATCTCGCGGCGCACTCCTCCCGCGGCCGCACCGCGCGCACCGAAGTCATGTATGGGCCGCCGGGGCACGCATACGTGTATTTCATCTACGGCTTCTGGAATTGTCTGAACGTGGTCACCGGCGCGGTCGGTGTGCCACACGCGGTGCTGCTGCGCGCGCTCGAGCCGCTCGAGGGCGTCACCGGCCGCACCTGCGGTCCGGGGCTCCTGTGCCGCGCGCTGCACATCGATCGGCGTCTGAACGGCGTCAATCTCGCCGGCGATGTGCTGTGGCTGGAACGCGCCCCCGCCGGCGCGCCGCGGGCGCGCCTTGCGCGCACTCCCCGCATCGGGGTCGATTACGCTGGCGAATGGGCGCGGCGACCGTGGCGATTCCTCGATCGCGCTTCGGCGTATGTTTCCGCCTAAACTAATACCCCGCGTGCGCCTGAACGAAAGGAAGCCGAATGTCGCTCCGCACCAGCCTCCTGGCACTGTGTGTCCTCGCGAGCGCCGGCACGGGGATGTCGGCAGCGGTGCACGCCCAGGCCGTGGAAGGCACCGACTACCGCAAGATCGAGCCGCCACAACCCACCGACAGCCCGGGAAAGATCGAGGTCATCGAGTTCTTTTCCTACATGTGCCCGCATTGCAAGGAGTTCTACCCCCTGGTCAGCACCTGGGAGGCGAAGCTTCCCAAGAACGTGGTGTTCCGGCGCGTGCCGGTCGGCTTCAACCGCCCGGCGTGGATCAACCTGGCGCGCGCTTACTACGCGCTGCAGGCGAGCGGGGATCTGGGCAAGCTCGACGGTGCGCTGTTTCGCGCCATCCACGATGAGCACCTGCAGCTGTTCGACGAGGCGAGCCTCACCGACTGGGTGGGCAAGAGCGGGGGCCATGCCGAGCAGTTCGCGGCCGCCTATACCTCCTTCGGCGTCAACAACCAGACGGTGCGGGCCGATCAGCTGGTGGAGAAGTACGGCATCGGGGCGGTTCCGACCATGACGGTCAACGGCGAGTACCAGGCGCTGGGCAAGAATCTCGCCGAGATGCTCCTCAACACCGACCGGCTGATTGCCCAGGCGCAAACCGAGGCTCACGCCGCGGGCACAGGCGCGAAACACAAGTAGCTCAGGAACCCGCGGGCTCGCTCGAGAGCTCCAGCAGCTCGCTCGCCTCGGGCACGCGATCGCCGCGGGCGAAATGAATCATCCCGACCGTGCCCGCGTACGGGGCGGTGATGGTGTGCTCCATTTTCATCGCTTCGATCACCATCAGCACCTCCCCGGCGGCGACCTTCTGTCCCACGGCGACC
>Ga0209155_1000386_pt1 | contig 20797 bp, 17 predicted proteins | sample GraSoiAngelo_122_FD_185879 | JGI IMG/M metagenome (GOLD analysis project Ga0209155, IMG submission 185879) | Grasslands soil microbial communities from the Angelo Coastal Reserve, California, USA - 14_0927_02_20cm (SPAdes) (version 2) | ecosystem: Environmental > Terrestrial > Soil > Grasslands ... | reverse complement strand
CAGCGCGAAGGCGAAACGGCACCGGATCGCGGTGGTCTCGGCCGACGAGGGGATCGCCGCGATGAAGGAGCAGCGAAGCCTCGATAGCTTTGTGCCCCCGGCGCGGTTCAAGTCGTGAGGCCCGCATGAAAGGACTCATCTTGGCCGGCGGCCACGGCACCCGGCTCCGGCCCCTGACGCACACGGGACCCAAGCAGCTCATCCCGCTCGCGAACAAGGCGAACATCCTCTACTGCCTCGAGGACCTGCGGGACGCCGGCATCACGGACATCGGCGTGATCCTCGGAGACATCATGCCCGAGAAGGTGAGGGAACTCCTTGGAGACGGAAGCGCCTTCAAGGTGCGGATCACGTATCTGGTCCAAGGCTTCCCCGCCGGGATCGCCCACGCGATCCAATGCGCGGAGTCATTCATGGGGCCGGAGCCGTTCTGCGCGTACCTCGGCGACAATGTCCTGAAGGGCGGGATCCGACCGATGGTCGAAGAGTTCGAGGCGCATCGGTACGACGCGGAGGTCATGCTCTGCCGCGTCCCCAACCCGGAGAAGTTCGGCGTCGCGGAACTCGACGGGCAGGGCCACATCGTCTCCCTCGTCGAGAAGCCGAAGCTGCCCAAGAGCGACCTGGCCCTCGTCGGGATCTACCTGCTCCGCGCATCGATTTTCCCGATCATCCACGACCTCAAACCGTCCTGGCGGAACGAGCTCGAGATCACGGAGGCCCTCGACCATCTGCGGGTCCAAGGGGGGAAGCTCAAGGCCCACATCGTCACGGGGTGGTGGAAGGACACGGGCAAGCCGGAAGACATCCTCGAGGCGAACCATCTCCTCCTGGAGGACATCGAGCGGAAGATTGAGGGGACGGTCGAGGCGGGGGCCCGGGTCGAGGGGCGCGTCCGGATCGGGGCGCGCACGATCGTCAAGGCCGGGAGCGTGATTCGCGGTCCCGTCGTGATCGGGCAAGACTGCATCGTCGGACCCGAGACCTATGTCGGGCCGTACACGTCCATCGGGGACGCCTCGCGGCTCGTCGGCGCGGACATCGAGTCGTCCATCGTGATCGGCGAGGCGGTCATCGAGACGCGCCACAAGATCGTGAACAGCCTCATCGGCCGCTATGCGACGATCCGTTCCGCGGACGGACGGCTTCCGAAGGGCCAGCAGCTGATCATCGGGGAGAACAGTTCGCTCTTCCTGTAGTCGCTGAAGGGGCGTCGAATCGTTTGGGAACGAGGACCTACGCGGCCGCCTTCGTCGCCGTCGCCGGCCTTCCTTCCTGCACCCGGGCGAACCAGAGGCCCACCGCGGTCCAGCCGACGAGGATCGGCCAGCCGTAGCCGAGGAACAGGACCAAGGCCGTGTTCAGGATGTAGTGGCTCTCTGCGAAGCCCTCCGCGCCGGGGAGCATGGCCCCCGAGATCCCGAGGAAGAGGAGTCCCGCCGCCATCGGCCCCGCGACGCCGGCCCAAATCCGCGCGGCTGCCTTGTGCAACGATGCCCGTGCTCGCGTGAACTCGCGGAGCACGACGTCTTGCCGGAGGACCCGGCCCTCGGTCGCGACGGCGACGAGGGTGTCGTGGGCCTCTCGATCGACCGTGACCAGAGGAGCGGCGGGCCCACCGCCCACCGTACCGAGGATCTCGTCGAGGGTGTCCTCGATGTCCCGGTCGATGTCAATCCCTCCCGCGACGGCGGTGACGACGCCGCTCGATCGGAGGATGTTCAACCGCAGGTCGAGGGCCCGCGTCTCCCGACCGACCAAGCCCGACAGGCCGGCGGCCAGTGCCGCGAGGATCGCCACGAGGATCGTGGCGGAGATCAACGTGGTCGAGTAGAGGTCCCGCGAGATCGACGTGGAGAACCAGGGGCCGCCCGTGGACTCGGCGGTGTTCCAAGCCAGTTGCGCGATGACCGCGAAGGCCCCGAGGAACAGGAGGGTGGCGATGACGAGTCGTTGGCGGACCATGATAAATCGTCCTTAACCGTAGCGGGTCGATTCTCCATAATAAGCGTCCGGCCTCGGTTATCGCCCATGACAATTACAACCGTGGTTTCGATCGCGATAACAATCCCGCCCCTCGGCGGCCGACGGCGGTCAAGTGGAGTTGTCTGGGCGCTTTATCTGCTCCGCGGGTCAAGACCGTCCTCATGGCGCTCACGATGCGGGCCATGGAGGGGAAGGACGCCCTGACGATCGACGGATCGATTGACCTGAATTCCATCTCCACCGACGGGGGGCTCACGCAGACGCTCGAGTCCCTCGCCGCCGAGATCGGCGGGGTGCGCGCCCTCGTCGTCGGCGACCGGGTGGGCCTCCCGATCGTGTCCACGTTCCGCGGCCGGACCTCGCTCACGACGACCGCGATGGCGACCCTGGCGCTGTCCGCCGCGACGAAAGTCACCTCGAGCCTGAACCTCCCCGAACCCGATGATATCCTGATTGAGGCGGGCGGCTGGCGAGTCCTGGTCCAGTTGCTCGGAGGCGGGTACACCCTGACGTGCGTCCTGCCCGCGGACGAGAACCTAGGCCTCGTCAAACTCTCGATGAAAGCCCGTGGTCGAGAGATCCGGGAAATCCTCGACGAAATGATGTGAGCGACGCCTTCCGAATAACCTACAAATAGGCTCCGCCACATCGTGTCGGCACCATGCTCGACATCCGGCTCATCCGGGAGAATCCCGAGATGATCCGCAAGAACCTCGTGAAGCGTCGCGACCCGGACAAGGAGAAGCTTCTCGAGGACGTGATCCTGTGGGATCGGGCTTGGCGGAAGGCGCTCGCCGAGGCGGACGGCCTGAAGCGCCGGCGGAACGAAATTACGAAGGAGATCGCCGCCGCGAAGAAGGCGGGGAAGAGCACGGACAAACTCCGGAAGGAGGCCGCGGCGCTCCCGAAGAAAATCGAGGCCCTCGACCGCGAGATCGACGACCTCGCCGCGAAGGTCCGAGACGGGCTGATGCGCCTCCCCAACCTCCTCGACGAGAGCGTCCCCGTCGGCAAGGACGACACGGAGAACGTGGAGGTCTCCCGCTGGGGCACCCCTCGATCCTTCGACTACGAGCTGCGTCCCCACGGAGAGCTGTTGGAGGCCCTGAAGTTCGCGGACTTCGAGCGAGCGCGGAAAATCGCGGGGGCGGGCTTCGTCTACCTGATGGGAGACCTCGTCCGATTGGACCAGGCGCTCCTCGCCTTCGCCCTCGCGTTCATGGTCAAGCAGGGCTTCACGCCCGTCTTCCCGCCGTTCATGATGCGCCGGTCCGCCTACGAAGGCGTCGTGGACCTCGGCGACTTCGAGAGCGTCATGTACAAGGTCCAAGGCGAGGACCTGTACCTGATCGCGACGTCGGAGCATCCCATCGGCGCGATGTACATGGACGAGGTGATCGACGACCGCCAGCTGCCCCTCCGCTTCGCCGGCCTGGCGACCCAGTTCCGCCGGGAGATCGGGGCCCACGGCGTCGACACGAAGGGCCTCTTCCGCATGCACCAGTTCAACAAGATCGAACAGTTCGTCTTCTGCCGTCCGGAGGAGAGCCCGACGTGGCACGAGAAGCTCCGCGCCAACGGAGAGGGGATCTACCGCGCCCTAGAGATCCCGCACCGCACGGTGAACGTCTGCACGGGCGACATCGGCACCGTCGCCGCGAAGAAGTACGACATCGAAGCTTGGTTCCCGCGGCAGAAGGCCTACCGCGAGGTGATCAGCTGCAGCAACTGCACGGACTACCAAGCGCGCCGGCTGAACATCCGGGCGGGCAAGGTCGGCGGAGACAAGTTCGTGCCGCACACGTTGAACTCGACGGCGATGGCGACCTCCCGCGGCCTCGTCGCGGTCCTGGAGAACTACCAGAACGCCGACGGCACGGTGACGGTCCCGAAGGCGTTGCGCCCGCATATGGGGGGACAAGAAGTCATGCCGAGCCATGAGCGCGGCTCGGAGTTGCTCTGAGTCCGGCCGTCGCCCCGTTGGAATGAGTCAGGTTAGCAAGTTACCAAAGGGGACCTTTCGCGGGATATCATTATGGTCTCACCCCTGCATGGGAAATCTGCGGACGGCGAGCTGGCTTCGTCGATTCCAGTCCTTCACCGGTCCGAGCGAGATCGCCGTCGCGGAGACCCTCGGCCACGGACCAAAAGCGGCGGCAGGGAAGTCCCAGCGCAGAAACGGAGTCCTATCGACTCCTGTTCGAGAAGAACCCGTTGCCGATGGGCATCAGCACGCTGCAAGACGGCCGCTTCCTCGAGGTGAACCTCCAGTTCCTCCGCATGTTCGGGTACGAACGGAGCGAGGTGGTCGGGCGATCGTCGCTGGACCTCGACCTGTGGGTCGATCAGCAGCAGCGGCGGGTGCTCGGCGAGCGCCTCCGGGAACGCGGGACAATCCGCGACGCGGAGGTCCAGGTCCGCACGAAAGCGGGGGACCCACGTCGGGCGCTCATGTCGATCGAATACCTCGACCTGAGAAGCCAACCGACGATCATCACGACCCTCGTCGACATCACGGAGTTCGTCGGGGCGAGGGAATCCCAGGCGCGGCTCGCCTCGATCGTGCAGAACTCGGACGACGCGATCTTCGCGAAGACGCTCACGGGAGAAATCACGAGTTGGAACGCGGGCGCGGAACGCCTCTACGGATACACGGCCGCCGAGGCGATCGGCCAGAAGGTCAACATAATCGTCCCCGACGATCGACGGAGCGAGTTCGAGCGGGTCATGGCGAGGCTCCGGAACGGCGAACGGATCGAGCCTTTCGAAACCGTGCGGACCCGCAAGGACGGCCACAAGATCGTCGTGTCCGTCTCAATCTCCCCCTTGCGGGACGGGGTCGGTCGACTGATCGGCGGCTCGACCGTCGGCCGCGACATCACGGAACGCAAGCGCTCGGAGCAGCTCGTCCAGCGGTCGGAGGCCCGGTTCCGGCAATTGTTCGAGGCCGCGGCGGATGCCACGTTCTTGATCGATCGACGCGGCACGATCCTCGAGGCGAATCCCGCGGGGGCCGGGATCGTCGGCGCCAAGGACCCTGCGGCCCTCCGGGGGGTCAATCTCGGGGAACTCTTGCCCGCGCGAGAACTCGAGCGTTGCCGTCTGTACCTCCGGGACCTCCTGCACGATCGCCCGGTCGCGGAGCCGTTCGAAACGCACCTGGAACTCAAGGACGGCGCGCGCCGTTTCCTCCAGGTCCGGTCCCGCGTCATCCGGGAGGAGGGCGCGGACCCCTACGTGCAGGTCGTCGCGCGTGACGTGACGCCGGAGAAGGAATACCAACGTCGTCTGGTCGAGAGCGAGCGCCGGGCCTCGATCGGGCAGGTCGCCGCATTCGTCGCCCACGAGATCAACACGCCGCTCACGAACATCGCCCTCCTGTCGGCGAACATCGCCCGCGGCGTGCAGGATCCGGTCGTCCTCGAGAAGCTGCAGAAACTCGATCGCCAGAGGCGATTGGCGGGGACGATCGTGACCGAACTGCTCTCGCTGAGTCGTTCCCACGAGTTGAAGCGCATCCAGGTCGACGTGCGGAGCGTCGTCGCCTCCGCCATCGAACAGATTATCGAATTGAAAAAAGCGGACGTCAAGCTCGTCGAGGAGATCCCGCGGAATCCGATCGTCGTCTCCGTCGACCCGCTCCGCCTGCAGCAGGCCCTCATCAACCTCCTGAAGAATGCCTTCGAGGCGACGACCCTCGGGTCCGTCACGATCCGGCTTCGCTCGGAGGACGATCACGTCACGATCGCGGTCATCGACACCGGCAGCGGGATGGACGCGGAGACGCGGGCCCGGCTTTTCCAGCCCTTCGTCACGACGAAGCCTCGTCTCGAAGGCCTCGGACTCGGGTTGGTCTTCACGAAGCAGGTCGTCGAGTCCCACGACGGTTCGATCGCGGTATTCTCGGACCCCGGTATCGGATCGACCTTCACCATCACGCTCCCCAAAGGGATAACGGACGCTCCGAAGGCGCCCGCCGTTTCGACGGCTCCCGAGACCTTGCCAAAAGCTCCATAACCGCCGGGGACTTTGCCGTCGTCGAGAGGCATGTCCCTCCTCTGCCCCATCGACTTCCGCTACGGCCGGCCGAAGATGAAGAGCATCTTCGAGGAGGAGGCCCGGCTCCAGCGGCTGCTCGATGTCGAGGCGGCCCTCGCCCGCGCGGAGGCGAAGGTGGGCCTCGTGCCGCGCGAGGCCGCCGCGGAGATCACCAAGAAAGCGACGACGAAGCACGTGACCGTCCGGCGCGTCGAGGAACTCGAGAAGCAGACGCGGCACGATCTGATGGCCGTCGTCCTGGCCCTGACGGAAGCCTGCTCCGGAGACGCGGGAAGGTACGTGCATCTCGGCGCGACGAGCAACGACATCCAGGATAGCGCCACGGCCCTCCAGATCCGCGAGGCAATCCGCGTCCTCGACGAGGATCTCGATGGACTGATCGACGCCTTTGCGGACCTCGCGGTGAAGCACAAGAAGACGATCATGCTCGGCCGCACGCACGGTCAAGCCGCGGTGCCGATCACCTTCGGCCTCAAGATCGCGGTGTTCGCCTCCGAGGTCGCGCGACAGCGAGAGCGCCTGCGAGAGGTCGCCCCGCGGATCGTCGTCGGCAAGATGTCGGGGGCCGTCGGCACCGGAGCCGCGTTCGGCCCGAGGGCGATGGACATCCAATCCGCGGCGATGAGCGACCTCGGGATCGGAGTGGAGGAAGCGGCGACCCAAGTCGTCGGCCGCGATCGTCACGCGGAGTTCATCGGCGTCGTCGCGAACCTCGCCGCCTCGCTCGAGAAGTTCTGCACGGAGGTGCGCAACCTTCAGCGGACGGAAATCGGGGAAGTCGCGGAGGCGTTCGATGCCGAGTCGCAGGTCGGGAGTTCCACGATGGCGCACAAGGAGAACCCGGTCGCCTCGGAGAATGTCTGCTCCCTCGCCCGCATCGTGCGGTCCCTCGTCATCCCGGCGCTGGAGGACGTGCCCCTCTGGCATGAGCGGGACCTGACGAATAGCGCCGCCGAGCGGATCCTGCTGCCGCACGCCTGCGTCCTGATCGACGAGATGCTCGCGCGCACAACGGAGGTCTTCCGGACCCTCCGCGTGTTCCCGGACCGCATGCGGGCGAACCTCGAGGCGACGAACGGACAGGTCATGGCGGAGGCCGTGATGATGGCCCTCGCCGGCAAGGGACTCGGTCGCCAGGAGGCGCACAAGCTCGTGCGGGAGGCCGCGCAGGCCGCTCGGACAAAGGCGATCCACCTTCGCGAGGCCCTCCTGGCGGAGCCGCAAATCGCGAAGCTCCTTTCGAAAGCCGAGATCGACGCCGCCCTGAACCCAGAAGCCTATCTCGGGCAAAGCGTGGCGATCGTCGAGTCCACGATCAAGCGACTGCGCTAGCCCGGCGGCTCCGGTCGTTTCGGCCGTCGCGGTCCCCCGGCGGCGGGCCCTCGCTCGTCCGAAGTCTTCGACTCGAGATCCATTTCGGTCGACCCAGGAGGATTCTCAATCGGCTGGCCAAGTCTCCCCGCGGCCCCTGTCGGCGGACGCCTCGGGAACAGGCCTTCCTCGCGGAACCATTCAATCGCGTCGCGCATGGTTCCTTCGATCGGACGGTAGGTCATCCCGAGCTCTCGAATCGACTTGTCGTTGTCCATCATGGCCCCGGTCAGGAGGAAATCCGCGAGCCACGCGGGGAGCTGCGGCGAGGCCCGGGTGACATGGGCCCAGGCTTCCCCCGCCCGCGAAGCGAGCCACAACGCCCTCCCGCCGATGTGCCGGGAAGGCACGGGAGTCCCGGAGATCGAGCTCGCCACTCGAATGAGATCGCCCCACTTGCGGTCCTCGCCCGAGATGATGTATCGTTCGCCGATGCGTCCGCGCTCGTACGCCAGGAGATGCGCGCGGGCCACGTCGTCCACGTCGACGACGGGGAGGAACGACTCCTCCGCGAACGTCCCCGGCCATTCCCCGTTCACGAAGGATAGGAGGTACTTCCCCGTATTCCGCGTGTCCCCGGGTCCCATGATCACGCCGGGAATCAACGTGATCGCCGGGAGACCTCGCTGGCGGTAGGCGGCCGCGACGTGACGCTCCGCTTCGGCCTTCGACTCCTCGTAGGCGCCGAACACCTTGCCGGGCGGACTGTCCTCGCGGATCCGGACGCCCGGCGTGACGCCGATGCCGGACAGGCTGCTCGTGAAGACGAACCGATGGACCGAAGCGCGCAAGGCCTCATCGATCATATGGTCCGTCCCGGCCACGTTCACCCGAGTGAATTCTTCGGGCTTGCGGACCCACGGTTCCACGAGGGCGGCGAGATGGAAGACGCCATCGACGTCGTTCATCAAGCCGCGGATCGTTTCGGGACGGGTCACGTCGCCGACTGCAGGCTCGAGGTTCGCGTCCTCGGGAAGGCGATTCCGCTCCGACTCGAGGACCAACGCGCGGACCTTCCATCCGGCATCGAGCAAACGCCGCACGACGCGGCGGCCGACGAAGCCGGTCCCGCCCGTCACGAACGCCCGCAAGGTCATCGCGGCCGGAAGGATTCGCGAGGTTAACAACGTGTCGCCCTCTCCCATTTCCGATCGTCCCGAGAACCCTTAAGAGGCCTCCGCGACTTCCGACGGTGGATGCAGTTCGCGAGGGTCGTGGAGGTGTACGACAAGATCGAGGCGACGACGAAACGCCTCGAGATGACAGACCACCTCGTGAGGCTGTTGCGCGACACGCCCCTGGAGGATCTCGACAAGGTCGTGTACCTGACCCAGGGCCGCATCCATCCCGATTACATGGGCATCGAGCTCGGTCTCGCGGAGAAGATGGTCCTCCGGGTGGTCACGCACGCAACGGGCCTCGACGAATCGAAGGTCAATCGAATGTGGAAGGACAAGGGAGACCTCGGGTTGGTCGCGGAGGACGCCATCTCGGCCCGACGTCAGAAGCCGCTCGAGTCGATCCCGCTCACCGTCGCCAAGGTCTACGAGAACCTCGACGCGATCGCCAGCGAATCGGGAGAAGGGAGCCAGGAACGCAAGGTCCGACTGCTCTCTGACCTCCTCGGAAACGCGACGCCGCGGGAGGCGAAGTACATCGTGCGGATGGTCGTGGGCAAGATGCGGCTCGGCGTCGCGGACATGACGATCGTCGACGCCTTGGCCCTCACCTTCGCGACGAAGGCGGATCGAGACCGCGTGGAGCAGGCCTACAATGTCTCTTCGGACCTGGGGGAGGTGGCCCGGGCCATCTCGACGAAGGGACTCAAGGGCCTCGACGAGATCCGCCTGAAACTGTTCCGCCCGATCCGTGCGATGCTCGCGGAGCGCTTGGAGACCCTCGAGGAGATCTTCAAGCGGATGGGGAAGGTCGCCCTGGAGTACAAGTACGATGGACTCCGGGTCCAAGCCCACGTCTCCCGGACGAAGGTCCAGCTCTTCTCGCGGCATCTGGAGAACATCACCGAGCAGTTCCCGGAAATCGTCGAAGGCCTTCGAACCGCGATTCGAGGCCGGGACGCAATCGTCGAGGGAGAGGCGGTCCCGGTGGACTCGAATACGGGAGAGTTCCTCCCGTTCCAGGAGGTCAGCCGCCGGCGCGGGCGGAAGACCGACGTCGACCGGATGGCCAAGGAATTCCCGGTGACCTTGTTCTCCTTCGATTGTCTCTTGCGCGACGGCGAGGATCTCACGCCTCGCCCGTACACCGAGCGACGCAAGGCGCTGGAGGCCGTCGTCGGAACCGGCGAAACGATTCGGTACTCCACGTCCCGCGTGACCGAGAGCGTGAAAGAAGCGGAGAAATTCTTCGACGAAGCGCTGCAGGCGGGATGCGAGGGCCTCATGGCGAAGGCGCTCGATTCTCCGTACGAAGCCGGGGCCCGCGGCTTCCAGTGGATTAAGTTCAAGAAGGAATACAGCGCCGCGCTGAGCGACACGATCGACCTCGTCGTGGTCGGCGCCTTCGCGGGTCGCGGGAAGCGAGCGGGGAGCTATGGAGCCTTGCTGATGGCCGCCTACGACGAAGAGGCGGACATGTTCCGTACAACCTGCAAGCTCGGGACCGGTTTCGATGACGAAACCTTGAGGAAACTCCCGGAGAAATTGAAGGGGGCGCGGCAGGATCGACGGCCCGCCCGCGTGGACTCCAAATTGGAGGCGGACGTGTGGTTCAACCCGGAAGTGGTCCTCGAGGTTCGCGGAGCGGAGTTGACCGTAAGCCCGGTCCACACGGCGGCGGCCGGGGTCATTCGACCGGGCGCGGGACTCGCAATCCGATTCCCGCGATTCACGGGCCGTTGGCGGGATGACAAGGGACCCGAGGACGCGACCACCGTCAAGGAGTTGCTCGAGATGTATCGGTCGCAGCTCAAACGCACGAAGGCGTCTCCGTAAGGGTCCGCTCTCCGCGCAATCAGTGGGTCTCCGCGAATTCGCGCAAGATTGCTGGAAACTGCCGTGGGTCCGCGACCTGAAGGGCGCCTTCGGGCAGCTCGCGCGATGCATCGATGGTCGGCTTGCCGAACAGGCACGTGGCCATCCCCAGAGACGACGCTCCCCGGAGGTCCTGGGGGGAATCGGAGACGAACATGCTCTGGTCGGCGGGGGCCTTCAGCGACCGTAGAGCGGCTTGGTAGATCGGAGGGTTCGGCTTGTACGACTTCACGTCCTCCGAGGTGACGATGGCGTCGAAGTAGAGCCCGAGGGGCAAGTGCCGAAGGAGTCGGTTCACGTTCTCCCGATCGCCGTCCGTGACGATCGCCAATCCCGCGGAAAGGCTTCGGACCTCCTTCAGCCATTCCTCCGACACGCCGGAGACGAAGCGGACCCGCGTCTCGAAATCGTCCCATCCCTCCCGCAAGATGAAGCCCGCCTCTTTGTCACTCAGTCGAATCCCGCGGTCCCGCAACAAATTCCCCATGACGGAGGAGGCCACCTCGAACTCGCGGACGAATGCTTGGCCGGGGGAACGCGGCATCGCTCGCGATGCATCCGAGATCCACTGACGCACGATCGCTGGGAGCTCGGGACGGAGGGCCGGATACTTAGACGCCAGGTTCGCCGCGAGGGAAACCAAGAGTTCCTTGAGGTCGACGAGGGTTTCGCCCAAGTCGAACAGGACGAACGGTTTCGTCATCGGTCCTCCTTCGAGGGGCGGAGCCGGTTCAAAAGCCGCGAGCCTCCCGCCGCTTCATGTATTCCTGCAAACTGATTTCCGGACCAAGGGCACCGATCATCCGGTCGTAGTCGTCGTTCGTCGCATGGTTCATCTTCTCGCGCATCGCGCTCGCCTGTTGAAATTCGAGGCCGAAGGTGGCACGCAGTAGGGCCCGGTAGTCGGAGCCCTCGAGGAGGGACCGCGCCGCCAAGCCTCCCGTGATCACCGAGTACCGGAAGCCGAACCCGGCGACGGCATCTTGGAATCCGCCGGCCTCGCCGGCGACCAACGTGCCCTCTCGGACGGCCCCGGAAATGGGATCCGGAGCAACGTACGCCCGGCCGAGGATCCGTCCTACCCGCTTCCCCGATCCGACGATCTCGCGGATCCAGGGAAGATCGAAGGCGTTCTCGGTCCTCGCGAGGAGTCGGTCGAAGTCCAGCTCGCTCCAGGACACGCTGTACATCGAGTGGAATCCGATCCCCGGCGTGATCGCGAAGTATCCTCCCGGGGCCACCTCGTTGTCGAACAGCGCGTAGGCCGTATCCCTCGGAAGATCGCTCCCGGCCTCGCTGATCGAGTAGCCAGCCCCGAGGATGTTGTACCCGTCGCGGGGCGGTCCCGTCGCCGCGATGTCCGCGTCGGTCGGATCGATCTCTTCGTCGAAATGGAAGCGCGCGCCCCCGGCCTCGGCGCGGCGGAACAAAATCTGATCCACGGTGTGATCCTCCCGACCGCGCATGAACAGGTAGTGAGCCGGGCCTCGGATCACATTCCGGGCGTTCGGGGACACGCGAATCGTCGCGAGGACCGTGCTGAACGGCGGGAGGTCGAATCCGAACGACTGCAGCTCCTCGAGCACGTCCCGCTCGCGGTAGTTCCGGATCCCTTCCGTGTGTGGCCCGGAACTCGGAAGGAGGCGAGACTTTTTTTCGTAGACCTCCACGGGTCGGTTCGCCTTCGACAGGACATAGGCCGCGGTCAATCCGGCGAGGCCCGCCCCCGCAATCCGGACCTTCTCCACCACGGCATCGAAAACGGTCCCGGGACAAAATAGGTTCCGTCGACGATGTCCCGATTCGGCCCCGGACGCGGTATGCTGGATAGGACTCAGGAACCCCGGTTTATATATGGCCTATTCCATTTTGAAGGCACTCCAGATACGGTCTCCGAACCTCCCCCGGCATCCGTGAACCAATGGACATCTACGATCTGCTGCGCGTCCTCCCCCTCGCCTCGGCGCTGACCTGGTTCATCCTCGCCGCATTGCAAGTCTACCGCGACCGAATTCACACCTGGACGGAGACGTTCTTCCTCCTCTCCTGCATCTTCGCGGGCCTCTACGCGACCTGGGACTTTCTCTTCTTCACGGCGGGGGACTCCAACTTCGCGACCTTCGCTGGCCGCATGAGCTTCTCGAGCGCGATCGTCACCTCGTTGTTCCTGCTCCTCTTCACCCTCGTGTACATTGATCGCATGCGGCGGGTCTACTGGTCCTTCGGGATTTTGACGGTCGCCGTCCTGATCCTCTTCTGGCTCATCGGGCTCGAAGGCGTCAACCAACTCTCGGGCGGTCTGTGGATCCCGGTCTTCAACGAGACGGTCCTCCTCATCGTCCTGGCGTACATCGGGTCGTACAGCCTCGGCGGGATCGTGAACGTCTATCGTCTCCACAAGATCGTCCGCGATGTGAGCCCCCAACTCGCTCGGAGGACGCGCGGTTTCCTGATCGTGTTCACCCTGATTATCTTCCTCGGACTGGGGACGAACGGCGTCCTCGGTGCGCTGCGCTCCCAGGTCCCGCCGCCGTTCTCGACGCTCCTCCTCGTCGTGGCGGCAGCCACGATTTACACCTTGTATCCCGGGAGTCGCCAGCGCATCTCGGAGGCTGTCCGCCGATTCCAGGCCCGCCGGTATTCGATCAAGGCCTCGTTCCTCACCTTCGAGGACGGGACGTTGATCGGCGCCAAAGCGAGGGAGGGGGAGACGGCCATCGATCAAGATCTGTTCGGGGCCACCCTCGATGTGATCCAGAATTTCATGCGCACTTCCTTCCCGATCCTCCGCGGGAAGGCCCTCAGCTCGATCACACACGGCAACTACACGCTCGTCGTCGAGCGGGCCCGTCACACCTACCTCACGGTGGTCCTGGAGGGCGAGGAGTCGGACCAACTCCGGCGGCAGATGCGAGACCTCTTGCTCGATTTCGAGGCGAAGAACCGGCAGACGCTCCTGGCGTGGCGAGGGATCCCGGAGGAGGCGAAAGGGACGGACCAGATGCTGACGTCCCTGCTCGCGGAGGCTCCGCTCCTTTAGCAGTAGACTTGGATCAGCCCGACCGGCGAACCGAGGACGAACAGCTTTCGAGGTTTCGGATGGAGGCGGACGATCTTCTGGCGGAGCTTGATCTCCCGATCGCGATAGCGGGCCTTCATCTCGTCGACCGACGCGTACGTCTTCGAGAGGGACTCCCCTTGATGCAAGAGCTTCGATAGGTACGTCACCGCGACCATCGCCGCGTATTCGTCGAAGTTCCAGTTGCTGTGGACCGAGCCGTTCTGGGAGTAGACGTACGAGGCCCGACGCATCCGCGTCGGAATCCAACCCCCCGCGATGCCGAGCTTCGTGTGCCGCACGACGACGTCGATCGATGGCAGGACGTCGAGCAGCTCGCGGCCGGACGGCGTGAGGAACCATTCCTCTTCGTAGTCCATCAGGAAGTGCGCGTCGAACTTTGGCTCCGCGGGCAAGGGGAAGGCCCGTCGGAAATCCGCCGCAAGCTCGTACCCGCTCCCGATGCCCTCCAGGTGGATCGCGATCCCATGGCGCCGCGCGTAATGGCGGAACGGGTCGATGCCCTTCGCGAGGACTGCGAGAAACCGCTTCGTCTCCTCGGGCCCCCGCTCCCGGTTGTACGCGGTGTGGGTCAAGATCACGTTCGTCTTCGCCCCGAGGCTCGCGAGGGTGTGGACGACCGCGAGGCAATACAGGCCCGCGTCGGCTTCGACGTCGTAATCGACGGGGACGGACAGCGTGGATCGCGTTCCGTCGGGGATGTCGTACATCACGAGATCGCGCACGCCGGCGAGGGCCTGGTCGGGATCGATCCCGAGGCCGAGGGTATGGGAGAGGGCGTCCCACGATTCGACGAACGCGGAACGGATCGCCTCGGGCGTCGCAAGTTGCAGTGCCCCTTCACTCCGGGCCGGGAGTGGCGTTTGTCCGTCGACATAGTCCGCCGATTCCACGAGGCTTTGAAAGAGGTCCTCCTGGAGGTGGACGTCGACGGAGTCGGCGTCGATGGAATCAGGGGGTTCCAGTCCTGGTTCTTCGGGGGGCGCCGGTGACGTCTTCGGAGATTCATTCGCGGTCACGGGGACATCTCTCTCCCACTGTTCCCAGGAGTGATTATCAGGTATTTAGTCGCTACGAATGCTACGATTTGATAGTGTATGCATCTTTCTGTAGGAACCGTGAAATACCCGCGGGACGATGCCCGGCCATGCCTCGCGGCGTCCCCCCGAAGCCCGCTGAAAAGGTCCAGTTCAACATCCGCGTGGACGGCGAAGTCCTCCGCCGATTCCGGGATTACTGCCGTCGCCACGGCCTCGATCCGCAGGGGCAGATCGTCCTGTTCATGCGGAGGGTCCTCGATACGGAATTCGATTTTCAGGAGCGGCTGTGGTCGGCCCTGAAGGCGGAGACGCCTTGAGCTTCAGCGGCGACAGCCCCGTGTCGAATCGGCGGGCGAGCATCGCGAGTTCCTGGGAGGACACGGCCTCCGGGGCCACGGTCAGGAACAGGCGGCATCGGTGCAGGCTGGCGATGTCCAGGCTGTCCTTGACGAAGGGCAGCCAGGATCGCAGGTCGACGTAGAGCGCGAGCTGCTCGAGGCCCACGAGGACGATGTCCATTCCCTCATGGGTAGCGGCGTAGTTCGCGACCGCGCGCCGACCTTCCGTGTCGAGAGCCTTCGGCCGCACGCAGACGGTCCCGGCCTCGGGTTGGTCCGTCACCCAGACGATCTCGAAGCGGTCGCCGTAGCGCAACCGGGCCTTCGTCGGATGTTCCGTCGTCAGGAGAAGTCCGCGTCGCGCGCCCACGAGGGGCAAGGCGACCGGTGCGTCCTGCGCGTTGATCGTCATGAGAACGTGTTCCGCCCCCGGCGTCGAGGTGGCGATGCTGTCTTGGACTTCGAGGACGCGATCCACCGAACCGCGCAACAGTGCGAGCTGGTCCGGCGGGAAGGTGCCGAGGCCCGCGGCGATGATCACCGTGCCCTTCGAGGCGCTCGCCTGATTCGTGACGCGTTTCAGGAACCTCGCGACGGCGTCGAAGCCGGCCAGAGTGGCGAGGAAATCCAAGTCGTCCAAGAGGACCGCGGTCCCCGGATTCTCACGGAGGAACTTCACGACCGTATGGACGAGCTCGAAGTCCAACGCGTTCGGGCGAACCGTGCGACCTCCGTTGGTGACCGTCGTGATCCAGAGGATGGGCGTGCGCTCGAGACCGAATCGCACGGTGACGCGAGAGGGCGCGAGTCCTGTGACGCAGAGACCGGGTGTGGCGGAGACGATGTCCCGGAACGCGCCCATCGCCGCGCTCCGGCCGTTTTCCAGGACCAGATAGTTGAGGCCACGCTCGAGTCGATGCCGAGGGGCCCTGGCCGTGTGCAGCTCCGTCACCGGCTCGATGACGAGGTACCGGTACCGCGCGACCGCGTACGCGATGAAGATCGACCACACCAGGGTGTAGAGGGAGCCGAGGCCCACGCGGGTGTCGCTCGCCGAGAGGAGAGGCCACAGGAGTTCGGTCACCGCGGCCGGGACGGTGCCCAGAAGGAGACCGCCGAGGACGACGCCGATCATGCGCTGACTCGGTCCCTTCCGCACCCGCCAGTAGGAGCGCACGAACAGGGCGACCCCCGCGAACATCCAGAGGCCGAACACCGGCGCGAAGTACGCGTAGGCTGTGGAGACTCGGGCGCTCGGGCCGAACGCATTGGAGGAGATCCCGTCGATGATGAGGCCCGTCCCGACAATCAAGTAGGCCCAGAAAACGAACGGCGCGTAGATCGCCGCGAGCGCCCACGGACGGCGGATCCACTCACTCTTCGTCGGATACGTGAGGGCGAGATGGTAGAGGGTCGCGGGCACCAGGGCGATGCCGACCCAGGTGAACCGGGCCCAGAACAGGAGGACGTCCGGCGAGGTCCCGACCGCGAGCGAACGTTGCACGATCTCCCCCAGGTCCCAGAGGACGAAGGCGAGCATCACGAGCAGGACCGATCGGTTCGCCGTACCCCGCGGATTCACGCCGAACACGTAGGCGCCGAGGAACGCGCTGACGAGGAGCGCCACGAGGGGGAGGGCGGCCCCCAGGTTGAACACGAAGGCCACGGGCGCGTCGGTCGTCATTCCGACACGATCTCGAAGGTCCCGTGCTCGACGAGGAGCGGGAAGTAGTCGAGGTCATGCTCGGCCCCGCGCATCTTGACGACGCCGATGTACCGGCGGACGGACGTGCTCATGCCGACGTCGACCTCGCGAAGCCGCAGGTGGATGATCGTATCCGCGAGGAATTCCTCGACGCCGAAGTGGGCGAAGGCCGTGGCGTCGCGGGGCATCTCGGAGACGAGGAACGTCGTCGCGTTCAGGTCCCGCAGCTCCTCGAAGAACTGGAAGATTTCGTTCCGCGGGCTCTCGAACGGCGCGAGCGCATAGAGAGCGTCCAGGCTGTCGAGGGCGATCAGGTCGCACCCCATCTCCTCCTTGTACCGGGCGAGCTGACGTCGCAGGCCGAGGAGCCATCGCGGTTGCTCGCGGACCTCTTCGATCTCGCGCCGCAAGGCGCGGACGTCGATGATGTGGACGCCCTTCGCGTTCCCGGGGTCCATCCCGAGCGAGGTCATCTGCGCGACGAGGGACGCGCGGCTCTGCTCCATCGACAGGTACAAGCCGGACGAGGCGCGCTCCTTCGCCTCGTGGAACAGGATGCGGTACACGAACGAGGACTTGAGGGAGCCGGGCGGGCCGGCGACGAGGACGATCTGGCCCCGCGGGATGCCGCCGCTCAGCCGAGCGTCCAGGCCAACGACGTAGGTCGGAATCTTGTCCGTGGCCTGGGACAACACGGGAACCCCTCCCCCGCCCCCTGTCGGAACGGAGCGGTCAGCCATCGCGCTTGGCAGTATAGATATTTTTGTGGAGAGGTTCTGTTATGGCCCGTCCCGACGTTCCAAAAGAATCCTTAAGTTGGCTCGGACGTTGTTGCCGCGGTCCCATGCCCGCGACGGTGGCCGTCGGCTGTCAATTCGGGGATGAAGGCAAAGGGAAAATCATCGACTTCCTCGCGGCGGATGCCGACGTCGTCGTGCGCTTTCAAGGCGGGGCGAACGCGGGCCACACGGTCCAGGTGGGGGACGAGCTGTACGCGTTCCATCTCCTCCCGTCCGGCGTCCTGCGGAATCGCACGATGAACGTCATCGGGAACGGCGTGGTCATCGACCCCGAGCAACTGCTGAAGGAGATCGACGAGACCCGGGCACGCGGGCATCCCGTCAAGAACCTGCGGATCAGCGATCGGGCGCACGTCGTCATGCCTTATCACAAGGTCCTGGATGGCCTGGAGGAAAAGCTGAAGGGAGGCCTCGGCGCGGGGACGACCCTCCGCGGAATCGGTCCGGCGTTCGAAGACAAGGTCGGACGCTTCGGGATCCGCATGTGTGACCTGATCGACCCGGAGACGCTTCGCGCGAAACTGAAGACAATCGTCCCAATCAAGCAACGCGTCGTCGACGCCTTTGACGGAAGCGAGCGGATCGACGCCGAGGCCTTGTCCACGGAGTACGAGGCGTACGGGAAGCGGCTCGCCCCGTTCGTCGGAGACACGTCCGCCTGGTTGGACGACGCGATCAAGCGCCGAAAGCGCATCCTATTCGAAGGCGCGCAAGGGACGCACCTGTGCATCGACCACGGCCTCTATCCCTTCGGGACGTCGAGCGACTGCGTCGCGGGCGCCGCGGCGGTCGGGGCCGGCGTGGGCCCGCAGCATCTCACGGACATCCTCGGCGTCGCGAAGGCCTTCACGTCTCGCGTCGGCGCGGGGCCATTCCCGACGGAGCTCGAAGGACCGATCGCGGAACATCTGAGGGAACGCGGCGGTGGGGAATACGGCACGACCACCCGACGACCGCGGCGGGTGGGATGGTTCGACCTCGTGATGCTGCGGATGGCCGTCCGGGTGAATGGCCTCACCCGGCTCGCGTTGACGAAACTCGACGTGCTCGGAGGCCTGGAGCGAGTGCGGGTTTGCATCGGATATCGGCACGACGGCGGCGTCCTCCGGGAATTCCCCGCGAGCATGCGCGTCCTCGCCGACTGCGGCCCGATGTACCGCGAATTCCTCGGGTGGCCCGATCTCCCGGAGGAGGAGTGGATCCGCATCGCCACGCGAGGTCGGCGGGCCCTGCCGGAGACCACGCGCCGCTACGTCGCCTTCGTCGAGTCGCAGCTCAAGGTCCCGGTGCGCGTCCTGTCCGTCGGCCGATCGCGGGCCGCCACGATGGGCGCCTGACTCAGGTCTCACGCCGGTTCGGCCGCGTCGGGGGCGAGCTTCTCGATGCGGTCCCGAAGCTCACAGGCCTTGCAGACGGCGTGGACCGTCGGTTCGCCGCACCGCGCGCAGGCGTTCAGGGTCGCCGGCGGATAGGCCTCCTGGAGGAGCGGTCGCATCTGATCGTAGCCGCGGACAATCGCGTGGCGCGTTCCCGGGCTTTCCTCCTCGAGGCGGTTCAGCATCTCCCGGAACCGACCGCGCTGCGCGCGGTCCGCGTAGGGGCACGTGGCATCGTGGAATTCGATGCCCTTCAGGAGCGCGTACAGGTAGACCTCCTTCTCCGGAATCCTCCGGAGCGGCTGGATGCGGGGGACGAGTCCCGGTTGCCGGCTCTCGTGCGGCCCGAGCCGCGCGAGCCTCTCGATGTCCCCTCGAGCGACGTTCATGAGGATCGACTGGGCCGTGTCGTCGAGGTTCAGGCCGGTCGCCACGTAGTCCGCCCCGACCTCCCGGGCCGCGCGGTTCAGCGCCTGGCGCCGGAAGGGGCCGCAGTAGCTGCATGGGATCGATCCGGGATCGCGGGCCACGACCTCGTCCATCGTATGCCCCGCCGTGTCTTCGTAGGCGAGGATCCGATGCTCGATGCCCAACCGCCCGCAGAGCCTCTTCGCGAACTGGATGCCCGCGGGCCGATAGGAGGCGATGCCCTCGTCGATCGTGATCCCGACGAGCTCGATATCTCGCCGCGTCCCGAGGAAGTCCGCGAGCAGCGAGGCGGTCGTGCTCGAGTCCTTGCCTCCGCTCATGCCGACGGCAATGCGCTCGCCCCCTCGCAGGTCGACCTGCGCGCGCAACTCGCGTTTCGCGCGTCGCTCGACGAAGTCGACGAAGTGACCGCGACAGAGATGTTCGCCGCTGTACCGAACCCACTCGACCGCCGCGGAATCGCATCGGTCGCATTGCACGGGCCGCCGCAAGGCCGAGCGGCTTAATAGTTCATGGGCTCGGCGGCGGGGTGCCCGGCGGCTGCGCCGTTTGGGCCGCTCCGGCGGGCGGGGCGATCGGAGGTGCGGGATAGTACGTCGGCGCGGCGGCGCTCGGTTGGCGCACGAGGAGGTCGTACGCGACCGCGGCGAGGATCAGGAACCAGGCGCCCACGAGAGCGCTCGCGACGGATGAGGCGATCATCGATGCGATGGTGTTTCTAAAGATCCCCACGGGCAAGATCAGAGCCAGGGTGATGAGCAAGACCAGGATCCCCGCGACGAAGAACGCTCCGAACAAGGTCCACCAGCGGCGTTTCGTGAGCCTCCAGCTCCGGCTCAGGCCGCCGATCGCGTTCGTGTCTTCAATCATGATCGCGGGGGCATTGAGGCTCATCGCGATCGAGACGTACAGGGCGACGATGCCGCCGATGATGAGGCCGATCGACGACCCGCAGATCGCCAGGATCGCCGCCGAACTGGAGGGGCTCCCCAAGGAGACCGCGGGGATTAGCACGAGCAACGGGAGGAAGACGAGGCCGAAGGTGAGGAGCCCGAGTAACAAGGCCGCGCCGAAGATGCTGGGGAACTTTTCCAATCCGCGGCGGAGGGCCCGGTCCAGCGACATCTTCTCGCCGCGATGCCGCCGCACCGCGTACTCGGTCATCCCTCCGACCACGATGCTGTTGATGATGATCGCCTCGATGCCGGCCAGGAAGGCGAACAGGATCAGGTTCCAAAGGCTGGCCGAAGGCAGCCCGGCCGAAGGGACGCCAGGCAGGACACCGGCCCCGATCTCGAACGTCCCGAGGAGGGCGTAGGCCAGGAGCGCGCCGATCAGGTTGTTCACGAGCGCCAGGACGAGGAAGACGACGAAGAAGGTCAGGAAGTTCTCCGACCACACCTTGAACATCGAGGACAGGATCGTCGAGAAGCGGACCCGCCATAGGGCCGGGCCGGGAACATACGGATACGGGACCGCCACGGGCGGCATCGATGGTGGGACGGTGGGGTACGCCGGGGCGACGGGATAGGACGGCGCGGCCGGATAGACCCGGGTCTGAGTCGTCGGCGCCGCCGTCAACCGGGTCCCGCAGTTGGTGCAGAACAGGTTCGCGGGCCCA
>Ga0209155_1000385_pt1 | contig 20805 bp, 16 predicted proteins | sample GraSoiAngelo_122_FD_185879 | JGI IMG/M metagenome (GOLD analysis project Ga0209155, IMG submission 185879) | Grasslands soil microbial communities from the Angelo Coastal Reserve, California, USA - 14_0927_02_20cm (SPAdes) (version 2) | ecosystem: Environmental > Terrestrial > Soil > Grasslands ... | reverse complement strand
CTCCTTCTGCTGATACGTCGAACAAGGAGCCGCGAAATCGACAAGGCTTCGTATTTTTTTGTGCGTTCCTTAAGTGTTGGCAAATATTTGACTTATTCGCCTGAGGTCGCGTTCCAGCCTGCTTGCTGGGAGACGCGGAGGACGTGGAATACGTCGTCACGGACTACGGCTGGTTCAACTTGAGAGGGAGATCGGCTGAAGAGCGTGGAGAATTGCTGAAGGCACGTGCATCGAAATTTTCGTGAAACCTCGCGAAGCACGCCAAAACCGATTGGCCTTCTTAGATGCCGCTCGAAAGCAGCCGGATACCATGAATTTCGCGGACAAGAGCAAATTTCGAATGCCGCAATTTCATCCTTGACACACTGGCTGGCAAGTCTTATTAAGGAGGTTCTGCGGGTACTTTCCCTACCTTATTCTCCCGCAGGTGAGGCCCGGCATGAATCCTACCCGCCGTGATTTCTTTAAGATAACGACCGTTGGCGGAGCTGCAGCCGCTGTCTTCGGATTCGATTTGAAGCCCGCGTTCGCGCAGCTCCGTACTCTCAAGATCGCACGTGCAAGCGAGACCCGTTCAACGTGTCCGTACTGTGCGGTGGGTTGCGGCACCATCATCTATACCATTGGCGACCGCGCCAAGAATGTGACCGCGCAAGTAGTCCACGTCGAAGGCGATCCTGATCATCCGACCAACCGTGGCACGCTTTGCCCCAAGGGTTCCTCGCTGCAGCAAGAAATCATGAACGAGCGCAGGTTGCTGAAACCGCTGGTTCGCCGCCCGGGTGCAACCGAGTGGCAGGAAATTTCCTGGGACGACGCCATCAACGAAATTGCGGCGCGCGTGAAAAAGACGCGCGATGAGACTTTCATCGAGAAGGACGCAGCGGGGCACACGGTGAACCGGCTCGAATCGGTCGCGTGGATCGGCGGCTGCACGGACACCAATGAGTTCAACTATCTTGTAGTGAAATCGATGCGCGCCCTGGGGGTCGTGCATTTGGAAAACCAGGCCAGGGTTTGACACGGCCCCACGGTCTCAAGTTTGGGACCAACGTTCGGCCGGGGCGCAATGACCAATGGATGGATCGACATCAAGAACACCGACATGATGTTGATCATGGGCGGGAATCCAGCCGAAAATCATCCCTGCGGCTTCAAGTGGGCGGTGGAAGCCAAGCGCACACGTAACGCCAAACTGATCGTGGTGGATCCGCGCTTCACGCGGACGGCTTCCGTTGCCGATTTGTTCTGCCAGATTCGCGCGGGCGCGGATATTGCCTTCCTCGGCGGCCTCATTCACTATGCCATCGAAAACAATCGCATCGCCAAAGACTACCTGCTCAACTACACAAACGCCGCATTTGTCATCAAGGAAGGATTCAAGCTACCTGAGGACGGGCTCTATTCCGGCTTCGATGCGGCGACGCAAACCTACGACAAGACCACCTGGAATTACCAGGAGGGCGGTGACCTGAGCGGCAAAGCTGCAAGGACAAAAGGCGATCCGCCGCCGAAGGAAAACAAAGGCGCGGCTGCCGGCAAGCCCCTGCCACCGCATCTCCCCGAGAATGTGGCCTACGATCTGACGCTGCAACATCCGAACTGCGTCTTCCAACTGTTGCGCAAGCAGTACTCGCGATACACCCCGGAAATGGTCGAGCGCATCACGGGGGTTCCGAAAGCCCAGTTTGAGAAAGTCGCCGACCTTTTCACGTCCGTGCGCAAAGACGGCGACATGAAAAAAGTCGCCACGATTATTTACGCCGTGGGGTGGACGCAGCACACTTCCGGCACCCAAACGATTCGCACGGCAGCGATGCTGCAACTTTTGCTTGGCAACGTCGGACGCTCGGGCGGCGGCGTGAACGCGCTGCGCGGCCACTCCAACATTCAGGGCGCCACGGATATGGCGGGAATTTTCGAAATACTTCCCGGCTATCTTAAAGTTCCCGTGCCCATCGACACCGACTTCAAAACTTATTTGGAGCGCATCACTCCCAAATCTTCGAAACCGCACATCTGGGATTCGTGGAACTACTGGTCGAACACTCCAAAATTTGCCGTCAGCTTTATGAAAGCCATGTATGGCGATGCGGCTACCAAACAGACAGACTGGGCTTTCCATTATCTACCCAAGGTCGACCGCAACTACTCCTGGGCCTACATCTGGGACGACATGTACCGCGGCAACGTCAAGGGGCTGTTCGCGTTCGGCATGAACGGCGTGGCCATTGGCCCCGATTCGAACAAGAATATCGAAGCCCTGAAGAAAGCCGATTGGCTGGTGGTCGGAGAAATTTACCCCGACGAAACCAGCGAATTCTGGAAGTCTCCTGGCATCTCGCAAGGCGAGATGAAGAAGATCCAGACCACGGTCTACCGCCTGCCATGCGCGGGCTTTGCCGAAAAAGACGGCGCCTTCGTCAATTCCGCGCGCTGGCTGCAATGGAAAAATGCTGCCTTGCCTCCCCCGGGAGAAGCAAAACTGGACCAAGAAGTCCTTGCGCGCATCTTCTTGAAAGTGCGCGAACTGTACCTGAAGGAAGGCGGGAAGTTTCCCCAGGCGATTTTGCATGCGACTTGGAGCTACACCAACTCGCTAAATCCTTCACTGGCCGAGGTGGCCAAGGAAATCAATGGCAAGGCGCTGGCGGATTTGGAAGATCCCGTCACAAAGCAACAGGTCAAAGCGGGACAGCAACTCCCCGGCTATGCGTGGCTGAAAGAGGATGGCACGACGGCCTGCGGCAACTGGCTGTACTCGGGTTCGTTCACAGAAGCCGGAAACATGATGGCTCGCCGTGGCACCGAAGATCCTTCCGGCCTCGGCATCTATCCGAATTGGGCGTTTTCCTGGCCGGCCAACCGCCGCGTCATGTACAACCGGGCGTCCTGCGACCTTGAAGGTAAGCCTTGGGACCCCTCGCGCAAACAAGTGTGGTGGAACGAAGCGACGCAGAAGTGGGCCGGCAACGACGTGCCGGATTTCAAAGCCGACTCCAAGCCAATTGACCACATGGGTCCATTCATCATGAACCCCGAAGGAGTGGGTAGACTCTTCGTTCCGCTCGGAGCGGTGGCCGACGGTCCGTTCCCCGAGCACTATGAGCCAATTGAAAGTCCCGTGGAGAATCCGCTGCACCCGGCGCATTCGAACAATCCAATTGTGAAGAAATTCAAAACCGACGCCGATAAGTACGGCACCGCCAAGGATTACAACATCGTCTGCACGACCTACCGCCTGACCGAGCATTATCACTACTGGACCAAAAACAATCCCATGAACGTGCAGCTTGTCCCTGAGCCGTTCATCGAAGTGCCTGCGGAGCTCGCCGATAAAATGGGACTTCGTGGCGGCGAAATGCTAAAGGTCACGAGCGCGCGCGGCGAGTATCGAGCTAAAGCCATGGTCACCAAACGGATTAAACGAATGATGATCGATGGCAAGGAAACCTTTCAGATCGGCATCCCCATTCACTGGGGCTATCGGGGTATTGCCGAAGACGAAGGCAAGACGGAGAAGACTGCCGCGAACCTGCTTTCGCCGACCGTCGTCGATCCCAACGCTTACACGCCGGAATTCAAAGGTTTTCTCGTAAAGGTCGAGAGAGCGTAGGGGATGCCATGAGCCAAGCCACACTACGCGTTCAAAAAATTTCCGGCCACGCCGGAAGCGTTCCCGGCGAAGACACCCAGCGCGAATACACCGTCTGCAAGCTCATTGACACTACGACCTGCATCGGCTGCAAGGCCTGCGAAGTGGCCTGCATGGAGTGGAACGACCTTCCATTCGGCGAAACGGTTTTCGACAACACTTATCAGACGATGCCGGAAACGCGTTGGAATTACTGGAACCTCATCCTCTTCAACGAGCATGTTCGCGAAGAAGACGGCTCGCTGATGTGGCTCATGCGCAAGAACCAGTGCATGCACTGCGCCGAGCCCGGCTGCCTGGCGGCTTGTCCCGCGGACGGCGCCATCGTCCAGTACACCAACGGCATCGTCGATTTCCAGCAGGCCAATTGCATCGGCTGCGGCTATTGCATCACCGGATGCCCGTTTGACATTCCGAAGATGAACCCGAAGACGCATCGCGTTTTCAAGTGCACGCTTTGCACGGATCGCGTGAGCGAAGGGCTCGAGCCGGCGTGCATCAAGTCCTGCCCGACGGGTTGCCTGCACTTCGGCACCAAGGACGACATGCTGGACCTCGCCGGCAAGCGCGCGAAGCAGCTTCGCGAGCATTCGAATTTCCCGAACGCTGGCGTCTACGATCCGCCAGGCGTTGGCGGCACCGGTGTCATTTATGTTTTACACGACGCCAGCAAGCCGGAGATTTATGGCGGCCTTCCGAAAGATCCGCACATTCCGTGGACAGTAAAATTGTGGAAAGGCCCGCTGAAGTGGCTCGGCAACGTTGCCATGGTCGGCGGATTGATCGGCCTTTTTGTTCACTACCTGCGTTTCGGTCCGAAGGCGCGCGAAGATGAGGACATCAATCCAGGAGAAAAACCGTGAGCTCGTCCGAACAAATTATTCCTCACGGTCACGTCCTCCGGTACACGCTGAAAGAGAGACTGACGCACTGGGTCGCGGCGGTCGCGTACATCTATCTATTAATGACTGGCCTCGCATTTTGGTCACCGTGGCTCTTCTGGGTCGCGGTAATTTTGGGCGGAGCGCCGGTTTCGCGCATGCTCCATCCTTGGGCCGGCCTTATCTTTTTCGCAGCGGTATGGAACATGTACGTCATGTGGGCGCCGCAGATGAAACACACTGACGTGGACAAAGCTTGGTGGAAAGCGGTCCGCTATTACAGCACCAATCAGGACGACAAGATGCCGCCTGCGGGACGCTACAACGCGGGACAAAAATTCCTCTTTTGGGGATTTTTCTGGAGCGCCGTGGCGCTGCTTGCCAGCGGCGTCGTGCTGTGGTTCCCGGAATACATTCCGTGGAACCTCCGCTTCTTGCGCTATATTTCCGTTCTCATTCATCCTGCGGCGGCGCTTTTCACCGTTGGCCTGTTCCTGATTCACGTTTATATGGGCGTGTTCGCGGAGCGTGGTGCCTTTGGCTCGGTGATTCGCGGCGATGTTTCCATCGCTTTTGCCAAGCGCTACCATCCCGACTGGTATAAGGAAATCGTCGGCCAATCGTCCACGCCGCGCAAATGACCACAGCACAAACCGCTGGGACAGAGTACGACGCACGCCTCCGGCGCGCCGCGCGCTTATCCTCGGAATACTCTTTCGCCTCCGAGTTTCTGAATTTCTACAAACACGTCGCGGCTTTTCAAAAAACCCTCCGCCCCAGCATCGCCTCTTCGAGTGGAATGAAAGCAAGCGGCACGCGTGCAGCCGAAATAAGAGATTCGCTCGATCTCACCGTGCTCCTTCCCCACTTCCGCGGTTTTCTCTCCACCATCGAACAACATGCGCCGGCCTCTCTCCGCGAATCCGCGCGCCAGATGTCCCTGCTGCCGACGGATTCCTGGATGGCGAGTCTCGAAGCGTATTGGGAATATGGCGGCAAGTACGACCAGCAAATCGGAGCGTTCGCGCAGTTCCTTGCGCGAGCATTCCTGCAGCCTTATGCCGAATTCCGCGCGGCCATGACGCCGAAGCCTCCCATGGTCACCACGGTGCGGGTTTGTCCCTTGTGTGGCGCGCGCCCGCTCATGGGTGTGCTGCGAGTGGAAGGCGACAGCGGAAAACGCTTTCTCCTCTGCTCGTTTTGCTCTCAAGAATGGGAATTCCGCCGAATCTTGTGCTCAACGTGTGGCGAAGAAGCCGAGGGCAAGCAGCCCGTTTACGTCGCGGAGCAAACGCCCCACATTCGTGTCGAAGCCTGCGATACCTGCAAGTTTTTTCTAAGGACGGTCGACCTGACCAAGGACGGCCACGCCGTCCCCCTCGTCGATGACCTCGCCGCGATCCCCCTCACGCTCTGGGCACACGAGCACGGCTACTCTCGGTTGCAGCCGAACCTCCTTGGGACTTGAGGCGACTATCCATCTCCATCGCAGCGGTCTACAATGCTCAAGTGTGTTTGCCGCATGGAGGTTGTAATGCTTGTTCGCATGCGCGTCTTGTTCTTGCTGCTTCTCGTATTTAGTTCGCTGGCAATCGCCGGCGACAAAAAAAAGATTTTGCTTCCGGCTTACGTTCTCAAGGCCCGCACTGTCTTGGTTCTTATCGATCCCGACGCGGGTACCTCTATGACCTCTCCTCTAGCGAACAAGACTGCTCAAGAGGATGTCGAGAAGGCATTGATGAAATGGGGCCGGTTGACGCCAGTCTTGGAAGGCCAACCTGCGGATTTAGTCATTACCGTTCGCAAGGGCTCTGAAAAACTAGTACAACCCACGATTGGCGGTGAGCCTACCAACGATCGTCCCATCATTGTTCAGCAAACCGGCAACAGCATTCGGATTGGCGCACAGCAAGGGCATCCGGTTGGCGCTCCCCAAACCACACCGCAAGACACAAAACCTCACGCGCAAATGGAAGCAGTGCCGCCTGAAGATGTTTTCCTTGTCTATGATGGCAGCCGGGGGCCGCGCCCCGATGGGACTCCTGTTTGGCACTATATGGCCAAAAACGGACTGCGTTCGCCAGGCGTGCCTGCAGTTGCGGAATTCCGCAAAATCATCGAAGCAGCTGAGAAAGAACAAAAAGGAAAACCGTAGCGCAAGAATCGGTCTTTGGCGTCAGACGGGAACGCCTTCCACGACGGACTCAGGAACAGCCGTGGGAATAACGCGGCTCAGCTTCCAGCCCGCTGCCGAGAACAGCTCGCGAAACTGCTTTTCTGTGCGCTCGCACCCGCCGGGAAAGATCAGCATTTGCAGGTCAAGGAATTTGCCCGGTGCGAAATCGTTGCCAGGCTGAATCACGTTGTCTACCACGAGGAGCTTGCCGCCGGGATTGACGCCCTTCCGGCAGGCTTTCAAGATTTTGATGCACACGTCATCCGGCCAGTCGTGAATGATGTGCTTCATGATGTACGCGTCGGCGCCCGCGGGAACTGCAGAAAACATATCGCCGGACGCCAGGGTGCAGCGATCCATCATGAGCTTGAGCGGTCCGTCCTTCGCGCCCGCAACGACATGCGCTACCTCGTGGAGTGTGCCTTTCATCTGTGGATTCCTCGCCAGAATGGTCGCCAGGAGCAGCCCGTGCCCGCCGCCCACGTCCACGATGGAACGAATTCCGTCGAAGGAATAGGCGTCCGCCACCGCCGGGCCGTCGATCATGGATAAATCAGTCATCGATTGATTGAAGAGTTGCGCTTCCTCGGGGCGCTTTTCGAAGAATTGAAAGATGGGCTCGCCATAAATTTTGTCGAGGGCTTGTTTCCCCGTGCGCACGCAATAATCGAGGTGGGACCAGCCGAGTCCGTGCCACTCCCTGCTGTGCATGATCGCGAAGCCTCGCAAGCTAGGATTCGCGTTGCTGCGCAGCACGGCGGAGAGCGGCGTTTCCGAAAACTTGCCATCGGCACCTTCCGAAAGCACGCCCACGCTGGCGGTAGCGCGCATCAGCCGGTAGAGCGCGCGTGGATCCGCTCCGATCGCCGTTGCCAGCTCCGCAGCCGACTTCGGCCCGTGCTCTACGAGATCGGGAACAGCCAGGCGCGCCAGGCAGCAAATCGCGCCCGTAATATACACGCCATTCAACAGTTGAAACATGCCAACGTGCGCCGGCACTGTCTGCCCCTTTGCCGTAGTCGCAGTTGCACTAGTTGCGGTTGTCCCAGTCGTCGCGTTCATTTTCTCCACCCAGTCTTCGATTGAGGTCATCGAGCAGCCGACATTCTACACTCGAACCGCCCTGGCGCATGCTGCTTCAACCCCCGGCCCGGACTCTTGGGCGTCGGACCTTCAGGTCCGACATTAGCTGTGCCCTTATCTTTACGGCTTCAGCCGCTGAGGAACTGATTTCAGGATTAGTCTTCAAACACATCAATCTTTCATCCTTTGCGCATTCGGCTTAAGCGTGATGTGGTTTTTTATCTTTCGGCTCCCCGTTTTGCGTCCTCCAGAATTTTCCCCCACCCCCTGCGAGCTCTACCCCTTTGTTTTCTTTACTTTGCACGCCCGTTCGAACGATTTCGCAACTTACTCAATATAAATACTTTATTTTCAATTGACAAATAATGTATTTTATGATATATTGCTTCCTGTGAGTTCTTACTTTGAGTATCGTCAATCGCGGATTCCGGCCTGGCCGGAAAGGCCTCGACCCCACTTTACCCTGAGCGACTTGTATGCAGGGCACCGCCCAGCTTCCCCGTTCGCCCAACCGGTTTCCACTCCCTCACTTCCTTTACCTCATCTATCTCGTTTGCTTCCTGTTGCTTGCGCACTCTTTGGCATGCGCCAAAACTCAGTCTCTTTGTTTACAGTCACTTCCGCACTCTTTCCCCCAAAACACCCGGGGTGGGGGTACCTCCGCCCCTCCATGGAGAACCAAAATGAAACTGCAAGCCGCTAACCCCTCCGCACTTTCCACTCGCTGCCAGTTTTACACGCCGTCGGGCCGCGAATGCCGTCTCTTCGCCTCCGACCAGAACTCCCTTCTGTGTTCGCATCACCTCGCCATCGAAAAACAGAAAGATACGAGCAACGTCTACGCACCTCTCATCCGCAATTCCCAAGGCCTCCAAACCGCACAAGGCATCAACTACTCTCTCAGCAACCTCTACGAGCTTCTCGCTAAAATCCACATTTCCCCTCGCCGCGCCGCCGTTCTGGCATACATCAATAGCTTGCTCCTCCGCACCCTGCCGCAGATCGACGCCGACAACACCGCAGGAATAAAGGACCCAACCAAACTTCCCCCCAAGCCCCTCACTGAACTTTCGCCCGTCCCCGTTCCGGACAAAGTTGTGGCTTCAAACCAACCGTCCGCCCCTGACACCGTCAATGCCTGGGATTTCTCCAACCCCGAGCCCGACCTTAAGAAGAAGCCATCATGAGCGTTGGCGGTGCGCGGAATGGTTGCAATCGCCCGTCGCTTTGCGGCAAGCTACCGGACGCTGTTGAGGAGCCCCGCATGCGCCTTTCTCTTTCTTGTCTCGCACTCACTCTGACTTTGTGCGCTGTTTCCGCCCGCGGTCAATCCGCATCCCCTGCGCCCGCGCCACTCACGGTCATCCGCGCTGGCACACTGCTTGACGGCGTCAGCGAAGCACCGCGCAAGAACCAGCTTATTTTTGTGCGCGGCGAGCGCATTGAAAAAGTAGCCGACGCTTCTACAAAGATCCCCGATGGGGCAAAGGTGATTGATCTTTCCGGCGCGACGGTGCTGCCCGGGCTGATCGATTCGCACACGCATATTTTCCTGTGGGGCGAAGATCCGAAAAAGGGTGGTTACGACGAGAACATTTTGAAGGCGGGGATCGCGTTACGCGCCGCTCGTGCTACTTACGCCGCGCGGCGCGCGCTGGAGCAGGGCTTTACCACCATTCGGGATGTGGAGACGGAAGGTGCGGGCTACGGCGACATCGAAATCAAGCAAGCGATCGAGGAAGGTACGATTCCCGGGCCGAGAATTTTTGGCGCCACGCGAGCAATCTCCACGACCGGCGGATACAACTTGGAAGGCTACGCGCCCGAACTGGAAATGCCCAAGGGCGCGCAGCTTGTCGATGGTCCGGTGGAAGCGCGCAAAGCCGCGCGACAACAGCTCGAACATGGTGCCGACTGGCTCAAGGTGTATATGACGCACCGCTCGTGGGTAGATAAGCAGGGAAACCTGGTTTCGCAGCCCACACTGACCGTGGAAGAGTTGAAAGCCATTGTTGACGAGGCGCACGGCTGGCAAAAGAAAGTGGCATGCCACGCGTACAACGGGATCGGTCTGCAGCGGGCGCTGGACGGCGGATGCGATTCCATTGAGCACGGTTTGGAAATGACCGATGCGCAGATCGCCCAGATGCAGCGCCAAGGGACCTGGTATTGCCCGACGCTTTCCCCGTATTACGACGACTGGGCGCCGGCGGATACTCCGGCGGGAAAACGCGACCGCGCGCGGGCCGCAGTCCATGAAATCACTTTCAAGAAAGCATTGCAGGCCCATTTGAAAATTGTTTTTGGAACGGACATGGGCGGAATTCCGTGGACTGAACCGATCGCGCAGGAATTCAAGCGGATGGTGGGACTAGGAATGGCGCCCATGGACGCGATTCAATCGGCGACATCGCGCGCAGCAGAGATGCTCGACATGAAAGGCGAAATCGGTGTGCTCGCTCCCGGTGCGTATGCGGAAGTGATCGCAGTATCAGGAGATCCGCTGAAGAGCATTGAAGAATTGGAGCACGTCCTCTTTGTAATGCACAACGGAGCAGTCTTCAAGAACGAGCTGGCGAAGTAGCATGAAGTTTTCAAAAGGAAGGTGGACCAATGGAAGAACAGAATTTTGCGAATCACGGGAAGTTCGTTCCCACGTTTCATTTTTTTGCAGTGCCGGTTTTTGTGATTAACTTTATTTGGTCACTGGTTCGGCTGTGGAAGTTAGGTTTTTCGTTCACTGGAATCTTCGGCGTGATTCTGGCAGCGGCCTTGGTGATTCTTGCGTTCCAGGCTAGGCTGTTTGCGCTGGCGGTGCAGGACCGTGTCATTCGTCTCGAAGAAAGGCTGCGATACGCGCAGGTGCTGCCCTCGGATTTACAGGCGAGGTGCGTCGAACTGACGATCGGCCAGATTGTTGCGATGCGTTTCGCGAGTGATGCGGAGTTGCCGGCGCTGGCCCGAAGAGTTCTGGACGAAAAGGTGACGGAGCGAAAGGCCATCAAGCGACTGATCAAATGCTGGAGGCCGGACTACCAGCGGGCCTAATGCCGGCCAGCTGCAACAATTTGTTTGAAAGAGTGCGACGCTTGATCACTACAGTTCGATTCTACGCCTGATTGATCAATCTCACCGGGCAGTGGCAAGGGCGGCGGCGCCTTCGATTTCCGCAATCTCGTCGGCGGTGAGTTTCAATTCGCCCGCGCGCATGACGCCTTCGGCCTGCTTGGCATTGCGCGAGCCAACAATGGCAGCCGTGATGGCAGGGTGACGCAAAGTCCAGGCGATGGCAACTTCGCCGGAAGTGCGGCCGTGACGGGCGCCGACCTGGCGAAGGCGCTCGACAAGCTCGAGGTTTTTCGAAAGGCGCGGCTCGCGAAATTCCGGATTGCGGCTGCGAAAATCATCCGCAGGCAGAGCTGCGGCGCGTTCGCGGTTCATCGCGCCAGTGAGAAGTCCGGAAGCCATGGGAGCGTAATTGATCACGCCCATTCCCTGCTTTTGGCAATAAGGGAGAATCTCCGCTTCAATTTTCCGGCGAACGATGGAGTAGGGCGGCTGCAAAGAAGTGACGGGAGTGATTTTCTCGGCACGTTTGATTTGGGCGACGTTGAAATTGGACACGCCGATCCAGCGGACTTTGCCTTCGGCTTTCAACGTGGCGAGCGTTTGCCAGGCCTCTTCGATTCCCGGTTTGTTGTCTTCAGGAGGCCAGTGCATTTGGTAGAGATCGATCGTATCCACTTGCAGGCGGCGGAGACTGTCCTCGCATTCGCGGCGAATGGAGACGGGGCTGAATTCTTTCCAAATTTTTCCTTTCTCGTTCCAGCGCAAGACGCACTTCGTAAAAACGTAGGGGCGCGGGCCGCGCCATTCCTTCAGCGCGCGAGTGACGATTTCCTCGGAGTGGCCCAGGCCGTAAACGGCGGCAGTGTCGATCCAGTTGACGCCCAGCTCCAGCGCGCGGTGAATCGCGGCGATGGAATCGGCGTCGTCCTGCGGACCCCAGGCAAATTCCCAACCGCCACCACCGAGAGCCCAGGCGCCAAATCCGACGCGCGTAATTTTAAGATCGGAGTTTCCCAGTTTTCGCGTTTCCATTCGAATCCTCTCACCAGCCGCGAGGCAAATGTCCTGGCGGCGAATCTGACTATTTTATCTTTCTACAAGTTGGATGAGAATACGGCGAAAAGGTTAGGAGGGATGCGGAGAAGAGAGACAGGACAAAGCAGACAGACAGGAATGTCTGTCCTACTTAGTTGGCGGTGAATGCAGCGTCGAGCCAGACGGATTCGCCGTCGGGATTTGTGATGGCGATTTGCTGAGAGCCGGGGGTAAGGGAGGGAATGACGACAAGAAGAGTGTTGATGTCCTTGAATGTGGCGCTGGCAGATTTCCATTGATGCTGGCGGTGGCGCCGCTCTGGAAGCCGCTGCCGCGGATGGTGAGAGTGGCGCCGGCCGCAGCGGAAACAGTTGCGGGTGCAATCGTGCCGATTCCTAAGGGCACGGCGGCGAGCTGAATAATCGTTAAGGCAGCGTTTTGCGGCGTGCCGTCCGAAGAAGTAATGGCGAAAAGTCGTTGACCATTTTCATCCGTGGTAAGGAAGCTGCCATGAAGACCATCGATATCGGTCATAAATTGTTGCGGAAGAAAAATTCGTAAACGCAGCGCACCCGAATGCGCGTCGAGAATGTCGATGCCACCTTTCACGCCGGCACTGCCGGGCGCGCCGGTGAGGAAAGGTTGATAGAGCAACGCCCCGGAGGGATGCAGGGCAACGCCGGGCACCAGGACTCGCCCAGGGATTTGCTCAAGCTCGGCCGAAGTGGGGACGGAAGTCAGGGAGAGATCTGCAGCGCGTATTTCGTCTGCGCCATTCGAATGGAAGGCAAACATGCTGCCGTCGGACGAAGCTCCCAAATCTGTTGTGGGGGCATTGGCCGCGGAAGTGACGAACTGATTCGGGGCGCTGGCGTTCCAGACCGCGAAAGGACCGCCGGAAGCAATGCCGAAGGCGACAAAAACACGATCGCCCGCGGCAGAGCCTTGGACGAGCGGCGCGCCAGTGATGCTGGCGACCTCCGGCTGTGGAGCCGACTGAACGGTTGGCGGGCTCACCGTCAGATTCATCTGGGCGAGACACGCGGAACAGGCTCCCGTGGAACCGCCTTCACCGCTGAGACCGACGAATACGGTTTGCGTGCTGGTGGCGGCGACGCGCGCAGGACCGGAGTTTGTGAAGGCGGGAACTCCGCCGACGGGCACAGTTGTGCCGGTTCCCAGAACAGGATCGAGAAGATAAACACTTTGTGCGCCAAAATCGGCGACAACGATCTGCCCGCTGTCGGGAGTCAGAGCCAAGCCGCGCAGTCCGGCGTTTGGAGGAGGACCGCCCGGAGGCTGGAGCGGAGCCAGGAATATATTCTGCTGGAGATCGAAAACGTCAATGTGATCGATGTTTGTCAAGTAGATGCGCTGACGTTTCTGGTCGTAGAGCAGGAATTTGAAGAGCGCAGGTTTCGCATGCGATTGAACACTTTGAAGATACTGGAATGATTTCGCAAACGTTGTGGAGCCAGAAGGAGTTGAGATGGAGACATCAGCTTTGCCTGAAGGGCCGGAGGGCGTCTGCAAGGTGATTCGTTCGAGAGAGAAAGGATAGCTGACGTCGAGCCCGATGGAGGCGGCGATACTGGTAATGTTTTGCACGATGGCATTTCCTCCGCCGATTTTCACGGTGATCTTTGTTGGATCGCTACCGAAACCGTAGCCGTAGATTTGGACCAGATCGCCGCCCGCATTCGAACCGGGGTTTGGGAGAACTTTAGAATCTGCGGACCGTAGCTGAAGGCGTCCGGGGCGACGGCGAGCCAGCCGTTCTGAAAATAGGCAGTGAGGTTGACGGCGCCGTTCGTGAGGCTTGGAGGAGAAGTGGCCTGGATTTGAGCAGGGCCAGAAATGATCACGTTCAACGCTGGTTGACCGCCAAAATTAACTTGAGTCACGGGAGTGAAGTTCTGGCCAGCGAGGGCAACGGAAGTTCCGCCACCGAGCGGACCCTCGGAAGGCTGAAGACTTGGCGCGGCGGCGATGACCGGAGCGGGAGAGGACAAGCTTGTTGGGGTTGCAGTATCGACAAAAACGACTCCACGATTCGAAAGGCCAAAAAGGAGCTGCGTTTCGTCGATCTCCTCGATTTCCGAGGAGACGCCCTGAATCGCGGCATCGGGGACCCGACCGATGAGTTGCGCCGTATGGCCATCGAGAACGGTGACCAAGGGCGTTCCGGAGGAAGATTCGCTGAGGTACAAACGATTCCCGTCGATTGAGAACGCGACTCCGTGCGCGACTGCAGGAACATAGGCGGCAACCTGTTTGAGAGATGCGTCTAGCAAAAGAAATTGCGTGCCCCCGCTTGCCGCTAAGAGCACGGCAAACCGACTGCCGTCGGAGTTGGCTGCAGCGATAGAGGTTAAACCTGCGCCGAGCGTGAGCGGGCCTGCAACGACGTGGCCTCCGGAATCGAACAGGGCCAGTTCCCCGCTGGAATCGTTGGCTGCGGCGAGAACTTTCGAATGATCGCCGGAACGAGCAAGGACGCCAACTCCCTGCTGGAAAAGCGCAGGGGCAGCGGAAGTAAGGTTGGTGAGCGCATTCGTCGCGGGATCCCAGAGAGCCAGCAGAGCTTGGGAGGAGACCGGCTGGCGCAGGCGCACCAGGGCCTTGCCGCTGGAAAGCGAAAGGACTTCGAGGGGACGGCTGAAAATCGTGTTTGCTACAGGAGTGAGTCCGGCTAACGAGTAGCGATTTCTGATGCGCAGCGACGAAGTGTCGATGGCGACGATCTCTTCGAGGGCTGTGCCAACCCAAACTGTGGAACCGTCGGCGGAAATATCGGCGCTACTCGCGCCCGGAATGGAAATTTGTGCGACGGAAGACTGGCTGGCGGTGGAAAAGACTTCGACGCGATTCATGGCGCGATTGGCAACGAAGAGATGTTTGTTCGCGGGGTCGTAAGCAATGTGGCGATGGTGCGGCTCGCCGAAAGGATCGTCGGAGGCTGAAGTGGAATCGGTCCGCGCATAAGCGGTGCGCGGAAGCGCGGGACTCACGGCGCCCTGAATGGCGAGAGCAAGGCTGGCCGAATGAGAAAGTGTGCCGCTGGCGCCTTGCACGGAGATTGTAAAACTTCCGGTAGCCGCATTTGCGGCGGCGCCGAAGATAACGGGAGTGCTCGCGCCCGCGGCAACGCTGAAAGGACTCTGGGGGTTCGAAGTGACGCCGACAGGAAGAGCGCTAAGCATCACCTGGACTGCGCCGGTAAAGCCATTCACGGCGTTCACGGAGATGTTGACGGAGGGACTTGTGGCACCCTGCGCGATGGAAATCGAATTCGACGACAAGCTGAGAGTGAAGTCTGGCGCAGGCGGAGGAGGCGGAGAACTTGAAGATGCGCCGCCGCAGCCCGCGCAAGTCCACGCGAGGGAGAGGAGAACCGCTGCAGGGACGCCCTGGCGTAACGATCCCAAGAGATGACCCCGCGAACATTCCGCGCGAGCGGCTGACGGTCCATGGGGGGACAGGGCTGGACCGGCCGGAGCGCTACCCCAAGAAGTTGCCGGAGGCAACGATACTCCTACCACTTTAAGTGTCAAAGTTAAGAAATAATCGATGAGGGAGGGAAAGAGCTAGCTAACAAATGAAACGGCGCCCCGGTGATACCGGGACGCCGTGGTCGAACCAGAGTTGAATATAAAAAAGCTAAATGGTCTTGGCTGCCGGCGCGGCCGCATGCGAAGACGAGCGGGCAAACGCATTCGAACCAGATTCCTTTTCGGGGTTCTTGTCGATCTCGATGGAACCTTTGAAGTAGGCGCCGTCTTCGATCATGATTCGGGAAGTGGTCAGGTCACCGTTGACCGAACCATCCTTCTTGATTTCAATTCGATCCTTCGCGCGAAGGTTGCCCTTCACGTTGCCGTACACCACTACCTCGCGGGCAATGATATCAGCGGTTACTTTTGCTGAGGGGCCGACAGTCAGTTTCCGTTCATCAAGAGTGATCAGTCCTTCGACCGAACCATCGATCAACAGATCTTCATTGCCGGAGATCTCCCCTTTCACTTGCAGGCTGGCCCCGAGCCGCGCCGTGGCGCGGTCCGCCGTTGCACCCAATGGACGCATCGCATCTGTACTCATCGCGGGTTTATCCTCCCAAGCCGACGAAGCAGGCTTCGACGACTGATTCGTTTGTAAATTTCTTTGATCCGGTTGCCCTGCTTGCGCTGCATCCGGTTTCTTATTGCCCCACATCGAACCTCCAAAAGAGACAGCACCACCCCAACGCAGAATTCCGCACGGGGTACTGCAAACTGTATTCCCCCGAAGAGTGCGCGGCAAACAAAGTGTGAAGCTGCTGTTCCAGACAGTTACTAGACTTTGGGACAGGTCGCGCCGGGGCTGGACCCGGAGGGGAATAGTGAGGGAAACTGGGGAGAATGTAAAGCGGGGTGTTCGGGCTTGACCAACAACGACTTCTAAGAACCAGAAATCTCTTTACGGCTTGCTAAATCGAACCGCATTGATGGACTGCACGAATGTCTCGATTTCCCTCTGTGTTCGCGCTACGAATTGAAATGTAATTTCGCAATTTCCCACCTGGCCAGTAATTGCAGTGTTGAAGGTCAAAGTCGGTTCTGGAAATTGATAATCCACGCGATAGAATTTGATCCCCGAGAAGTCGTACTCTCGACCACCAGCCACGATTTTGGCCGGTGGGTTATATCGCTTCGCCGTATTCTCAATTCTGTGGAGGTATCCGATTGACGTGCGGTCAGGGTATACGGAGGGGTCGTCAGTTTGAATGGTGACGTTTGGTTTTTCAAAGTCAGGAGGCGTTTTCCAGAGCAGTAGGAGCACGCGACCGTTTTTGCCTCTAGGTAGACTCGTTGAAGGATTGGTCGTCAATAGAGCCGGAAACGTATAAGACAGGCCCAGTTCCTTGTTTGTGTAAGTCTGCCCGGAAATTTCCCCGTCTGCTATAGATGAGCACTTCGATTGCCCCATACAAACAGTCGTTCCACAGATGAGTGAGCATAGCAAGATAATAAGCGTTTTCTTCATTGCGGGGGCAGGCGGCCTTTCCTTTCCGGTGAAATGTTTAGAATGCTCCATAGATACCACGACTCTCATACACGACCAAGCGTTTTAGGCGCATTTCATTGAGCAGACGGAACTGTGGCGAAATTGCCCGCGAGCTCATTCTCAAGTTCTAGTTAACGGCGCCAAGCTGAAAAACGAGCCACAGCGATGGCGCGGAGAATGATGCTAAGAGGTTGGCTTGTCCGGGACGGGCTGAGTGGCGACGAAATCGGCCTGGAAACGGCGGGCGTAAGAATCGAGCAACTGCTGAAGGCGTTCGGGGCTTGGGGATTTGAGGATGAAGCCGACGTGATGGTATTTCGTGATGCGGCTGGCGATTTCGGGATCGGTGTAGGCGGAAGTATCGGGATGCTCCTGGCGCGCGAGAGAAAGAACGACTGCGGCATAGTCGCGGCGCGGTGACGGAAGCTGGTAGGACTGGTTCCCTGCCCCGATTTCCAGGCGGGCCCACTCGCGCCAGAGGTTGATTCCCGTGGCGGTCTCGATGACATCGGAGATGTAGGCGCCGCCGACGCGGGCGGCGACTTCGATGAAATAAAACTTACCGTCGGCGTGGGAGCGGAGGAATTCGGCATGAGTGACTCCGCGCATGAGGCCCAGGCCATCCAGTAAACTGCGATTGATTTCGAGAAGGGATTTGGTTTCCTCCGCTTCGCGAGGAAGAGTGCGCGTGGTGAATACGCCGCCCTGATGCGAGGTGTCCAGCGGCGGCGTGCCATAGGCATGGGCTTCGGCGAAGACAACACTGCGCTCGGAAACGACGCTGTCCACATGATAGACGGAACCGGGAACGAATTGCTCCAGCAAATAAAACGATTGCTGATCGCCGAGCTGGTCGAGCCAGTGCCATAACTGGTCGGGATAATGAATCTTCTTCATGCCGATGCCGGAGGCTTGCGAACGAGGCTTGAGCAGCCACGGGTTGGGAACGCGGGACATGAATTCGCGAAGACGGTCGTAATTGAGGACGTGGACGAATTCGGGGACGAGGATGCCGGCTTCGCGGGCGCGGGCGCGCATGGCCAGCTTGTCTCGAAAGTAGCGGACAGTGGTGAGCCCCATGCCGGGAATGCGGAGATGCTCGCGGAGGGCGGAAACATTTTCCATGTCGAATTCATCGAGCGCGACGATGCGATCGATGTTGCGCGAACGGGCCGCATAACTGACGGCGTAAATCAAACCCTGCAGCGGAAGGTTTTCCGGCATGGTGAAGACTTCATCGATACATTCGAACGGCCAACTGGCGTGGCGAAGCTTTTCGACAATCAGGAGAAAAACGCGGCAGCCGAGCGCTTTGCAGGTGCGGATAAATTCCTGGCCCTTTTCGTAGGAACTGACGCAGAGAATGGTGAGAGGCCGGCCTTCCAACATGCGACGCCCCCAGGAAACTAGAAGCTGTCCGCAAATGCATTGCTGAACTGCAAGGCGTTCCTCAGGGGCTAAGGTCCAATGAAAGCGGGCCACTATTGCCGGAGCTGAAGCTGCGACCCCTGAAAGCAATTTGCGAAACTAACTTTGGAGAATCAGAGCGCGGATTATACAGCGGCCTCGCGCACGGGATACAGAAATCGCAAAAACGGGCCGACGCGCTGCGCCCAGGCGGCTTCGTTGTGCTCCGCGCCTTCGACACGCTCGTAGTGTAAGTCGCGACCGAGCTTCCAGCCTTTTTCGAGGAGCACGTCACGGAATTTTTCGACTTCCTGCACGATGCGCGGGCCTTCGCGCGTGCCGATGTCCAGCCAGATGTGCGGGCGGGGCTCGACGATTGCCGCTTTCGCGAAACGGAGGATGACGTGCTGGTTCCACCAAACGGACGGCGAGAGCGCGGCGATTTTTCCAAAGATGGGCGAATGCTTGAGACCTACGTAGAGAGAAACGAGACCGCCCAGCGAGGAACCGCCGATGCCGGTATGCTGCGCGCCGGAGAGCGTGCGATATTCGCGATCGATGAACGGCTTCACTTCCTCGATGAGAAATTTTGCGTAACGATCGGCGCGGCCGCCGCCGAGCTTGGGAACGGGAGTGGGAGTGTATTCGCGAACGCGCGCCTTGGTGTTGTACATGCCGACGATGATGAGAGGAGCGACGGAGCCGGACTGGATGGAATGATCCGCAGTTTGGCCGACATGCCAATCCTGCCCGGGGATAAAGGAAGTGGCGCCGTCGAAAAGATTCTGGCCGTCATGAAGATAGAGGACGGGGAAATGACGCGCAGGCTGATCGTCGTAACCGGGCGGAGAGTAAACAATGAGGTCGCGCTGGTTGCGAAGAAAGCGCGAGCGGAATTTTTCGTGCTTGCGAAGCTGACCGGAACTCACGGCGCGATCATCACGAGAAGATCTTTCGCTTCGACATGCTGCCCGGAGGTGACAAGGATTTTCACAATGCGGCCGGAAATGGGCGCATAAATATTGGACTGCATTTTCATGGCTTCGAGGGTGAGAAGTTTTGTGCCGCGTTCCACCGCGTGATTGGATTGCACGGCGATGCCGCTGATGACGCCGGCGGTTGGCGCGGCGACCTGGCCGGCATCGGCGGGATCGGCCTTGGGATGAGCGCGCTCGACTACGCGCAGCGCGCGATCGCGGATGTTCACTTCGCGGGGCTGGCCGTTCAATTCAAAAAAGAGCGTGCGAGTGCCGTCGGGATGGGGCTCGCTGATGGTCAGAAACTTGATGATGAGGGATTTTCCGGATTCGATTTCGACGGTGATCTCTTCGCCGGACTTTAGTCCGTAGAAAAATGGCGGCGTGGGAAGAACGCTGACATCCGAATAGGTCTGGCGAAATTTGTCGTACTTGGTGAAAACGTCGGGATAGAGCAGATAACTCAGCAGGCCGTCGCGACGGATGGGGTGACCGAGTTTTTTCTCGATGGATTGGTGCTCGTCATCCCATTTCACCGGTTCCAGGTTGGCGCTAGGGCGGCCACGCAGAGGAGCTTGGCCGCGCAGGATGATTTTTTGCAGCTTCTTCGGCCAGCCGCCGGAAGGCACGCCGAGAACACCGGAAAACATTTCGACGACGGAATTTGGAAATGATACGTCGTGCTTTTCGTCGAGCTTGAAAACGTCAGCCGGTTGCATCTCCTTGGCCATCAGAAAAAGCGTCATGTCGCCGACGACTTTGCTGGAAGGCGTGACTTTGACGATGTCGCCGAAAAGCTGGTTGACCTCGGCATACATTTTTTCGACTTCGCGCCAACGATGGCCGAGCCCCATGGCGGCGGCCTGTTCGCGCAAGTTGGTGTACTGGCCGCCGGGAATTTCATGCTGATACAGGCGCGCGGAACCGGCCTTGGGACCGGAATCAAACGGAAGATAATAGGTGCGAACCGTTTCCCAATAGTCGGAGCACTCGTTAAGCGTGTCGACGTCGAGCTGCGTGTCGCGCGGAGTGTGACGAAGCGAGGCGACGATGGAATTGAGATTGGGCTGGCTGGTGCCGCCGCTCATGGCGGCGATGGCGCCGTCGGCTACGTCCACTCCGGCGTCGGCCGCTTCCAGCACGGAGGCAGAGTTGATGCCGCTGGTATCATGCGTGTGAAAGTGGATCGGGACGCCGACTTCGCCGCGGAGAGCCTTCACCAATTCGAATGCCGCATAAGGTTTGCAAAGTCCCGCCATATCCTTTATCGCCAGGAAGTGCGTGCCCAGTTTGTCCAATTGCTTGGCCATCGCGACGTAATACTTGAGCGAATATTTTGGGCGGCTTTTGTCGAGAATGTCGCCGGTGTAGCAAATGGCAGCTTCACAGACGGCGCCGGCTTCGAGCGCGGCATCGATCGAGACGCGCATGTTTTCGATGGAATTAAGCGAATCGAAAATGCGAAAGATGTCGATGCCC
>Ga0209155_1000384_pt1 | contig 20820 bp, 19 predicted proteins | sample GraSoiAngelo_122_FD_185879 | JGI IMG/M metagenome (GOLD analysis project Ga0209155, IMG submission 185879) | Grasslands soil microbial communities from the Angelo Coastal Reserve, California, USA - 14_0927_02_20cm (SPAdes) (version 2) | ecosystem: Environmental > Terrestrial > Soil > Grasslands ... | reverse complement strand
TCCCGCGCGAAATTCACCGCCGTGATGACGTCCGCCGCTCCGGCGCAACGGGCGACCAGCGCCGGCTTCCGGTCGAACATGCCGTTCCACAGCTTGCGTGCCGGGTCGTAGGCGTCATTGCCGGGGCGCAGCAGTGGCCCGCGCAAGCCCGCCTGAAACTGCTCGACCGCCTCGTTCGCAATGCTGTTGCCGGTCGCACTAATAATGGTGCTGTCGCTCATTTGGTCCCCCTGTTCGGCTTTTTGGCTCTTCCCGGCCTTGCCCGCGAGCGCTGTCTCGCTCTTGTAAAGGCGCGGCCGGCCTGCTGCGATCAGTAACAAAGCTGCGCAACAGGCGCCGAGCGTAGCACAGCAGGATTTAAAGCGGCAGATTAACGCGGCAGACCGCGATAGCGGTGCGGCACATGCCGGATATCCTGCACGAGATCGCGCGGGATCTCGGACGCGTCGCCGACGCCGTCGCCGCGCAGGGTCAGCGCGTCGGTCATGCCGCCAAAGCGCGTCTCGATCGCGCCGACGATCTGGTCGTGGCGGCCGACCGCGGCGAAGAGGTGCGCGACATCGTCCGGCACCTCCTTTGCCATCTCGGCCCATTTGCCCTCGCGCGACATCGCGTGGAGCTTGTGGCCGAGGTCTTCGAGCCCGTGCACCCCGAGCACCGGGAAATAGGCCGGGGTCGAGCCGTAAAACGCAACCCGCTGGCGCACCCATTCAAAGCGCTTGGCGACGCTCGCATCATCGGGGCCGGTGGCGAGAAACCCGCCGCCCGAAATCTCGTAATTGTCGCGCTGGCGCCCGGCCTTCGCGAGCCCGGCCTCGATGCGCGGCATGATCTCGTCGGTGAGATACTTACGCGTGCAGAAGCCGTGCAGCTTGACGCCGTCGCATTCCTCGGCCGCGACCTTCAGCATCGCCGGGCCGACGGCGGCGATCATGACCGGGGGCGGCGGCGCGTCGATCGGCTCGGGCGCGAAATTGGGGGTCATCAAGGTGAATTTATAATGCTGCCCCTCATAGGCCGGCTTCTCGCCCGATTTCCAGCAATGCCAGATCGCGCGCAATACCTGCACGTATTCGCGCATGCGCGGCGCCGGCGGCGACCACGGCACCGAAAAGCGTCGCTCGTTGTGGCCGCGCACCTGCGACCCCAATCCGATGACAAAGCGGCCGCCGGTCGAGCCGGCCAAATCCCAGCCGATTTGCGCCACCGCCATCGGGGTGCGCGCAAAGGAGATCGCGACGCCGGTGTGCAATTCGATGCGCTCGGTCGCGGCGCCGGCGACCGCGAGCGCGAGGAACGGGTCGTGCTTGTTCTCCATCGAGATGATGCCGTCATAGCGCTCCGCCTCGGCGGCGCGCGCCGCCTGCGGCACCAGGCGCAAACTTTCCTGCGGCACCGTTGTGAACACGCGCATCGGTTTTCCCCTTCTGCCGCTAACCCGGAGGGCCACCCGGGCGGAACGGCTCTGTGCGTCCTTCGAGACGCGCCCGCCATCTTGTCGAATGGCGAGCGCTCCTCAGGATGAGGGGCTTCTTTGATGCCATTAACAAGAGACCTCATCCTGAGGAGCGCGACGGCACAAGCCGGAGCTCGTCTCGAAGGACGCCGGGGTGCCGATGCAAGGCCGGCACGAGGCCGGGCACGGGGAGTTTGGAAAACGGACGGCCGGGGCGGGCCTCTCGGTTATAATCATGGAATGTCGCGGTTTCCTATCGCCTGGCCCGGCGTGCCCCTGGCGCTGCTGTCGGCGGGTTTGTTCGGCATCAGCATGCCTTTGGCAAAGGTGCTGCTGGGAGAGGGGGTGAGCCCGTGGCTATTGGCGGGGCTCCTTTATCTCGGTTCCGGGCTCGGCCTCGCCGTTCTGCAGCTCGCGCGGAAGGCCGCCGGCGCGAGTTTAGCCGAGGCGCCATTGCGCCGCGCCGATCTGCCCTGGTTTACGCTCGTCGTGTTGAGCGGCGGCATCATCGGCCCGGTTTTGCTGATGTTTGGTCTTGCGACAACCGCCGCCTCGACCGCGAGCCTGCTCCTGAACCTGGAAAGCCTTGCGACAATGGCGCTCGCCTGGGTCATCTTCGGCGAGAATGTCGACGGCCGTCTGTTGGCCGGCGCGGCGGCAATCCTCGCCGGCGCGGTGTTGCTGTCCTGGCAGGGCGGGCCCGAAAGGGTTGACTGGGGCGGTCTGGCGATCGCCGGCGCCTGTCTCGCCTGGGGGCTCGACAACAATCTGACCCGCCGTCTCAGCGCCGCCGACCCGGTACAGATCGCGCTGATCAAAGGGCTCGCCGCTGGCGCGGTGAACCTCGTCTTGGCGCTTCTTGCCGGCGCACAGCTTCCTTCCGCGGCGGCGATCGGCGGCGCGGCGGTCGTCGGCTTTGTCGGCTATGGCGTCAGCCTCGTCTTGTTTGTGCTCGGATTGCGTCACCTCGGCTCGGCGCGCACCGGCGCTTATTTCGCGACGGCGCCGTTTATCGGCGCCGTTGTCGCGATCGCCTTGCTTGGTGAAGCCGTGACGCTGCAGCTCGTGCTTGCGGGTCTTTTGATGGCAATCGGGCTCTACCTGCATCTCGCCGAGTCGCACGAGCACGAGCACAGGCACGATTCTTTCGAGCACGAGCACCGCCACACCCACGACGAGCATCACCGGCATGCGCATAGGCCGGGCGATCCCCTAAGTGAGCCGCATACGCATCGCCACCGCCATGTGCCGCTCGTCCACAAGCACCCGCATTATCCCGATCTGCACCACCGCCATACCCATCTTCCGGGCCACGGTCACGCCGGCGCTGGGTGAAGGAGAGATTCATGCCGAAGAATGTCGCGATCGGCGTCGGGCTGATGGAGTTTCCGTTCTCCGGCGCCGCCGCCTATTGGCGCTGGGTCGATCTGTGCGAGGCGGGCGGCATCGATTCGATCTGGCAGACCGACCGCCTTGTCAGCCCGGCGCCATTTCTCGAATGCATGAGCGTCATGGCGGCGCTCGCCGGCCGCACAAAGCGCATCAAATTCGGCGTCAATGTGCTGTCGCTTGCGATGCGCGACGCGGTGCTCGTGGCGCGGCAATGCGCGACGATCGATTATCTGTCGAACGGGCGCCTGTTGCCGGCTTTCGGCATCGGCAGCCCGTTGGGTCCGGAATGGACCACCCTCAACCTCGACACCAAGACGCGCGGCCGCAAGACCGATGAGGGGCTCGAAGTCATCCGGCGGCTGTGGTCGGAGGACAAGGTCGATTTCGAGGGGGTGCATTATCACTTATCGGGCGCGTCGATTGCGCCAAAGCCGGTGCAGCCGGATCTGCCGATGTGGATCGGCGGCTCGTCCGAGGCGGCGATCCGGCGCACCGCGCGCCTCGGCACGGGTTGGCAGGCCGGCCCCGAGACGCCGGAGCAGGCCAAGAAGGTCGTCGCCGCGATCAAGACCGCTTGTGTCGAGGAGGGCCGCACGATCGACGAGGATCATTACGGCGCCGGCATCCCGTTCCGGTTTGGTCGGGTGGACGATCCGGCATTGGGGGCGCTGTTCGAGGCGTACCGGAAGCGCACCGGCCGCGATCCCCAGGATTATTTCGCGATCGGCGACGCCGAGGCGATCGTCCAGAAGATCGCCGACTACGTCGCGGCGGGCGTGTCGAAATTCATCTTGCGCGCGGCCGCCAAGGGCGACGACGAAATGATGGCGCAGACCCGCCGCCTGATCGACGAAGTATTGCCGCTCGCCGCCGCCCGCTGGCCCAAACCCGCCAAACGCCGCGCGCACGCGGCCGAATGAGGCAATGCCTCGGAGAATTTGGAGTAATCCTGGTAATCCAACAGCAGGCGTCGCGACCCAACTTGGCATAAGCCGGCAGCAGCTTCGCGAAGCCATCCATAAGATAAAACGCGATGCAAAACTCGGCGCCACGGATCGCATCACCATATGGGACGACGGCACGGTAACAGATGAATCGAATGTCCCGATCGGCAACGTCTATGAAGAAACCTGAACCCGGAACGCTGCAGACCTATGCGAGCCTGCGCTTCAGCGGCGATGAGCTCGAGCCGCAGCGCTTGACGGCGATCCTGAATGCGCGTCCAGAAGTGGCATACCGAAAGGGCGATGTATTCAAGGTCAGCAGAGGTCAGGAGGTCCGCGGACGTACCGGCGTTTGGGTAATATCAAGTAAAGGCGATATCCCGAGCCTAGACCTAAACGAGCATCTTGATTACCTGCTCGGCCTCCTGTTCCCGGAGGGCAGCGAAGCCAAGCTGAACCGGCTCCATGAGCTGATGCGCGAGTGCAATATCGAAGCCGATGCGCCTTGCTTCTGGTACGGTGAACACGGTGCCAAGCCGCCCGTCATCCGCGAAGACATTCGTGATCGGTTGGCGCGCATACCGGCCGAGATCTGGGCCGATTTCGATACGGACTAAGCGCGCGAATGCGACCTGATGAAAACCGCTCGGTCCGTTTGATCAGATGGGGCCTAGACACCGCGCGGCTCGCAGCCGGGGGCCGGGCGAAACCGAAGAAGCGCATCGCAGCGGAATGAGCACATTGCAGGCCGATGTGGTGGTTCTCGGCGCCGGCATGGTCGGCGTTTCGGTCGCGGTGCATCTGCAAAAGCGCGGCAGGCAGGTCGTGATGATCGACCGGCGGCACCCGGGCGAGGAAACGTCCTACGGCAATGGCGGGCTCGTGCAGCGCGAGGCGGTTTTTCCGCACCCGTTTCCCCGTTCGGTCGCCGAGTTGCGGCGCATCGCGCGCAACCGTTCGGTCGACGCCTATTACCACCTGTCGGCGCTGCCGGGCCTCGCTCGGCCATTGTTCGCCTATTGGCGCAACTCGGAACCCCGCCGCTATGCCGCGATCACGGCGCAGTGGATCACGCTGATCGCGACCTGCGCCGGGGAGCATGAGACGCTTGCCGAGGAGGCGGGTTCGACCGCGCTGCTGCGGCCCGTCGGCTTTATCCGGGCTTACAACGACGCGGCGACGCTCGAGGCCGACCTCGCCAAGGCCGAACGGGCGCGCGATTTCGGTGTCAATTCCGTCGCGCTCACGCCGGCCAAACTTGCCGAGATGGAACCGCATCTCAGCAACGGCTTCATCGGCGCGCTCCATTGGACCGATCCCTACGCGGTCAACGATCCGCACGCGCTGACGCTGAGCTACGCCGCGCTGTTCGAGCGGCTCGGCGGGCAGTTCGCGATCGGGGACGCGACAACCCTGCGGCGCAATGGTGCGGGCTGGCGCGTCACGGCGGATGATGGTTCGGTCGTGGAGGCGGAAGACGCGATCGTCGCGCTAGGCATCTGGTCCGGTGGCGTCACCAGGCGTTTCGGCTATATGCCGCCGCTCTTCGGCAAGCGCGGCTACCATCTGCATTTCAAGCCGCGGGGCAACGCCGGACTGACCCGCCCGGTGGCATCGAACGGCTTCTTGCTGGCGCCGATGCGGCAGGGCATTCGGCTCACGACCGGCGCCGAATTCGCGCGCGGCGCGGCCCAGCCATCACCGGTCCAGCTCGCCCGTGCCGAACCGATCGCCCGCAGCATCTTCCCACTGGGCGACGCGGTGGAACCGGCACCCTGGATGGGCGTCCGGCCTGCACCCCCGACATGCTGCCGATCATCGGCCGGATCCCGTCGCAGCCCCATCTATGGGGCGCTTTTGGTCATGCCCATCAAGGCTTCACCTTGGGCCCGACGACGGGACGGCTGCTGGCCGAGATGATGACCGGCGCCGCGCCCTTTGTTGATCCGTCGCCATTCCGGGCGGAGCGGTTCTGAGCTTAGGTCGATAGGCGCTGAAGGAAGGCTTGCGCGGCGGCGGGGGCGCGCACCTTGGCGCCATTGATGAAATAGAGAAAGACGTCGCGGCCCTCCGAGGCCCAGCCCTTGGCGCGATCGGCCCAACCGTCGAGCGCCGCCGGGGGATAGCCCGCCGGCTCCTGTTCGACGCAGCGCCGCAAACGGAGATACACGAAATCGCCGGTCAATTCGGCGAAGGCCGGATGCTTCTCGTCATCGACGAGCGCGACCGCGATCCGGTATTCGCGCAGCAGATCGAAGAAGGCCGGCGCGCGAAAGCTCTGATGCCGCACCTCGACGACGTGGCGCAGCGCGCGGCCGCCGATCTCGTTTGGCAATAGTTTCAGAAACGCCGCGAAATCGTCGGCGTCGAATGCCTTGAACGGCGCGAATTGCCATAACAACGGCCCGAGCTTGTCGCCCAATTCGGCGAGACCGCTGCCAAGGAAGCGCTCGATGCTGGGACCAGTCTCGGCGAGGCTGCCGCTGCGCTGGGTCACATAGCGCGGACCCTTCAGCGAAAAGACGAAACCGTCCGGTGTCTCGTCACGCCATTTCGCAAAGGTCGCCGGCGTCTGCGTCCGATAAAACGTGCCGTTGATCTCGATTGCCGTGACGTGCCGGCTGGCATAGGAGAGCTCCTCGGCCTGGCGCAGCCCGGCGGGGTAGAACGCGCCGCGCCAAGGCGGGAACACCCAGCCGCCGATGCCGGCCCGGATCGTGCCGGTGTTGCTCTTCATCGCCTGGGTTATAAACTCACGCCATCACCCAGCAAGGAGAAAGCCGATGCCCGTCAAAGCCGGAGTGGTTCGCGCCGGAGAGCGCACGACAAAGCAGGGTTCGCCCGACACCTTCACGGGCACCGTGTTCCAGGACCCGGTCATCACCGCGAATTCGCCGTCGCGCCTCGGCGGCTCGGTCGTGACCTTCACGCCGGGGGCGCGCACCGCCTGGCACGCCCATCCGGTCGGGCAGACGCTCTATTGCCTGACCGGGGTCGGCCGCATCTGCTTCCAGGGGCAGCCGCCGCAGGCGATCAATCCCGGCGACATCGTCAATATCCCGCCCAATACGATGCATTGGCACGGCGCCGCGCCCGACCGGCTCTTCGCGCATCTCGCGCTGTCGGAGGCGGGCGAAAAGGGCGAAGGCACCGCCTGGGGCGAGCACGTCAGCGACAGCGAATACACCAAGCCGGTCAGCGGCTGATGGACAGTGATCTCCCTCTCCGCCCCAGCGGGCGGAGAGGGGCGGGGTGAGGTGGGGGATTCCAGAGCGCTCGCCGATAAGCCCACCTCACCCTCCCGCCGCTTCGCGACGGGTCCCCCCCCCTGAAGGGCGGAGAGGGTTGTTAACGAGCGAGCTATGACAAGCCTTCCGTCCGGGGTGGATGTCGCGGTGATCGGCGCCGGCGCGGCCGGCATTGCCGCGGCGCGCCGTCTCGCCGCGGATAGCGGCGTCTCGGTGCTCGTGCTCGAAGCGCGCGAGCGCCCCGGCGGCCGCGCCTGGACCGTCGAGGCTGATGGCATCCCGATGGATTTGGGGTGCGAGTGGCTGCATTCCGCCGATCGCAACGTGCTCGCCCCGTTGGCGAAACAGCTTGGGTTCGGGATCAACGAGCGGCGGCCGGACTGGACGACGCGATTGCGCTATAGCGGCGAGAGTTTAGCGGCCGAGGCTGATTGGATCGCCGAGCGCGAGGCCTTCTACTGGGCGGTGCACCGCCTCGCGCAGCTCCCTGAGGATTCGCCCTGCTCGGCCGCGCTCACGCCCGGCGGGAGGTGGAACGCGCTCTTGGACGCGACGAGCACCTGGGGCAATGCCGTCGAGCTCGATCAGATATCGGCCAAGGACAACGACTGTTACGAAGACAGCGGCATCAATTGGCGCCTCACGCGCGGCTATGGCCGGCTGTTCGAGGCGCTCGCCGACGGGCTTCCGATCGCGTACGGCACGCAGGCGACGCGCATCGATCATCGTGGCGCGATGCTGGCGATAGAAACAAATCGCGGCACGGTCCGCGCGAAACGCGTCATCATCGCCGTGCCGAGCGCGATCATTGCCGAGGAGCGGCTCGTCTTCGACCCGCCGCTCCCCGACAAGCTGGCGGCGGCGCATGGGCTACCGCTCGGCCTCGCCGACAAACTGTTTTTCCACTTCGAGGGCGGCGAGGACATCTCCGAGCGCTATCTGATCGGCTCGACCCGGCGGCGCGAGACGATGAGCTATCAGATCCGGCCGATGGGGCGGCCGCGCATCTACTGCTTTTTCGGCGGACGCTTTGCCGCCGGGCTCGAGCGCGACGGGATTGACGCGATGGCGGCGTTCGCGACCGACGAACTGGCGGGGCTGTTGGGAAGCGATGTGCGCCGCAACTTGCGGCCGCTGAAGGCGTCGTTCTGGCGGCAGGACGAATTCGCCCGCGGCTCCTATTCCTACGCGCTGCCCGGTCACTCCGGCGACCGCGCCAAGCTTGCCATGCCGGTCGATGACCGGCTGTTCTTCGCCGGCGAAGCCTGCTCGCTCAACTTCTTCTCGACCGCGCACGGCGCTTATGAGACCGGCACAGCCGCTGCCACCGCCGCCCTCGCGCACTCTTTCGCTAGAGGCGGGGGCGCTCGCTGACGGCGAGGACGCGGATTCCGCCGGGGTGTATCTGGATCGTGCTGATCGAGCCCTGGCCGATCTCGAGGCGGTTGTAGAAATCGAGCGGCATGCCGAGCGCGTAGAGCAATGCCGCGCGGATAACGTCGCCATGGCTCGCCAGCACGATGGTCTCGTGCAGATGCCGCTCGTCAAGCTCGATCATCGCCGCGACGATGCGCTGCTGCACGGCGCGCATGCTCTCGCCACCGGGGATCGCGGCGAGGCTGCGCTGCGTGCTCCAGGCCTGCCAGCGCGGGTCGGCGCGGATCGCATCAAAGGTCGCGCCGGTCCATTCGCCGAAATCGAGCTCCAAGAGATCGTCGCGAAACTCGATCGAGAGACTGAGCCGCGCGGAGACGATCTCGGCGGTCTCGCGGGTGCGCTGCAGCGGGCTGGCGTAGATCGCGGCGATCTTCTCGCGCGCGAGACGCTCGGCTTGCGACGCGATCTCGGCGCGGCCGCGCTCGGTCATGCCGACCCCCGGCATGCGCCCGGCGAGCACCTTGCCTAACAGCCCGTGCTCCCCATGCCGCAGAAAGTGAAAGACTCCCATCTTCAGCGCGCTTCGAGGAGCGCGTAGACGCCGCGCTCGAACTCCCCATGGAGGCGCAGCATTGCAGGATCGGCGAAGGGCAAGAATTGCGCGAGGATCACGCCGGCGACACGGCGCGCCGGATCGAGCCAGTAATAGCTGTTGAAGATGCCGGCCCAGCTGCCGCTCATCGCGCTGCGGCCGTGGGGCCCGGGCTGCAGGTTCAGCATGTAGGCGAGCCCCCAGCGTACCGGCATGTTCGGGAACAATTCAAAACGATGCGCGCGCTCCGGCATCCGGCTCGGCACGCTGCCGGCCTGCAATTCGCCGATGTGATTTCGGTTGATCAGCGCGACGGTTTCGGGGCGCAGGATGCGCGCGCCGTTCAGCTCGCCGCCATGCAACAGCATCTGCAGAAACCTGAGATAATCGCCCGCGGTCGAGTAAAGGGTGCCGCCGCCGGAATAAAATTCGGGCTCGGCCGCGAATTCGAAGGATGTCGTCGTCAGCGTGCCGTCAGCCTGCCGCTGATGCACGGTCGCGAGCCGGGAGCGCTGCTCCCCGGTCGGGGCAAAGCCGGTGTCGTCCATGCCGAGCGGCCCACAGACATGCTCGCGCAGATAAGTGTCGAGCGTTTTGCCGCTGAGGGCCTCGACGATGCGGCCCACCCAATCGATGTTGATCCCGTATTCCCACCGCTCGCCGGGCTCGAAAGCAAGCGGCTGGCCTAATGCCGCGAGCTTTCCGCTCGAGGTCGGCGGGAGGCCGGTCAGCTCCGCATAACGCGCCGTGTTCGGGTTCGACCAGTCATAGGTAAAGCCGGCGGTGTGGGTCAGGAGGTGGCGCAATGTGATCGCGCGCTCGGCCGGCCGCAATCTCGGCTGGCCGGCGGCATCGACCCCGTCCAAAAGCTGCGGCCGGGCGAGCGCCGGATCGATATCCGGCACGGGATCGTCGAGGCCGATTTTGTCTTGCTCGACGAGCTGCATCGCGGCGACCGAGGTGATCGCCTTTGTCATCGAGGCGACGCGGAACAGGGTGCCGAGCGTCATCGCGCCGCCGGCGTCGAGATCGCGCATCCCGAACGCGCCCTCGTAGAGGACACCCCGATCGCTCGCCGCGAGCGCGACGATGCCGGGCACCTCGCGTGCCTCGACCGCATCGCGCAACGCCCGATCGATCCGCTCCTTCACTGCGGTCGTCATCTCGATCCCGCCGACGTATCTAAAACCGTCGTCCCGGCGAAAGCCGGGACCCATTTGTCGACCGTCTCAGGCGTAGATGGATGGGTCCCGGCTTTCGCCGGGACGCGAATGAAGGGTTGCATGCGCGGAGTGCTATTACGAGCTCGCGCGCGACGCGGTGTGACGGACATTGCCGCTCTGCTCGGGGATGCCGAACTCCTCGTAGCAGACCTTGGCGAAGGCGGCGACGCCGTCGCGGATCTCCTCCTTGGTCGTCAGCGCGAAGCAGAGGCGCAGCCGGGATTTTGCCGCGTTGCCGTCGACCGCCCATTCCGGACCCGGGTTAAAGGCGATGCCGGCCTTCAATGCCGGCTGCACGAGCTTTCGCACATCGACCTGGTCGGGCAATTTCATCCACAAATAGATGCCGCCTTTTGGCAGCCACGGCTCGACCGCGGTGCCGAATTCACGCTCGACCGCCTCGACCATCGTGTCGAGCTTTTCCTTGAGCGTGCCGGCGAGCTTGTCGACATGCGGCTGGAAATGCTTCGAGAAATATTCCGCGACGACCATCTGTTCGAGCGCGCCGGTGTGGCTGAAGCGCTCGGTCTTGATCGCGATCATGCGGCTCATGAACTCCCAGTCGCACAGGACGTAGCCGAGCCGCAATGCCGGCGACAGGGTCTTCGAGAACGAGCCGATGTGGATGACCCGCTGCGGGTCCAATGAATAGAGCGCCGGCGGCGCCTGCATGCCGCCCCAGGTCAAATCGGAATAACACTCATCCTCGAAGATCGGCACGCCGTAGTCGCGCGCCAGCCCCAGCAATTGATGCCGCCGGTCGAGCGGCATGATGCTGCCGGTCGGGTTCTGGATCGTCGCCGTCGTGCAGATGTATTTCGGCGTCGTGCCCTGCTTTTTCAGATCGGCAAGAACGCCCGCCAGCGCATCGATCCGGATGCCGTCTTCGTCGAGCGGCGCGGCAACCATTTTGACGCCCAGCCGGCGCAAATTGTTCAGGTAGCCCTGATAGGTGAACTCTTCGAGGATCACCGTATCGCCCGGCTCGAGCAGCACCGCGTTGACGAGGTCGATCGCCTGGCCCGAGCCCTGGGTGATCAGGACATCGTCGGGCCCGGCGTCGATGCCACGCCAGCGCTTGACCTTGTCGGCGACAAACCTGCGCAGGCCCGGATAGCCTTGTGGCCCCAGTCCCATCCCGTAGAGCGCTAGCTCGGGCCCCTCGCGGCGCAATACCGCCGCGGTCGCCTCGATGAGCCCCTCAACCGGGATCAGCGTGCGGTCGTTGTGGCCGCCGATGAAATTGTATTTGGCGTTGCCGGCCCAGCGCGGCGCCGGCGCCGGCAATGTCTTGCCGAACAAATTGGGGTAGGCAAAGCCGGTACCGCTCATTCCCTCATCCCTCTCGTGGTGCTGGCGCCGCCTCTATTCGAGCAGGTTCGCCAGATAGCGTCCGTAATCATTCTTGCCGAAGCGGCGGGCCTCCGCGAGCAATTGGTCGCGGTCGATATAGCCCATATTGTAGGCGACCTCTTCGACGCAGGCGACCTTGAGCCCCTGCCGCATCTCGATCGTGCGGACATATTCGCCGGCGCCCAGCAGATCCTCATGCGTGCCGGTGTCGAACCAGGCATAGCCGCGGCCGAGCTTTTCGACCTGCAATGTGCCGCGCCGGAGATAGACATTGTTGAGATCTGTGATTTCAAGCTCGCCCCGCGCCGAAGGCTTCAGCCCGCGCGCGATGTCGACGACCTCGTTGTCGTAGAAATAAAGGCCGGTGACGGCCCAATGCGAGCGCGGCCGCGCCGGCTTCTCCTCGATCGCGACGGCCCTCCCGGCCGCGTCGAATTCGATGACGCCATAGGCCGCGGGATCACGGACCTGATAGGCGAAGACGGTTGCGCCCAGGCGCGGGCGCGCCGCGTGCTGCAACAGTCCCGAGAGGCCACCGCCATAAAAGATGTTGTCGCCGAGGACGAGCGCCGCCGGGCCTTTGCCGATGAAGTCGCGGCCGATCAGGAAGGCCTGCGCGAGGCCGCCGGGTTCGGGCTGCTCGGCATAGCTGAGCGCGATGCCCCATCGGCGGCCGTCGCCGAGCAGGCTCTCAAAGCGCGGCCGCTCCAACGGTGTCGTGATGACGAGGATGTCGCGGATCCCCGCTAGCATCAGCGTCGTCAGCGGGTAGTAAATCATCGGCTTGTCGTAGACCGGCAGCAATTGCTTGCTGATGACGAGCGTGGCCGGGTAGAGCCGCGTGCCGGCGCCGCCGGCCAGAATGATGCCCTTCATCGCGGTCATTCGCCGGCCGCCGCGATCCGGGACGCCGTGCCGAGCCGCGCGCCGCGATATTTCTCGGACCAGATCGGCTCCCACCACCAACGGTTCTCGAGATACCAAGCGACGGTCTTCTGCAACCCGCTGTCGAAGCTCTCGCGCGGGCGCCACCCGAGCTCCTGACGGATCTTTGAGGCATCCATCGCATAGCGCCGGTCGTGGCCGGGCCGATCGGTGACAAAGGTGATCAGCTGCTCGTGCGGCCGGTATGGGGAATTCGGCCGCATCTCGTCGAGCAATGCGGAAATCGCCGTGACAACCCCGAGATTGGTGCGCTCGCCATCACCGCCGACATTATAGCTCTCGCCCGGCTTGCCGCCGGTCAGAATCGCATGCAGTGCGCGCGCATGATCCTCGACATAGAGCCAGTCGCGCACATTGTCGCCGGCGCCGTAAACCGGGACCGGCTCGCCATGCAGGGCTTTCAGGATCGCGAGCGGGATCAGCTTTTCCGGGAAATGGTAAGGGCCGTAATTGTTGGAGCAGTTGCTGGTGACGACCGGCAATCCAAAGGTCTCGTGCCAGGCGCGCACGAGGTGATCGGAAGCGGCCTTCGAGGCGGCGTAGGGCGAGTTCGGCTCATAGCGGCTCGTCTCGGTGAATTTGCCATCCGGCCCCAGGGAACCGAATACCTCGTCCGTCGAGACGTGGTGAAACCGGAAGCCGCGGGCGCGCTCGGCCGGCAGCCCGCGCCAGTAGTCGAGCGCGGCTTCCAGCAGCAGATAGGTGCCCTCGATATTGGTCTTGATAAAATCGCCCGGTCCGTCGATCGAACGATCGACATGCGACTCGGCCGCCAGATGCAACACCGCGTCCGGCTCGAATGAGCGGAATAATTCCTTGAGCAGCGCGCGGTCGCCGATATCGCCGCGCTGAAACCGGTATTGCGGGCTGTTTTCGATCGGCTTCAGCGAGGCGAGGTTGGCGGCGTAGGTCAGCTTGTCGAGGTTGAGGACCGTCTCGCCGAGTTCGCTGACCAGGAGCCGGCACACCGCCGACCCGATAAACCCGGCACCGCCGGTCACCAGAATTTTCATGCAATCTCCCACCCGCCGCGCATTTCCGGCCCGGCCCTCGGCGCTCTCGCCTGCGGCGCAGGTTTTAGCCTCTTGCGGTAAATTCCTTGTTAGTACCTAGGCCCGATGCCGGGGCCCGGGTCGGCTCCGTTATGCAAGAAGCTGTTCGAGGAGGCAACTCCCGCTGCTCCCGGCAGCGGAGCCCAAATGGACGCAGACCCTCAGCCCTCTCGAATAAATTCGATCCGGTCGAATTCGATCTCCGTCTCAGGGGTTGCCGCATAGGCGACACACTCGAAATGCGCGAGATCCCTCTGGGCGATGAAGAGGTGCTCGGTCGAGCCTTCTTCGATAGGGAAATCGACCACCAGATAACCGAACTGTTCGAGAATGCAGATGCGCATCGTGCCGTGGAGTCTGCCGTGGTATTTGAAGCGCCATACGCCGGATCGCAGCAGCCAGTAGGGGCCGTGAAACAGCATCTCGCCGTAGCTCGCGCGCTGTCGAGCGACACCGCGCTCGGACGAGCTCCCCTTAAACATCTGTCCGCCATAAATAGACAACCGGCTACGCCGCAGACCTCCCTCGATCGTGCCGGGCCGAGCGGCAAAAGCATAGCCGGCCCACGGCCTCAATCCGCCACTGCCGAGCGGGACGAGAGAGCGATCCTCATCAACCCCGTAGAGCTCGAAGCCAAGTCCTGAAAAATACTCCTCGACGGCCGTATCGGTTGCGGAATTCGGCGTCAGTTTTTCGAAGAGAATCTTAATATCCGGCGAGTTCTCGACAATTCTTTTCATGCCGTCGAGAACCTGCAGCTCGTGGCCCTCGACATCGATCTTGACGAGATTGCACCGAAAATCGGGCCCAAGGAGATCGTCGAGCCGCCGGATCTCCGCCTCAACGGCCACGTGATCAGACATCGCTCCGGGCCGGTCAATATGGCCGCCGCCAAGATGGCCCTTCGGATATTGGAAAGTTGCCGTGCAGTTGCGATCGGATAGGCCGAGCTGAAAAGACTGCACGATGCTGCCAAGCCCGTTGACATAGACGTTGCGGGTCAGCAGCTCGTTGAGCTGCGGGTTCGGTTCAAAGGAATAGATTTTGCCGTTCGGGTAGACCCGGCGCGCGACCCGCAATGTGTAGAGGCCGATATTCGCGCCGATATCCAGGAAGACCGTGTCTTCGGTCACGAAACTGAGCAGGGTTTCGACGTTCTCCTCTTCGTACTTTCCGCCATTAAGCAGATTAAAGGGACCACCGATGTCGTTGGCGTTTACGAACACAGGTGTCTCGTCGGCCAGATAGGTCAACGCAATTCCGTCACCGACATAGCAGCTGAGCCTGGTCCGCATGAACTCGACCTGCAGCCGTACTTGCCGCAGCTCGTTCTCGACCATGCGAAGCCGCTCGAGGGGGTCGGGGGGGTCGGGGAGCACCGGCGCCGGATCGGGCACCGCCGGCTTGCGGCGCCAGCCGAAGAGTCGCATCTGTGGCTCCTAAGCCGCGCTATGTCGCGCCGCGCTTGCCCGGCTCATGGTGCGAGCGCGGTCGCCAGTTCGACAGGAATTTCGGCGTTTGTTTCGGTCTGCATTTGCAATGCGACTTGACCGAAGGCGAGGCGTCCCGCCGCGACATGCCGGGTATTCGTCAGCCGCAGCGCGATCGGCTGGTCTGTCGACTCGTCGATGCTGAAGCTGAACGCCGCACGACACACGCCGCGTCCGTCCGGCACAAAACTCGTTTGTGCAAGAAGCGCGCATCGCGCGCCGGCAAGCACCTCGACCGAAAATGACATGCCATTCGCTTCCGGCGAAACGGCGAGGGTCATCGTGCCATGCCAGTATCCGGGCGGGAGCACGATGTAGGGCCCGAACAGCAGCGCGCGGATCTCGCCCGCGAGATCGATAACTCCCGTCGCGGCTTGCTGCGGCTTGTCGCCCCAGAAGAACAGATCGCGCGCCCAAACAATGTCTCCGAGCGCGTGATTGCTAAAATATTCCCGGTACGCATCGAGCGCGCCCGTGGCGACGGGCTCCCATGCCGCTTCCGCAGCCGGTTCGCGCTCCTCCGCATTGGATGGGAGTGCCGGCATCGCGGCAACGCGTTCGGCAATGTCGCTGGCGCCGAGCGGCAGGTGAAAATGCTCCGCGATCCTCGAGGCGGCGGCGATTGGATCGGCGCTGTCGTGATCGGCCCGCAGGACTAAGGCCCCATCCATCATCGACGTGTTCAACACCGCGGCACAACTCGTCGCTGTCGCCCTGATCGCCGCGATCGGGTCGAGGCCATGAACATCGATCAGGTTTTTCACGGCGATCCGCGGGTCATCAAAGCTCAAGACAAACGGCGCTCCTGCATTTGCCAAAGCCGCGCGCAAATCCTCCGCCAACTGGCGGGTACTGACAATCAGATGCTCTTCTTTCGACTGCAGCAGCGCACGGCCAATTTCCTCGAGCGTGTTGCCGCCCGCCAGGTCGGCCGGCCCATGCGCCTTCGCGACCAATGCCGCAATGAGCGCATCGCACCATTCGGCAAAGCGGCTCGGAACGCCAACTGAAAAGAAGATCATTTGCTGCCGAGCGCCTACCCGTCTCGCCGCCGGTAGGAGTCTCGGTCCCGCCCGACTAAATCCGGCGCCGAAAATGACCCATGCCCGCCTGGCGGTCAAGTTTAGGAGGCCCATAGACACCTCGCTGACCTCAGACGGCCTTGCTGAAATCGGATGCGGCGACTCGACAGCTGTGCCGGAAATTTAATAGAAACTAGAGAGTGAACAGTGCTTTTGGAACTCGATGTTTTTCTTTGTGATCGCACCTCCGGGCCGCTTCGGCATGTGGTGCGATGCGATCGTTGCCGGGCTTTCGGCGCGGGCGCTTGGGCCTACCGGTATCATTCACGCCAACTCGCTCGAAGAGTTGTCGTCGAACGCCCTGCAGCTCGAGGCCCTGCGGGCTGTCGTCGCCGCTCGCCACGCCGGCGGTCGCCTGCGCCGGGCGCTGATTGACGCCAACCGGAAATTTATCGTCGCCTTCGAGGATCCGCGGCGGGCCTGCGCCGATCTCGCTCACTCGTCGCCATCCGATTTGCCGCACGTCGTCAAACAGGTTGCGAGCGGCGCTGCGGCTGTCATGGCTTATCGCGCCGCGCCCGGCGCTCTCGTCTTGACGGCCGAGACGGATTGGCTCGATCCGGTTCGTGCCGCGCGCGCGATCGCAGAGCATTTCGAGCTTCCCGTCAGCGAGCGCGACCTCACCGAGGCTGTCGGCGAGGTCGATGCCGCCGGCCTGGCGCAGGGAGAAGGCGAGGCGGAGGCTTGGTGGCGTGCGCTCGGCGAGGCGGAGCGGGCGCTGACGGAAGGGGCGCTCGCGCCCTATCTCGGGGAACCCGAGGAGGGAACGCCGGCGTCAATTGTTTGGGCTGGCGGCCTCTTCTTTATCGGCGACCGGTTTGACCAGGGTGCGGCGCGGCCCATCGACATCACCGGGCGTGCTCGCTGCCTGCTGCATGGACCCTATGTCATGCTGCCGCCGGGTACTTGGGCTGCGGTCTTGTCGCTGCAGTTCTCACGCGAAGCTGCGGAACATGATTTCCTCGTCGAGGTCGTGACCGACCGCCAACTGGCCTCCACGACGATCCGACCGCATCATGACGGGCATCTTGACGCGGAGCTGACCTTTGTCATCGACGATTCGTCGGACAGTCCCGTTTCGATCCGCCTCAGCACGCAGCGTGCGGCATTCGACGGGCGGGTCATGCTGAGCGGGGCGCGGCTATTGCAGCATCCGGCCTGAGGACGTCAGCGCGCCGCGCGGGCCGCGACCAGGATCGCGCGCGGCGGCTCGGCCCAAGCGCATTCGACCAAACCAAAGCCAACCTTTTTCAACTCGGCGATGTGACCCTCGGCCCCGGCAAAGAACAGGTCGTAATCGAGAAACCGGCCGTCGGGCCGCAGCAGATCGTGGATCGCGCGATAGCAGGCGAAGATCTTCGCCGGGTCGCGCAGATTGTGCAGCGCGATCGCCGATACCGCCAGATCGAACGGGCCGCCGACCGCTTGCGGCCAGGCCGGATCGGTCAGGTCCGCGGTGACATAGGTGAGCCGAGCCGCATGGGGCGCGAGCCGGCGCTGCGCCTCGGCCAGCATCGGCTGCGAATAATCCTGCAATGTCACGCGCGCGTTCGGAAAGCGCTTCAGCACCTCCTCGCTGACCGCGCCATAACCCGCCCCGACATCGAGGACCTCGATTGCCGCAGCGCGTGGAAAGGGCGCCATTTCCAGCATTTGCTGTAGGCGCGGCCGCCGCTCCGGGTCGCGTGCGACATCGTGCGCGATCCAGTCCGTGACATACTGCTCGGAATGCCAGTCGTGATGCATCGACGGCCGCCTCGGTTCACTCGCCATCCCCGCCCCCTGTTTTGTGATTCTGCGCTACACTTTAATCCAACAAATCGTCGCCAACGAAGGGGGAGGGTCATGCGCCGCCGCGAGTTGTTGAAGACGGGTCTTGCCGCTGCAGCATCCTTTGCGGCGCCCCTTGCCGCGCCGCGTCTGGCGCGCGCCGCAAAGGCGAGCACGCTGACCTTTGTGCCGACCTCGGATCTCGCCGTCCTCGACCCGATCGTCACCTTCAACCGCCCGACCCGCAACTACGCCTATCTCGTCTTCGACACGCTTTACGGGCTCGACACGAACTGGCAGGCGCAACCGCAAATGGTGCTGGGCCACGAGGTCGACGACGACGGGCTGACCTGGAATTTGCACCTGCGCGAGGGGGTACTCTTTCACGACAAGGAGCCGGTATTGGCGCGCGATGTCGTCGCCAGCATCCGCCGCTTTGCGCCGCGCATCTCCTTTGCGACCGCGCTGATGGCGGCGACGGAGGAATTGTCGGCGCCCGACGACCGCACCGTGAAATTTCGCCTGAAGCGGCCCTTTCCGCATCTGCCGGCAGCCTTGGCCGGGCCGGGCGGCACGGTGCCCGCGATCATGCCGGAGCGGCTCGCCGCGACGTCGCCGTACCAGCCCGTCAAGGAGATCGTCGGCAGCGGCCCCTACCGCTATCTCCTCGACGAGCATGTCAGCGGCGCCCGCTCCGCCTTTGCGCGCTTCGAGCAATACCGGCCGCGTGACGGCGGCGGCCCGGCGGGCGCCCCCGGTTTTACCTCCGGGCCAAAAGTCACGCATTTCGATCGGGTCGAATGGCTGACGCTCGATTCGTTTTCGGCCCAGGCGGCGCTCTCGCGGGGCGAGATCGATTGGTGGGAGTCGCCGTCGCGCGATCTGTTCGCGCAGATCGCGCGCGACCGCAATGTGACAGGCATCTCGCACTACATGCCGGCCATGGGGATACTGCGTTTCAACCAGCTCTATGCGCCATTCGACAACCCGGCGATGCGGCGCGCGCTGCTCTCGGCGATCGACCAGGATGAGGCGATGATCGCGCTGGCCGGCGAGGACCCGGCCGACCGCTATGACGGCGTCGGCATCTTCGCCACCGGCACGCCGCTCGCCAACGATGCCGGCATCCAGGTGCTGAAGGGGCCGCGCGATCATGCCGCGTCGAAGAAGGCATTGGCCGAGGCCGGCTACAAGGGCGAGCCGCTCGTGGTCATCTCGCCGACCGATGTCGGCGGGATCAGCCAATTGTCGCGCATTGGCGCCGAGCAGATGCGCCGCGCCGGCATCAATGTCGATTTCCAAGAGATGGATTTCGGCACCGTCATTCGCCGCCGCACCAGTCAGGCGCCGCCCGACAAGGGCGGCTGGCATGTCTTTTTCACGCTGATTGACCGTTCGATCCCGAACACCAACCCGTTCGGCAATCAGGGCCTCCGCACCGACGGCAAGGCTGCCTGGGATGGCTGGCCCAACAGCCCGAAGATCGAGGCCTTACGCGCGCAATGGCTCGACGCCGCCGATCTCGACAAGCAGCGCCAGATCTGCGCCGAGATGCAGATGCAAGTCTGGCAGGACCTGCCCTTCATCCCGATGGGCGAGTACTGGCAGACGACCGCCTACCGCAAGGAGCTCAGCGGCATCATCCCGGGCTGCTTTACGGTTTTCTGGGGCGTCCGCCGGGCTTGATTGCGGCTTGATTGCTGGGGAGCGATTCGCCGGGTTGGTAGATGGGCCGAGCCCGCGCCGAATCGGGCGAGTCGCGGCGCGCCGGGCGGCTTAGCGCACCGCTACAGCCCAAGACTCCCGCTATAGTAGAATCGGGGCCGTGCTCGCCGGGGGGCGAGCCGGGAGGGGGACATGCAGAAGACCGTATTGCATCGGCACCGCGCGATCGGTGTCGTGGCGTTCTTGTCACTGAGCGGGGTTGGCATCGCGGCATGCTCGCCGGCAACCAACGACGCCGCCGCGCCGGTGTACCTGATGGGCACGGTCGCGCCGGATATGTTCGGGAAGGTCTCGCCGGTCATGCGCCATTCGGTTGCATCCGCTTCGATCGAGCGTACAGAGATCGCGGCGACCGCAACCCCCACAGGGGAGCCCATTGCGCTCGCGCCATCCCTGACGGCATCAGCCGCTGCCGCGCAACCCGCATCCGATGTGATCCCGCTCGACGATCCGCCCGCGCTGGCGAAGCCGGCTGCCAAACCGGCGTTGCTGGTCGCCAATCCCGCGCCGATGTCGGCGAGATTCATGCCAGCGCCGAACCTTTCCGCATCCATGCTGGAACCGGCACCGGCCGAGACGGCGGCGCCAAAGCCGGAGACGCCGCCCATCGCTGCTGCATCTGCACCGCCTCCCCGCATAGCAGCCCCGCAGCCTGTCACGACGGTGGTGGCACCGCCTCGTACCGAGCCGAGCGCCGCCGAATTGGCGCGCGCCGAGCCCGCCCCGGTTCCGGCTCCTGCTCCTCAGCCCATCACGGCCATGACCCAGCCCGCCGCGGCGATTGCGCCGCCGGTCATCTCCGCGGAGCCGGCGCGAGGCGATATCGCCACGACCGGGGTGATCATCAACGCCAGGGAAGATCGCCCCGGCCGCTACCGGCCGCGCTACTACTACGCGCCCTAGCCGCTCCACCGAGGCGCCGGTCTCCCGCAGCGAGGCCGGAATAAAATTTTCCCGGATGTGATCGGGTTCACAGGTCGATGAGACGACGTCGCGGTATTAACGAACCACCGCGTCGATCCTTGGTCTCGTAAAGCATCGACGCTATGGAGGGTGCCATGGCGAAAAACCTGTGCAGCAGCAGCGCGCCGCGGGCGGAGCTCGATTATCGGGCGCGCGATGCCCGCCTCAGGCTCGTCAGGATCCAGCAAGTGCTGGCGCCCCGCGCCAG
>Ga0209155_1000382_pt1 | contig 20866 bp, 24 predicted proteins | sample GraSoiAngelo_122_FD_185879 | JGI IMG/M metagenome (GOLD analysis project Ga0209155, IMG submission 185879) | Grasslands soil microbial communities from the Angelo Coastal Reserve, California, USA - 14_0927_02_20cm (SPAdes) (version 2) | ecosystem: Environmental > Terrestrial > Soil > Grasslands ... | reverse complement strand
TTACTCAATGATTTTCGCCACCACGCCGGCGCCCACGGTCTTGCCGCCCTCGCGGATGGCAAAGCGCAGCCCCTGCTCCATCGCGATGGGGGTGATCAGCGTCACCACCATCTTCACGTTATCCCCCGGCATCACCATCTCGGTGCCCTTGGGCAGCTCCACCGACCCGGTCACATCGGTGGTGCGGAAATAAAACTGCGGCCGGTAGTTGTTGAAGAAGGGGGTATGTCTGCCGCCCTCCTCTTTACTGAGCACGTACACCTCGCACTCGAACTTCGCATGCGGGGTGATCGAGCCGGGCTTGGCCAGCACCTGGCCGCGCTCGACTTCCTCGCGTTTGGTCCCGCGCAGCAATATCCCGACGTTGTCCCCCGCCTGCCCCTCGTCCAGCAGCTTCCTGAACATCTCCACGCCCGTGCACACCGTCTTTTGCGTCGGCCGCAGCCCCACGATCTCGATCTCATCGCCCACCTTGATCACCCCGCGCTCCACCCGCCCGGTCACCACCGTCCCCCGGCCCGAGATCGAGAACACATCCTCCACCGGCATCAGAAACGGCTTGTCGATCTCCCGCTTCGGCGTCGGAATATACGAATCGAGCGCCTCGGCCAGCTTCAGCACCGACTTGGTGCCCAGCTCCGAGTCCTCGCCCTCCAGGGCCTTGAGCGCGCTGCCGATCACGATCGGGGTCTTGTCCCCCGGAAAATCGTACTTCGACAAGAGCTCCCTCACCTCCACCTCCACCAGCTCCAGCAGCTCCTTGTCGTCCACCATGTCGGCCTTGTTCAGGTACACCACGATGTAGGGCACGCCCACCTGGCGCGCCAGCAATATATGCTCGCGCGTCTGCGGCATCGGCCCATCGGCGGCGGAGACCACCAGGATCGCCCCGTCCATCTGCGCCGCCCCCGTGATCATGTTCTTGATGTAGTCGGCATGCCCCGGACAGTCCACGTGCGCATAGTGGCGCTTCGCGGTCTGGTACTCCACGTGCGCCGTGTTGATCGTGATGCCGCGCGCCTTTTCCTCCGGCGCCGCATCAATCTGATCGTAGTTCCTCGCCTCCCCGCCATACTTCTTGGCCAGTATGTGCGTCATCGCCGCCGTCAGCGTCGTCTTGCCGTGATCCACGTGCCCGATCGTGCCCACGTTCACGTGCGGCTTGGTGCGCTCGAATTTGCCTTTTGCCATGTTGCGCTCCTACTTCTTGTCCTTGTCGTCCTTGTTGATGATGGAGTCAGCCACGCTCTTGGGCGCCTCGGCGTAGTGCTTGAATTCCATCGTGTAGGTCGCCCGCCCCTGCGTCAGCGAGCGCAGCGCCGTTGAATAACCGAACATCTCGTTGAGCGGCACTTCCGCCTTGATCGCCTTGCTGCCGGGGAGATCGTCCATGCCCAGGATCACGCCGCGCCGCGCCGACAGGTCGCCTATCACGTCGCCCATCTTCTCCTCGGGCGTCTCGGCCTCGACCGCCATGATCGGCTCGAGCAGCACCGGGTGCGCCTGCCGCATGCCGTCCTTGAAGGCGAAGATCGCCGCCATCTTGAATGCGTTCTCGTTCGAGTCGACTTCGTGGTACGAGCCGTCGGTGAGCGTGACCTTGATGTCGACCACCGGGTAGCCGGCGAGCACGCCCTCCTGCAGGGCTTCGTCGACGCCTTTCTTCACCGCCGGAATGAATTCCTTCGGCACCCGTCCGCCCTTGACGGCGTCGACGAATGCATAGCCCTTGCCGTGCTGCGGCTCGAGCTTGAGCCAGACGTGGCCGTACTGGCCGCGGCCGCCCGACTGCTTGATGAACTTGCCTTCGGACTCGAGCGACTTCTTGAACGTCTCGCGGTAGGCGACCTGCGGCTTGCCGACGGAGGCCTCGACGCCGAACTCGCGCTTCATGCGGTCGACGATGATCTCGAGGTGCAGCTCGCCCATGCCCGAAATGATGGTCTGGCCCGACTCCTCGTCGGTGCGCACGCGGAACGACGGGTCCTCCTGCGCGAGACGCCCGAGCGCCATGCCCATCTTCTCCTGGTCGACCTTGGTCTTGGGCTCGACCGCCTGCGAGATCACGGGCTCGGGGAATTCCATCCGCTCCAGCGTGATGATCTTCTTGACGTCGCAGATCGTCTCGCCGGTGATGACGTCCTTGAGCCCGACTACGGCGGCAATGTCGCCGGCGCGCACTTCCTTGATCTCCTGGCGCTCGTTGGCGTGCATCTGCAGCAGGCGACCGATGCGCTCTTTCTTGCCGCGCACCGAGGTATAAACCGTGTCGCCCGAGCACAGTACTCCCGAGTACACGCGGATGAAAGAGAGCTGACCGACGAACGGGTCGGTCATGATCTTGAACGCGAGCGCGGCGAACGGCTCGTCGTCGCCGGGCTTGCGGAAAGCGGGCTCGCCCTTCTCGTTCTCCCCCTTCACCGGCGGGATGTCCACTGGCGAGGGCAGGTAATCGATCACGGCGTCGAGCATCGCCTGCACGCCCTTGTTCTTGAACGCCGAGCCGCACAGCATCGGCACGATCTCGTTATTGATGGTGCGGATGCGCAGGCCCTTCTTTATCTCCTCGACCGAAAGCTCGTTCGACTCGAGGTACTTGTTCATCAGCTCCTCGTTGGCCTCGGCCGCGGCCTCGACCATCTTGTCGCGCCACTGCTTCGCCTCGGCGGCGAGCTCGGCGGGAATCGGCCGCCTGTCGAACTTCATTCCCTGGGAGGCCTCGTCCCAGTAGATCGCCTCCATCGCCACCAGATCGATCACGCCCGCGAAGCTGTCTTCGGTGCCGAGCGGAACCTGGATCGGCACCGGATTGCCCTTCAGCCGGCTGCGGATGTGCTCGTAGGACTTGAAGTAATTGGCGCCGACGCGGTCCATCTTGTTGATGAACGCGAGCCGCGGCACCCGGTACTTGTTCGCCTGGCGCCACACGGTTTCCGACTGCGGCTGCACGCCGGCGACCGCGTCGTAAACCATGCACGCGCCGTCGAGCACGCGCAGCGAGCGCTCGACCTCGATCGTGAAGTCGACGTGGCCGGGCGTGTCGATGATGTTGATGCGGTGCTCGGGGTAGGACAGGTCCATCCCCTTCCAGAAGCAGGTGGTCGCCGCCGAGGTGATGGTGATGCCGCGTTCCTGCTCCTGCTCCATCCAGTCCATCGTCGCGGCGCCGTCGTGCACCTCGCCGATCTTGTGGTTGACGCCGGTGTAGAACAGGATGCGCTCGGTGGTCGTGGTCTTGCCGGCGTCGATGTGCGCCGAGATGCCGATGTTCCGGTAGCGTTCGATGGGGGTCTTGCGAGCCACGGCCACTGTTCCCTGATCCTTCCTAGAACCTGTAATGCGAGAAAGCCTTGTTGGCTTCCGCCATGCGATGCACTTCCTCGCGCTTCTTCATCGCGCCGCCGCGGCCCTCGGCCGCTTCCTGCAGCTCGCCGGCCAGGCGCACGGTCATCGACTTCTCGCCGCGCTTCTGCGCCGCCTCGCGGATCCAGCGCATGGCGAGCGCGATGCGCCGCACCGGCCGCACCTCGACCGGCACCTGGTAGTTGGCGCCGCCGACGCGGCGGCTCTTCACCTCGACCACCGGCTTCACGTTCTGCACCGCCAGCGTGAACACCTCGATCGGATCCTTGCCCGACTTCGACTTGATGCTGTCGAGCGCGCCGTAGATGATTCTCTCGGCAACCGATTTCTTGCCCCGGGTCATCAGCACGTTGACGAACTTGGCGACGTCGACGTTGTTGAATTTCGGATCCGGCAGGATCTCGCGCTTCGGGACTTCTCTGCGACGCGGCATGTGCGGCTCTCTTCCTAGGCCGACTTCGGCGCCTTGGCGCCGTACTTGGACCTGGCCTGCTTGCGGTCTTTGACGCCCTGCGTGTCGAGGGAGCCGCGCACGATGTGGTAGCGCACCCCCGGCAGGTCCTTGACCCGCCCGCCGCGGATCAGCACCACCGAGTGCTCCTGCAGGTTGTGGCCCTCGCCGCCGATGTAGCCGATCACCTCGAAGCCGTTGGTGAGCCGCACTTTTGCCACCTTGCGCAGCGCCGAGTTCGGCTTCTTGGGCGTGGTCGTGTAGACCCGCGTGCAGACTCCCCGCTTCTGCGGCGAGCCGGCGAGCGCCGGGACTTTCGACTTGGCGCGCTTCGCGACGCGCCCTGCACGCACTAACTGGTTGACCGTGGGCATGTTCTTTACGTTTCCAGAAACGAACCGGGCGGCATTCGCTGACTCTGAATAGCCGCCCCGGGGCCGAAAAAGAGGCCGGATTATAAAGAGGAAATCGGGTCAGCGCAAGGAAACTCGCGCTGCGGAAAGCGCTGAACGCTACGGCTTCGGCTCGGGAACGAACCCGAAGCGCAGCGGCACCTCCGAGCGGGTGATGCGCGCCAAAGGCTCGGCCTGGTCTGCGAAACGAGCCAGTTCCCGATCGTCGAGCAGGGCGATTCTCCCCCCGGCGGCGATCAGCACCGAGCCCTCGTCATCCTGATAGATCGTGTCGCAGCCGAACGGCCGCCCGCACTGGTCGAACAGCCGGTCTGCGTCGTAATGCACCACGAGCGGCGTATAGGCGAGGCTCACATACACGCGCTGCGGGCCGTTCTGGAAAAACCAGCGCCCCTGCGCGTCGCATTCGTAGTTGCGGGCGATGAACTCCCGCAGCGCGGCATTGCTGATCCGCTGCCCCTTGATTCGCCAGTTCCCCCGGCGGTCGAGCGCGAGCCAGCCGTAAACCGCGGGTACGTTCGGCCATTTGGCTAGGCTGCGCGCGACGAGCTCGTCCATCACGCTAGAATCTTCGATCGGAGGAGGTATGGGCGCAAGCGAGCGCTATTTGTCCCGTCCCTGGCTCAAGCACTACCAGGAGGGCGTGCCGGCCTCGGTCGAGGTGCCCCTCAAGTCCGTCAGCCGGATGTTCGACGAGGCGACCGAGCGCGCCCCCGGGCGCACCGCAGTGGTGTTCTATGGCCGTTCGATCACCTACCGGGAGCTGCGCGAGGCGACCGACCGCCTCGCCTGCGCGCTCGCCGGGCTCGGCGTGAAAAAGGGCGACCGCGTCGCGCTGTACCTCGTCAACAGCCCGCAATTCATCATCGCCTATTTCGCGGCGCTGAAGTGCGGCGCCGCGGTCACGCCGATCAGCCCGGTCTACACCAGCCACGAGGTGCGCTACCAGCTCGAGGACAGCGGCGCCAGAGCCGTGATCTGCCAGGATGCCCTCTACGAGAAGGTCGCGAAAGCGGGGGTCGCCATCGATCTGCTCGTAGTGACGAACGTCGGCGAGTACCTGCCGGCGTTCAAACGGCTGTTCTCGAGGAAGATGCAAACTCCTCCCCAGGCGCATCGGCTGCAGGATTTGTTGAAGCGCTATCCACCGCAGCCCCCCGACATCGCGCTCGACCCGAAAACCGACATCGCCGCGCTGCCCTACACCGGCGGCACGACCGGGAATCCGAAGGGCGTCATGCTGACGCATTACAACCTGGTCGCCGCGCTGGTCGGCGCTCAAGCGGCTTTCAGGGCCTTCGAGCCGGGCAAGGAGGTGATTCTCGCCTTCCTGCCGTTCTTCCACATCTACGGCCAGGCGGTGATCATGCTGAACGGCCTGTGCCAGGGAAACCTGCTGGTCCTGCTCACCAGCCCCGACACCGAAGCGATCCTCACGGCGATGGAGCGCTACCAGGCGACGGTGTTTTACGGCGTGCCGACGCTCTACGAGTACCTCAAGGACCACAAGGACACCAACAAGGTCGACTGGCGGCGATTGAAGCTGGTGCTCTCGGGCGCCGACACCCTGCACGAATCGACGCTGCGCGCCTGGGCGCGGCGCACCGGGTCGACCATCATCGAGGGCTACGGCCTGTCGGAAACCGCGTCGCTGAGCCACCTCAATCCGCTGCAGCGGCCGAAGACCGGGAGCTTCGGCTGCCCGGTGACCAACATGCGGGCCGCGGTGATCGATCCCGAGACGCTCGAATTCGCCGCCGGGGGGGAGACGGGCGAGCTGGTGCTCGACGGCCCGAACGTGATGCTCGGCTACTGGAACCGGCCCGAGGAGACCGCGCGCGCCTTCGTCGAGAAGGACGGCACGCGGTGGCTGCGCACCGGCGACATCGTGCGCATGGACGGCGAGGGCTACTTCCACTTCTACGACCGCTCCAAGGACCTGATCAAGTACAAGGGCTACTCGATCTTCGCCAAGGATGTCGAGGACGTGCTCTACGGCCATCCCCAGGTGAAGGCGGCCGGCGTGATCGGCGTTTCCGACCCTTCGGTCGGGCAGCGGATCAAGGCAATCGTGGTCCTGCAGGCCGACGCGCGCGGCAAGCTGAGCGAGGACGAGATCAAGGCGTACTGCAGGCAGCAGCTCGCCGAGTACAAGGTGCCGCACATCGTCGAGTTCCGCGGCGAGCTGCCGAAAACCGACGTCGGCAAGGTGTCGCGGCGCGAGCTCAGGGAAGAAACGGGCGCTTAGCGCGCCGGCTCGGCCGCGAAGGAATCCACCGGGTGAGGCTGGTAGATGCCGAAGCCCTGCGCGTAGCCCACGCCGAGCGCCCTGAGCCGCAGCAGCACCGCCTGATCCTCGACGAATTCCGCGACCATGGCGAAGCCGAGCGCCTCGCCCGCGCGCAGCAGCGCGTTCATCTTCGCCTTGGCGACCTCGCTCGTCAGGAGCTTGCGGGTGATGGCGCCGTCCACCTTGACGTATTCCGCTCCGAGCGCCTTGATCGCGTTGAAGGATACGGAGCTGCGGCCGAAGCCGTCGATCATCAGCTTGCCGCCGAGCGCGCGATAGGCATTCGCGAAGCGCACCGCGGCATCCAGCCGCGCGAGCGTGTCGCTCTCGTCGAGCTCGAACAGCAGCGCGCCCGCCGCCACGCGGTTCGACGCCAGCTGCCCGGCGACGAAGCGCGGAAAATCGGCATCCTCCAGCGTCTGTCCGGACAGATTCACGGTAAAGCGAGGAATGCGGGAACCGCGCGCCAGGCGCTTGACGGTATTGCGCACGACCCAGCGGTCTAGCTGCGGCATCAGGCGATAGTGCTCGAATACCGGCAGGAACTCGCCTGGCGGCAGCAGCGCCCGTTCCTCCTCGCGCAAGCGCACCAGAATTTCCGCCATCGGGTAGCGCTCGGCGCCGGTGAGCGCCAAGATCGGCTGGCAGAACAGCGTGAACTCGTCTTTCTCCAGCGCCTGGTGCAATCGCTCGGCCGGATTTGCCCAGCCGACAAGCTCCGCGTCCATCTGCTCGAGGAGCTTCTTGTCTTCCACGCGGTATTCTAGCCGCATGTCCGCGCCGCTCCTGCGGGTCGACCGGCTCACCAAGCGCTTCGGCGGCCTGGTGGCGGTCGATCGGATCAGCCTCGAGGTGCGGCGCGACGAGATCGTCGGGCTGATCGGCCCGAACGGCGCCGGCAAGACCACGCTGCTGCGGCTGATCACGAAAATCCTCAGGCCCGATGCGGGAAGCATCGTGTTCCGCGGCGCGGACATCACCGCCCTGCGGCCGTGGGAAGTGGTCGAGCGCGGCATCGCCGGCACGTTCCAGAACATGCGGCCCTTCCGCCACCTGCCGATCATCGCCAACGTCATGGTGCCGCTGGTGGCGCCGCGCGCGCGCCGCGGCGGCGAATGGGTAAAGAGCATCGAGGCAAGGGCGATGGACGCGCTCGAGTTCGTCGGCATCTCGGACATGGCGCTCGAGCCGGCCGCCGCGCTGTCGCAAGGCGATCTCAAGCGGCTCGAGGTGGCGCGCGCGATCGCCACCGAGCCCGAGCTGCTGCTGCTCGACGAGCCGCTCGGCGGCCTGAATCCGGCCGAGTCGGAGCTGCTCGCCAGGTCGATCCGCCGCCTGCACAAGGGCGGCCGCTTCGGCCGGCTGCATTCCGAAGGTCCCGCGGTGCTGATGATCGAGCACAAGCTCAAGGAGCTGATGGCGATCGTCGACCGGGTGATCGTCGTCGACTACGGCAGTATCATCGCCGACGGGCCGCCTGCCGAGGTGGTGCGCAATCCGAAGGTGATCGAGGCCTACCTGGGGAGCGAGCATGCCGCTGCTTGAGGTGAAGGATCTCGGCGTGCGCTACGACAAGGCACAGATCCTGAACGGCGTGTCGCTCGCCGTGGACGACGGCGAGCTCGTCGGCATCGTCGGGCCCAATGGCGCCGGCAAGTCGACCCTGCTGCGCGCCATCTCCGGGCTGGTGCGCTTCGAGGCGCGGATGAAGCGCGGCGCCGGCGGCGACATTGTTCTGGCCGGCGAAGTACGCTTCGGCGCGGAGCGCATCGATGGCCTGCCGGCACACGAAATCCGGCGCCGGGGACTGGTGCACTGTCCGGAGCGCAGGCGGCCTTTCCGCGAGCTGACGGTGCTGGAGAATCTCATGGCCGGCGCTTTTCTGTCGAAAAGCAGCCCTGAAACCCAGCGCCGTCTGGAGCGCTCCTTTGCCATGTTCCCACGGCTTGCCGAGCGCAAGGACCAAATCGCCGGGACGCTGTCGGGCGGCGAGCAGCAGATGCTCGCGACCGCCCGCGCCCTCATGTACGAGGCGAGGCTCCTCGCCATCGACGAGCCATCGCTCGGTCTCGCGCCGCGCATCCGCGAGGAGCTGTTCGCGGCGATCCGGCGCATCCACGGCGCGGGAACCGCGGTCCTGCTGGTGGAGCAGGAGGTGGGGCAGGTGTTCCGGATGGCCGAGCGCAGCTACGTGCTGTCGCAAGGCCGCATCATCGCGCAGGGCAGCGCGCGCTCACTGATGGCCGACGAGACGCTGCGCGCCGGGTACCTGGGCCTGTAGCGCGGCGCCACACAATCTGCAGATTTTTCTGTAAAAGGTATTTCTTTGCTTGCAGCGCGGGCATTGCGTCTCGATCTTGTCGCGCAGCCAGGGCGCGAGGCCGCGCGGCATGAACAGCAGCACCAGCAGCACGATCACCGCGAAGATCAGCAGGCGCAGCTCGCCGAAGGCCCTGAAGCTGCCGAGCCACTCGGTGAGGGGATACAGGATGAAGACGGCGGCCACCGGGCCGTAGATCGTGGCGACGCCGCCGAAGATTCCCCAGATCACCACCTGGAACGACAGGGCGACTTCGAGCGTGGACGGGCCTGCGACGCGCAGGTAATGCGCGAAGAGGGCGCCCGCAAAGCCCGCTGCGGCGGCCGAGACTGCGAACGCGAGCAGCTTGTAGCGCGGCGTGTTGATGCCGGAGGCGCGCGCCGCCACCTCGTCGTCGCGGATCGCATGCAGCACGAGGCCGAACCTGGAGTCCGCCAGCCTCCACAGGCCGAACACGACGAGGAGCATCGAAACGGCCGCGACGTAGTAGTTGCCGGTCGCGCTCGGGGTCAGCCGGCGCAGCCCGGAAATGCCGAGCTCGCCGCCGGAGAAATCCGGAAACGCGAACAGCAGCCCGAGCGCGATCAGCGGAAACGCCAGGGTGGCGAGCGACAGATACGAGCCGCGCAGCCGCAGGCAAAGGTAGCCGGCCAAAAACCCGCACAGCGTCGCCATCGCGGCGCCGGCGAAAACGCTCGCCCAGGGAGTGACGCCGAGCTTGAGCGAAACGAGCGCCGAGGTGTAGGCGCCGGCGCCGAAGAACAGCGCGTGGCCGAAGTTGACCTGGCCGGTATAGCCGGCGAGCAGGTCCCAGCTCGCCGCGAAGATCGCGAACAGGCAGCTCATGGTGAGGATGCGCATCACGTACGGGTCGCCGTAGACCGCCGGCAGCGCGAGAAGCGCCACGACCCAGGCCAGCACCAGCGTACGCGACGGCAGGGCCAGGACTTCGTCGCGCAGCTCGGCCCAGGCGCGCCGCAGGAGGTACATCAGCGCTCCTCTTCGAACGCGACGCCGAACAGCCCTTCGGGCCGCGCGAGCAGCACCGCCACCATGATGAGAAGCGCCACCGCGCCCTTGAGGTACGCCCCCGCGGGCAGGACGAACACGGTGATCGCCTCGACATAGCCGATGATCAACGCGCCGACCAGGCTGCCCTTGAGGCTGCCCAGGCCGCCAAGCACCACGATGGCGAGCATGGTGACGAGCGGCGCGAGCCACATGAACGGATCGACCACGAACACCGGCGCCACGACCACGCCGGCGACCGCCGCCAGCGCGACCGAGATCGCCACCGTCGCCATCGCGACCCGGTTGACGTTCATGCCCATCAGGTTGGCAACCTCGAGATCATTCGCCGTAGCGCGGATCGCCAGGCCGAGGCGCGTCCTGTAAAGAACAAGCCAGACCACCGCGAGCATCGCCGCGGCGACCACCAGGATCAGCAGCCTCTGCAGCGGGATGCTCACCCCGAGCACGCGCACCGCGCCCTCGAGCGTCGAAGGAATGCCCAGGTAGTGCCCGCCGAATGAAAACAGCATCAGTTCCTGGAAGATGAGCGCGAGCGCGATGGTCGCGATCAGCACCGCCGCCTCGTGCTCGCGCACCGGCTCGATGACCAGGCGGTAGCAGATCACCGAAAGCGCCGTCACCGCTCCGACCGCGACCAGCGCCGACACCACGAAGCCGAGCCCGACCTTCACCATCAGCGCGTAGAAGCAGTACGCGGCGAGCATGTAAAAGGCGGTGTGCGCGATGTTGACGATGCGCGCGACGCCGAAAATCAGCGAAAAGCCGATCGCCAGCAGCGCGTACACGCCGCCGTTGACCAGCCCCGTTACTAGGATGTCCTGGAGAATCTAGAGACCTACTGCTTCGGCATCTTGAACGGCTGCATGCCCTTCACGTCCGGCGGCCAGAACGGCACCTTCTTGCCGTCCTGCCATTGCACCGCGATGCCGGCGGTCCTGCCGACCGCCCACACCAGGTCGTGGCGCTTGTCCCAGGTGTCGGTGCCCGCCGTGCCGACGTGCTCCATCTTCTCGATCACCGGCACCAGCTTGTCGGCCGCGGTGCTGCCCGCCTGCTCGATCGCCGCCTTGAGGATCATGATCGCGTCGTAGGTCGCCGCGTTGTAGGTCGGCGCCTTCTTGAAGCGCTCCTTGAACGCGCGCACGAAAGGTATCGTCTTGGGCGTCATCTCGACCTCGGAGTACGTGTCCAGCGTCGACACGAACTGCGCCTTGCCCGCAGCCGCCTGCCAGAACTCCTCCTTCTGCCCTTCGACATTGATGCCCCAGGCGACGGCCTTCATGTTGCGCTCGCCCATCTGCCTGCCGACCGAGATGCCGACCGGCCCTGAGAGCATCGTGAACACGATCTGCGCCCCGCTGCGGTCGATCGCCGAAAGCTCGGCGGTGACGTCGGTCGCGGTCGCCGAGGGCTGCCAGGTGCCGACCACCTCCATCTTCATCGCCGGCAGGTTCTTCTGCGCGGCGGCGACGAGCGCTTCGGTCCAGACCGCCTTCTCGGCGAGGATCGCGACCTTGGGCGCGTCGGTCTTGAGATCGGTGCGGATCTGCGAGCCGATCGAGTTCAGCACGGCGAACAGCGTTCGCGCCAGGTCGACGTCCTTGACCGGCGTGACGCGGAACCAGTACTTGTAGCGCTCGTAGTTCTGCTCGACGTTGAGGCCGAGCTTGGAATGCGCGGCGCCCGCGCCGAGGAAAATCTTCTTGTAGTCCATCGCCACTTCCTGCATCGCGAGCACCGCCTCGGAGCGGAAGCCGCCGATCAGGAAGTCGGCCTTGTCGCGCGTGATGACGCGCTCGATGGCGTTGGTCGCGTCCGGCACCGACTGGATCTCGTTGGTATCGGCCCGGATCAGCTCGACCTGCATGCGCCGACCGCCGACGTTGATTCCGCCCGCCTTGTTGATCTCGTCGCGCGCCATTTCGGCGCCTGCCCAGTGGTTTTCGCCCTGCACGAAAGCCATCGGGCCGAGGATCGCGATTCTGACCGTGCCTTGCGCCGCGGCGATGGGTGCAGCGAGCGCAAGGGTGACTGCCAGCAATGCCGAGCGCAGCATGGGGGCTCCTCCTCGTTTACACTTTAGCCTGTTGTCACGCAGGTAGCAATTTTCCCAGATGCCGAGAGCGGATTTCGTCTGCGCGCCGCGGCTGCGAGTGCGCTGGGCCGAAGTGGACATGCAGAAGATCGTGTTCAACGGCCATTACCTTACCTACATCGACACCGCGATCGCGGAGTACTGGCGCGAGATCGGCTTGCCCTACCCCCATGGCTACGTCGAGCGTTATGCCAGCGACGTGTTCCTGCGCAAGGCTACCGTCGAGTACCTCGGCTCGGCGCGCTACGACGACGTGCTGGCGGTCTGCTGCCGGGTCGCCAAGCTCGGCCGCTCGAGCCTGACCTTCCATTTCGAGATTTATCGGGAAGCCGAAGAGGCAGCGCTGGTCACCGCCGAGCTGGTCTACGTGAACGCCGATCCCTCGAGCATGAAGGCCGCGCCGCTGCCCGAGGAGCTGCGCGAGCGCGTCCGGCGCTACGAGCGCACCGCGCCGCAAGCATGATCTGGTGGGAGGATTTCAAGGTCGGCGACAGCGTTGAAATGGGGCGCCACAGCTTCAGCGCGCAGGAGATCGTCGATTTCGGCCGGCGCTTCGATCCGCAGCCGTTCCACGTCGATGCGGCGGCCGCCGAGACGGGCTTTTTCGGCGGGCTGATCGCGAGCGGCTGGCATACCTGCTCGGTCGGCATGCGCCTGATGTGCGAGAGCTACCTCAATCACAGCCAGAGCCTGGGCGCGCCCGGGCTCGACCATATTCGCTGGCCCAACCCGGTGCGCCCCGGCGACACGCTCGTCTACCGGCGCACCGTGCTCGCCGCCCGCGCTTCGAGCACCCGCCCGGGCGTCGGGCTGGTGAAGCATCGCTGGGAGGCTCTCAACCAGAAGGGCGAGCTGGTGCTCAGCATGGAAGGCTGGGGCATGTTCGGTCGCCGGCCATGAGCGTGAAAATCGATTTGAATCACAAGATTCATGTGCTGATGAAAAAGGAGGAGCTCGATAAGGTTCGCCTGTCGGGGAAGATCGTCGTGGTGCTGGACATCCTGTTCGCCACCAGCACCATGGTTACGGCGCTCGCGCACGGCGCCACCGAAGTCATCCCCGTGCTCGACGAAACGGCTGCGCGCGCCGAGAGGCAGCGATTCAGGGATTGCGTGGTCGCGGGCGAGCTCGACGCGGATACCATTCCCGGGTTCGCGCATCCGGCGCCGCTCGCGCTGCTCAAGCACGGCATCGAAGGCAAGACACTCATCTACTCGACCACCAACGGCACGGTCGCCATGACGCGGGCCGCCGCGGCGGCGCGCGTGTACTGCGGCGCGCTGCTCAATGCCCGGCGGCTCGCCGAGCATATCGTCGCCAGGCACCCGCGCGAGACGGTGCTCCTGGTCTGCTCGGGCTCGGGGGACAATTTCAATTTCGAGGATTTCTACGGCGCCGGCTACTTCGTCGAGCGCTTCGCCGACCTGCTCGGCGCGGCGGCCGACCTGTCGGATGCCGCAAAGGCCGCGCTCGCCCTGTACCGCCACGCGCGCGCGCCGGACGCACTGCTCGATTGCCGCGTCGGGCGCATGATGGCGGCGCGCGGGCTGCGCGAGGAAGTCGAGTTCGCCTGCCGCTTCGACGCCCTGCCCGTAGTGCCCGCTCTCGACCAAGGCAGGCTGCGCCTGGTCAGTGGTAGCGCTCGAACCCGAGGCGGCTGATGAGGAACCGGGCGAGCCCGTAGACGAGCCAGATCCAGGCCCGCCGCCACGGCGGCTGACGATGCCATTGCCGCGGCGGCACGCGCTCGGCGCCAGAGCGCATCGCCTCCTCCAGGCTGTCGTGCAGCTCCTTGGCGAAGCCGGTGTCGTCGACGAATACGTTCGCCTCGCGCGCGAGCAGCAGGCTGAACGGATCGATGTTGGAGGAGCCGACGCAGGCGGCGCGCCGGTCGAAGACCGCCACCTTGGCGTGCAGGAGGCTCTGGTAGTACTCGTAGATCTCGACCCCGGCGTCGAGCAGCCTGCCGTAGAGGCCGAGCATGGCGTAGTGCAGGAAGAAATACTCCACGCGGCCCTGCAGCAGGAGCTGTACTCGGACGCCGCGTCGGGCTGCCGCGTACAGCGCGCGGCGAAACGTGCGTCCGGGCAGGAAGTAGGCGCAGGCGATGACGATCTCCACGCGCGCCGCCTCGATGTGCCGCAGGTAGGCGTCCTCGATGTCGCGGCGATGCCGCAGGCTGTCGCGCACCACCAGGCACGCGTGCTGCGTGCCGCAGGGCGACGGCGGCGGCAGGGCGGCATCCGGGCGCGCACGGCGGCGCAACGTAGCCCAGGACACTCGCAGCCAGAGCCGGGCGGCCGCGTTGCGCACCTCGCCGGCGAGCGGTCCCTCGACTCGCACTGCGTAGTCGTAGCGCGGCGCCTGCCATTCGCGGCTCTCGAAATCGTCGATCACGTTGATGCCGCCGACGAACGCCACGTTGCCGTCGATGGCGGCGAGCTTGCGATGCATCCTGCGCAGCCGGCCGCGCTGCCAGCGGCGCCGCCCGAATTCGGGCCGGAACACGAGCAGGTGCGCGCCCGAAGCGCGCAGGCGTTCGCGAAACCGGCGGGAGAAGTCGCGGGCGCCGAAGCCGTCGACCAGCAGGTGCACGTTCACGCCGCGCGCCGCGGCGCGCGCCAGTGCGTCGGTCACTCGCTCGCCGGTCTGGTCGTCGGCGTAGAGGTAGCTTTCGAGGAACACTTCGCTGCGGGCGGCGTCGATGGCCTCGACCAGGGCCGGGAAATACTGCGCGCCGTTCTTGAGCAGCGTAAGCCGGTTGCCGGCGACGTACTGCATGCGGCTAAGGGCGCTCGAGCTCCGCGCTGACCGCGAGGTGGTCCGACAGCATCGACCACGGCCTGCCGCGGTGTACGCGCGAGGCTGCGATCTTGAAGCCGCGCACGTAAATGCGATCGAGCCGCAGCAGCGGCAGCATGCTGGGGAAGGTCGGCAGCGCGCGGCCGTGATGCGCCACCGACACCTCGGTCATGCCGAGCCGGCGCTCGAGAATCGCCGTGGCGCGATGCCGCCAGTCGTTGAAATCGCCGGCGATGATGATCGGCAGGCCGCGCGACGCGAGCTCCTCGAGCCGCCCCGAGATCGCCTCGAGCTGGCGCTTGCGTCCGCGCTCGTGCAGCGAAAGATGCACGCACACCAGATGCAGATTGCGCCTCCATCCCGGCACGGCCACCACGCAGTGCAGCAGCCCGCGGCGCTCGTAGCGGTGGTCGGAGACGTCCTCGTTCTCGAACGAAAGGAAAGGAAAGCGCGACAGCACCGCGTTGCCGTGGTGGCCGTGGTCGTAGACGGCGTTGCGGCCGTAGGCATGCTGCCACTGGCCGTCCGCAAGGAACTCGTGCTGCGGCTCGGTGGGGCAGGTGGCGAAGCGCATGGCGTAGCGCTGGTTCAGTCCCTGCACTTCCTGCAGGAACACGAAGTCCGGATCGAGCTCCCGCAGGCCTTCGCGCAGCTCGTGGATCACCATGCGGCGATTGAAATGCGACAGTCCCTTGTGGATGTTGAGGGTGACGACGCGCAGGCTCCGGGTCAGCGTCATTTTGGCGCCCCGGCGGCGCGCCGCTCGATCTCGGCCACCATGGCGGCGAACTGCTCGGTCGCGGTGCTGCGCAGCGCTGCGACGCCGATCAGCGGCGGCAGCTCGAAATCCGGCTCGATCTCGCCGACGTATCGGAGCAGCACCGTGCCGCGCTCCGCGTCAGGCTGGATCTCGTAGCGCCCGCTCATGTGCCGCACATTGCCGGCGACCGCTCGCGAGGAGATCGCCTGCGGCGGCCGCTCGGTCACCTCGAGCCGCACCTCGATCGGAAACGAAAAAACGAGAAAACGCGCTTCTCCGGACTGCTCGACAAGCAGGCGGCTGTGGTCGCGCGAAAGCACCACGCTTTTCGCGATGCCCGGGATGAAGCGCGGCAGATGCTCGTAATCGGTGAGCACTTCCCACACCACGGCTACCGGGGCGCTGATCTGCGCGCGCGCCTGGACCGCGACGCGCTCGCCGCGGCGCTCCGCCTCGACGCTGAGATCTTCGGCCGCGCGCCCCGGCGCGACCTGGACCGCGAGGAGCACGGCCACGACACACGAAATGCTCCACGGCTGCACGCGTTCTACGTTATCACAGCGCCTTCACCCAGCATGACGATGGCATCGCGGTTGGACCAGGAGAAGCAGCGCAGCGCCGCCTCGCGCCATGGCAGCCACGCGAAGTCCGTGTGCTCGCCGGGAGCGAGCCTCACCGGCGCGCGCCGCGGCAGCGCGAGGCTCAGGACATGCTCGGTGTTGTAGGTCACGCCCGGGCCGAAGCGATGGCGCCACTGCTGGTAGATCTCGAAGGTATACGCGAGCTTCCAGCGCCGCAACGTGCCGCGCGCCGCGTCGATCCCGGTCTCTTCCCGCAGTTCGCGCGCCGCGGCGGCATCGACGCCTTCGTCGCCGCGTTCCAGCGATCCGGTCACCGATTGCCAGAATCCGGGACGCGTCGCACGCTCGATCAGCAGCACCTCGAGATCGGCGGTATGCACCACCACCAGCACCGATACCGGCAGCTTGAAGCTCATGATCCCCGAAACAGCTCGGGCAGGGACAGCTTGCGCGCGGGATCGATGAACGCCGCAAAAAACGGTTTGCCGCGGCCGGCCCAGAACTCGGCGCTCGAAGCGAGGACGTCGATCAGGATGCCGAGCCGGTCCTGGTCGAGAGCCTCGCAATTGCGCAAGATCAGCACGGTCCCGCCCGCCTTGCGCCACGACAGGTCGCTCAGGCAATCCTCGAGCGCATCCCAGTTCCGCCCAAACCACTCCGGAAGGTCGAGCGACTTTGCCAGGACGCCAAACACATCGCTGGATAATTCGATCGGCACCACATCGAGGGGCGTTCCCCGGGTCGCCTCGAGGAGCGCCGCATCGCTTGCCGCGCGGTACACGCCGGAGCGCGAGGGGTCCTGCAGGCGCTCAAGCAGCTTGCCCATTACTCGATGATCCTCTTGAACGTGCGGTAGTGGTCTTCGGTGTAATAGAACTCGCCGCCGCGGCCGGCGACGATGCGCCGCGCGCCGCGGTCGCGCGCTCCCGGCGTCGGCACCGTGTACTCGCGGTAATAGCCGCGCCCGCGCTTCGGCAAATGGGCTTCGCGGTTGCCGAATGTCCGGCCGTCATTGGGGTATGAGAACGGGCCGCCCGCCTTGATCCGCTCCAGCGCCTGACGCGCCTCGGGGGGTAACCCGGCAGTGCGGATATCCCCGGAAGACGCGAGAGCTGCAGCGACGCAGAAAATCGCAAGCGCGGCAAACGCTCGCCTCAAGCCTTGGGCTTCTCCCGCAGCCGCAAGCCGAGCTCGCGCAGCTGCTTCTCGTCCACCGGGCTGGGCGCCTGGACGAGAAGGTCCTGCGCGCGCTGCGTCTTCGGGAAGGCAATGACGTCACGGATGGATTCCGCGCCGGCCATCAGCGCGACCAGGCGGTCGAGGCCGAATGCGATGCCGCCGTGCGGCGGCGCGCCGTACTGGAGGTTCTCGAGCAGGAAGCCGAATTTCGCTTTCGCCTCCTCCTCCGAGATGCCGAGCGCCTTGAATACCTTGGACTGCACCTCGGCGCGGTGAATGCGCACCGAGCCGCCGCCGATCTCCCAGCCGTTCAGCACCAGGTCGTAGCCCTTCGCCAGCGCCTTGCCGGGGTCCGCGGCGAGCCGCTCCTCGTGCCCGTCCTTGGGCGAGGTGAACGGATGGTGCATCGCCGACCAGCGCTTTCCTTCCTCGTCCCATTCGAACATCGGGAAGTCCACCACCCACAGCGCTCGCCAGCCCTTTTCGACCAGGCCCTTGTCCTGGCCAAGCCGCACGCGCAGCGCGCCGAGCGAGTCGTTTACTATCTTCGCCTTGTCCGCACCGAAGAAGATGACGTCGCCGGCTTGCGCCCCGGTGCGCGCGACGATCTCCTTCAGGACGTTTTCCGGCAGGAACTTGACGATGGGCGACTGCAGGCCCTCCGGGTTCACCTTGAGGTAGGCGAGTCCCTTTGCGCCGTACGTCGCAACGAACTGCGCGTAGTCGTCGATCTCCTTGCGCGTGAGTTCCGCGGGAACGCGCAAGGCGGCGACGCGTCCGGCCGTGAGGTCGGCGGCCTGGCGGAACACCTTGAAATCGACCGATTTCATGAGATCGGTGAGCTCGGTGAGCTCGAGCGGCACGCGCAGGTCCGGCTTGTCGGAGCCGTAGCGCGCAATGACTTCGGCGTAGGAAAGGCGCGGGAAGGGGTCTGGCAGGTCGACGCCGAGGACATCGCGGAACACCCCGCGGATCAATCCTTCCATCAGCTCCTGGATCGCGCGCTCGCCGAGGAACGAGGTCTCGATGTCGATCTGCGTGAATTCCGGCTGCCGGTCGGCGCGCAGGTCCTCGTCGCGGAAGCAGCGCACGATCTGGTAATAGCGGTCGAAGCCGGCGACCATCAGCAGCTGCTTGAACAGCTGCGGCGACTGCGGCAGCGCGTAGAACTCTCCGGGATGGACCCGGCTGGGCACGAGATAGTCGCGCGCGCCTTCGGGCGTCGAGCGCGTGAGCATCGGCGTCTCGATGTCGATGAAGCCGTGCGCATCGAGGTAGTCGCGCACTGCCATCGCCACGCGGTAGCGCAGGCGCAGGTTCTTCTGCATCGGCTCGCGGCGCAGGTCGAGCACGCGGTGCGTGAGCCGCGTGATCTCCGAGAGATTCTCGTCGTCGAGCTGGAACGGCAGCGGCGCCGCCGCATTGAGGATCTCGACCTCGTGCGCCAGTACTTCGACCTCGCCGGAGCGCAGCTCGGGATTGACCGTTCCCTCGGGCCGCCGCCGCACTTTGCCGCTCACCCTGAGCACGAATTCGTTGCGCACCCGCTCGGCGGCCTGGAAGGCTTCGGCGCGGTCGGGATCGCAGACCACCTGCGCCAGCCCCTCGCGGTCGCGCAGGTCGATGAAGATCACGCCGCCGTGGTCGCGGCGCCGGTGCGCCCAGCCGCACAGCGTGACGCTGCGATCGACCAGCGCGGCGCTCAGCTCGCCGCAGTAATGAGTCCGCATCTACCTGTTTTCGAGAGGCGGGACTACGCCCATGGAAATGACGTACTTCAACGCCTGGTCGACGGTCATGTCGAGCTCGATCGCGTCCTTGCGGGCGACGACGACGAAATAGCCGCCGGTGGGGTTCGGGGTCGTCGGCACGTACACGCTCAGCGAATCGGCCGGGACGTGGTTGGCGAGGTCGCCGCCGGGCGTTCCGGTCTGGAAGGCGATGGTCCACATGCCTTTATGCGGCCATTGCACCAGCAGCGCCTTCCTGAACGCCTGCCCGCTCGACGAGAACAGCGTGTCGGAGATCTGCTTGACGCTCGAGTAGATGAAGTTGACCACCGGGATGCGGTGCAGCACGGCATTCCACAGCTGCACCAGTCGCGCGCCCAGGAAGTTGGTCGCGAGCAGGCCGGTGGCGAAAACGATGACCAGGGTAAAGATGGCGCCCAGCCCCGGGACGTGGACGCCGATCCAGCTTTCGGTCTGCAGCGCGACCGGCAGCAGCAGCAGCGACTGGTCGAGCACGTCGAAAATGAACTTCAGCACCCAGATCGTGATGATCAGCGGGATCCAGATCAGCAGCCCGGTGATGAAGTATTTCTTCACGGCTCCGGAAACAAAAAGGCCCGGCTCGCGCCGGGCCGGTTGGCTCGTTCGTGTTTACTCAGTCAGTGGTGCAAGCCGTCTTCTTCGGCTCGGTTTTCGTTTCGGTTTTGGTTTCGGTCTTGGTTTCGGTTTTCGTCTCGGTCTTGGTTTCGGTCTTGGTCTCGGTCTTCGCTTCGGGCTTCTTTTCGGCAGATTTCTTGAAGTCCGTGGCGTACCAGCCGGTGCCTTTCAACTGGAAGCCGGCCGCGCTGAGCAGCTTCTGAAACGTCGCCTTGCCGCAGGCCGGGCACTTGGAAAGCGCGGGTTCGGAGGCCTTTTGCAGAAACTCCTCCTGGTGCCCACACTTCGTACAGCGGTATTCGTAGATCGGCATGGTCAAATCCCCGTGGCAGCGATTATATCGCTGATTTTGGGGGGAAAAGCCCAAGATCAAGGGGCCGTCACTGGGCCTTTCCCTCGATCATGCCGAACTCTGCGGGAAAGGTGGCGTAAAACACCCGCACCTGCTCGCGCCGCAGCAAGCCTAGCAGGGTCTGCGCCTGTTCATCGCTCAGCAGGAATTCGACCTCGACCGTGAGATCGCCGGCCAGTTCGAAGAAGTGCTGCTCGTGCAGCACGCCGTGGCGGCCGTAGCCGGCGATCGCGCGAAAGGCAGAGCCGCCGTGAATCCCCGCTTTCTTGGCCGTCTCAAGCAGCCATTCGTAGAGCAGGATGCCGTGGTGCTTGCGATTCTCGTGCACGTAGAAGCGCAGACAGGTGCCCTTCATGACTACCTCAGGATGAGGCGCATCGAGCCAATGCCTGCGAAGGTCATGACGATGGAGCCGACCACATGCGCGCCGACGAGCGCCGCAGTCCACCCGAGCTGCTGGCGGCCCAGCAGCGTCGCCGCCTCCCCGGAAAAAGTCGAGAACGTGGTGAGCCCGCCGAGAAAGCCGGTGGTGATCAGCAAACGCGCTTCCGGCGGCAGCGCCTCGAAGTGCGACAGCACGGCAAGCGCGATGCCCATCAGATAGCCGCCGACCAGGTTGGCGGCCAGCGTGCCGAGCGGCAGCGTCGGAAACACGGGATTGAGAACGATGCCGAGCCACCAGCGCAGCCACGCGCCCGCGGCGGCGCCGCCTCCGACAGCCAACAAGCCGAGAACGTTCACTTCAGAACGGAATATCGTCTTCCATGTCGTCGAACTTGCCGGCCGGCTTCTTCGCGGCGGGCTTGGCCTCGCCGGCCTTGCCCTCGGCGGCCTTGGCCTC
>Ga0209155_1000381_pt1 | contig 20880 bp, 20 predicted proteins | sample GraSoiAngelo_122_FD_185879 | JGI IMG/M metagenome (GOLD analysis project Ga0209155, IMG submission 185879) | Grasslands soil microbial communities from the Angelo Coastal Reserve, California, USA - 14_0927_02_20cm (SPAdes) (version 2) | ecosystem: Environmental > Terrestrial > Soil > Grasslands ... | reverse complement strand
AAAAATACGGAAAATTCTGACTCGTTCGCGGATGGAAGCGCGTCGAGCCTTCAAACATTGTGCGAGCAACGCCGCGAGACCTGAAGCGCCGCGAACGACAGGAGTGCCTCCGGCCTCTGCGCGATCCGCCACAGCGGCTGCTGACTCGCTTAGCGCATTTTCGCGCTCGAAGCTTCATCCAGGCGTTGACATCGGTACTTCACTCTGCACGGCAGCGGCGGCAGCACTCGAATTCGGGGTTTCTCAAAGCACCGCGATCTGCCGAATGAACTCCAGCTTGTCCCGAGACAGCCCTCGAGTTGGCCCTCGGTCAGCCGCCCCTCGCGAATCAGCCGACCGAAAACCGATACGAGCTGCGAGTAGCGGTAATCATACTTCGCGTCGAGCTCGCGCCGTCTCTGATGCAGGAAATGCTCAACGGGCCACATGTCCTCCGGCGTCTGCGCGGCCGCCGCACGCGCCTTGAAGTCCTGCAGGACCTCAGCCAGCTCGGCCTGCAAAGTCACCTCGAACGCCCGCCGCGACAGCTTCTTCTCCGCCTCGGTCCAGCTCAGTTCGCGCATCACTTCGCGCATCGGGCACTACTCTGTCGCCGCAAGGGCGTTGATACCGCAACGGTTCGATTCCGCCGGGTGCGCTGACTCATTCCTTGCGGAATGCGAGCACGTTCTGGGATTGCGCGTTCGAGCTGCTCGGTTTAACCATCGGCGCCACGCGCCTCAGCAGAGCCGGTGACACGTTCCAGCGGTGTCCGTCGTCAGTCACGAGGCTTACCGTCTTCTTGTTGTAGCGCACGAGCATCCCGGTGATCCGACGTCCATCCTCGGCGTCGAAGCTCACGCGCTCACCAACCTTGAACTCGAGCATCGAGGCATGCGCGCGGAGCTGGGTAAACATCCGCAGACGAGCGACGATGCGGTGGTTGAGGTCGATGAGCTCGGATTCTGTCAGTCGGTCGAGATCAATCTTCATGGTCACCTCACCTTCGCATGACATCGACAGCCCAGACCATCGCCAGATTGCTAATGTGCCAGGAACATCCGGACGGCCGCCACCACCTTCGCCTGGTCAGCTTTGGGCAGCGCGCCGAGTCGCCTCACGATGCGCGCATCGTTCAGCGTCATGATCTTGGCGGGCCGCACCACGGAGGGCGCCGGGAGCCCTGCTCCGCGCAGATTGCTCACGGGCACATCCCCGGGCCACCGCGGGTTGGCGGCACTTGTTACCATCGCGAGGTAGCAGACGCCGGTTCCCTGCAAATGCTGCGGCGAGGAAAGTACCACCGCGGGTCGGACTTTGTCGGACGGCTCATCGCTGTAGGGGAAGGGAACCACCACGACGTCCCATGGCTTGAACCTACTTCCCGAGCTTGTCATAGACGGTGTCGTGTTCGCCGCCCCACTCGTCTGCAAAAGCGCCGTAGTCGATCTGCGCCCGCTCCTCCTCTCCCGTCGGCATGACGAGAGACCAGAGCTGCTGCTTCCCGCCCCGCGCTCGAAAGTACAGACGCAGAGCTTCTGTCACCACCTCGGATTTCTTCCGGATTTCCCTCCGGCAAACTTCGTCAAGTGCCTTCTCCATCTCGGAAGGCACGGTCACGGAGATGGCTTTGTACTTGGCTGAGGCTTTCATAGGCCTGATCCAATAATGGTAGCCAATCATATCCGATAGGATTGTCCGGTCAAGTGGGAGCGTTGTCAGCCAGCATTGCCGATCGTCGCTCTTCCGGCCGTAGCAGACGAATTCGGCAACAGACCACCGGTGCTGGTCACCGGTAGCGCCCGCCTCGATGCGCTCCGGCGCACAGGAGACGCGTTGACGGGGCGGCAGTACTTCTACCGGTTGCATCCGATAGACGTGGCCGAGTCAAAGCTGTTCTTACCTGAACTTGCGCTGGAAGAACGGCTGCGACGGTTGCTGGCGAGCGGTGGCTTCCCCGAAGCCTTTCTCAATCCGGACGAAGCTGCACGGTTGCGCAATGACCGTATGGAAATTGTTACCCGTGAAGATCTGCGCGACTTGTCGCGAGTGACCTCCTGGCACGGCCCGGCGGATCTCATCGAACTCCTGCGTGAGCGCGTAGGCAAGCCGACAAACTATGACAACCTGGCTCAGAGCCTGGGGATCTCGCCGCCAACGGCGAAATCTTGGGTCGAGTTACTCGAAAAGCTGTATGTGGTGTTTTTGCTGCCTCCCTACTCGAGCAGCCTTTCGCGCAGCATTCGCAAGGATCGACGGGTCTTCTTCTACGATTGCGCTGCCGCGTATGATGAGGCCGGCGGCGCACAGCTCGAGAACCTCGTGGCTTGCAGCCTGCTGAAATACACACAATTCCGGAAGGACGCCGCAGGCGAGAATTGGGAGCTCTATTACCTGCGCGACAAAGAGGGCCGGGAAGTCGATTTCGTCGTCACACGAAATCGGCGAATGCAGTGGCTGATTGAAGTGAAGACTTCCCACGGCGCCATCGGTGGCGCGCTCCCCTACTATGCGCAGAAATTGCGGCCCAAAGACTCGCTGCAGCTCGTACTCGACCTGGAACGCGCGCAGGAGAAGTCCGGCATTAAGATCGTGCCACTCGCCAAGTGGCTTGAGGCACTGCCGTTTGAGAGTGGTATGCGATGAATCAGGAGAAATCAGTGCCCGGTGAGTGTGGCGCCCAACGGCGACCCGCCCACCGCGCTGGCTGGGACAATTTTGGGACAGTTCGAAGATGACATTGCGTGGTATCAAGTGATATCACGTGATAGCAAGTCCATGTTGCAATTGGGGACACCGCTCGCATATCGTTGATTTGTAGGCACCCTACTTCCGTTTCACACGGCAGGGGCCACTGGTTCGATCCCAGTACCGCCCACCAATGAAATCACTTGACCCGCGCTGACGCCTCCGAGGCGCCGCATAGCGGGCGATCGCAGCGCGGTTCAGCTGAGGCGATAGTCCTCGTAAGCGGCACCGAGCCATGCGAAGCCTGGGTCGTGAGCTAACACCCTAGAGCGCATGCATTCGGCAACGGCGGCCTGCCAGGCATCATTCTCACCCATGCGGTTTGCGGCGCGCTTTTGTCTCGCCGCCGCCTTCTCCGCCTGTATGCGATGGATACCCTGCCATCCGTACCGCCCCAAATAGGCTTTAACGGCTTGGGGGTCTTGCGCTCCTTCGAGTACTTCAGCCAACGTTACCGGACTGATCCATAAACGGGCGCGTCGGTTTCGTTTCAGCCATTGTAACGCGGGACCTTCCTCATCGTTGTCCGCCATCTCATTCAGCAAGTCGATGACAAAAGAGGTGTCTAAGAGATATTTCTTCATCGACGCGTGACCCGCAAGCGCACATCGCCCATGCGCTTTCGGGCATCGGCCAACACATCGGCCGCGGTCTCGAAGGGTTGCTCACGGATGAGCTTACGAACGAAGCTGGCCTTTTTCATCCCTGCACTGCGCGACCTGCGCGCCAGCAGCCGCTCTTCTTCCTCCGTCAACCGAACCGTGAGAATTGCCATAGTGGAGCTGATAATAGGTGTATGTCATTTGTATGTCAACAGGCCGATGCTGGATCTGTTCATCGCCACGCGGCGCAGAGCGCGCCGTCGAAGACAGTCTGGGACACTTCACTGGTTCGATCCCAGTACCGCCCACCAATTACAAGTTCGCGCAGTTGACGCGGCACTCTGACGCACCAGGATGCGGCGCGCTCTGGTTCTCTTCCCAAGTCGGCCATCCACGCGACCGGGAAGCGGAGCTTCCGGGGGAACACGCCGAGCGCCCCGGCGCGCCGCGCCTGCGCTGCTCGCAGTGCGCGAGGCCACGGAGGTCGTAGCGGTGGCGAAGTCTGGGCCGCGCGGTACCCCAAAGAATGCGCACTAGCGGCGGAAGGCCGCGCTACCAAGCTGCCGCAATCTCCGCCTGCCGGGCGGCAACCAGGCAGCGTCGGAGGTTCGTTCCCGAACGCACCCTGACACCATAAAGGCGTGTTTGCCGACGACCCTGGTAAGCGATTTCGGAACTTTCCTGAGCCGGGCCACCTCGCGAGCTGGCTTGACACTCACAGCAACTTGGCCATAGCATTTTTGCCTAGCATTCATTCCTCGCCCGTGCCCTGGTTGTGCGGGCTCTGTTCCTCAGCGTGCTTGTGCTGGAGTTTGTTGATCATGCGCGGATAGGCCCGTATGACCAGCCACGTTCGCCCCAAACAACTCCGGTTTGGCACTCCCAAGATCAGTCGGGGGTTTCAATGAAATCGAAAAAACCGGCCTTTGCTCCTGTGGTGGTACTTGGGTTTACGGTGAGTTTCATGGCCTTTCCGCTGCTTGCGGGCCCGCCAACGACCCCGGCAAACATCGACGTCAGCCGACTCTCTAACAACGAGTCCGAGGAGACAATTGCCGTCAACCCAACGAACCCGAACAATATCGTGATCGTTACCAACGTCGTCGTCCCGGCAGCGGGTATGTTTGCGGCCGTGAGCGTCGACGGCGGCTCCACCTGGACCACGAGAATCATCGGAAACAACGACAACCTGGGAGCCGCATGTTGCGATCCGAGCTTGTCCTTCGACGAATTCGGCAACCTTTTCCTCACGTACCTTTTCAACATTGGCAACACTGTGCCGGTCGCGCTTAGCACCGATGGCGGGTTAACTTTCAACATCATTGCCAATATCGCAAAACCCGCGAGTGCAAAGCTGCAAACCAGCGACGAGCGCCGCGGTTTGTTCCGCTTCGTGGATCAGCCCACAATCGTGGCAGGGAAAGGTGAGGTTTGGGTCGTGTTTAACGGAGGCGGTCCCATCGTAGCCACTGGTGCGCCGGTGACCGGCTTGGGCGAGGTAGGCAGCTTCATTACGCCGGAAGTCGTCGCCGGCACGAACAATTGCACCTACGGCGACGTAGCCATCGGCCCCAACGGCCAGGTGATGCAAGTCTGCACGCTGACAGAAAGCGGCCAGGGTGGCGGCAAGATCTATGTCAATGTCGATCCCGACGGTCTCGGTCCAGCTGGATTCGCCGATCACAGCATCTTCGTCGTCGACACTCACGTTGGAGGTTTCGACTTCATACCGGCCCAGCCGGACCGCTCAATTGACGCCGAGCCGGGTCTCGCATGGGACCGTACCGGTGGCCCGCACAATGGCCGGGTGTACTTGGTGTACACGCTCGAGCAGAAGAACGAAAGCGACAACACCGACATTTACGTCCGCTATTCGGACGATGACGGCGCGACTTGGAGCGCGGGCGCACGGGTGAACGACGACAACACCAAGAATAGTCAATTCCTGCCGAAGATTTCTCTCGACCCCACAACCGGGAATATCGCGGTCATCTGGTATGACGCCCGCGACGATCTTGGCACCGGGGGAGCGGGTGACACTGACGGCATCCCCAATACCGATGCGCAGGTCTGGGGCGCGTTTAGTACCGACGGAGGGCAGACGTTTACCAAGAACATCCAGATCAGCGCCGGAACGTCGAACTCCCATGATGCGCAGAATGGCATTGACTACGGCGATTACTCGGGGCTGTCGTTCTACGGCGGAATCGCACATCCGGCATGGTCCGACAATTCAAATAGCACCGGGAACAATCCTGACGGCACTCTCCACCAGCTCGATATCTACAGCGCGAGCGTCCCGGTGCGCGGGCGGTAAGCCTTTGTCTGTACATTAGGACGAGAAGAGTGTTGGCGATCGGCGCGCGCCGGCACACGCGAGCGCCGCACCGTTCGAGATACGGCAGGAGACGAGCGACGACGCGCAGCAGGAGCCGGCGCGACAACGCGCACCCGCGATCCGACGACCAGAATCGCGTGGCGCCGCTAGCGAAATGTCGCAGGTCCGCAGTGGTGTCGCTCTTCGGATACGATTGCAGGGTCAATTCCATCCCGACCCACCATTTCAAGTCGGTTATCCGGCATGGTAAGCAGCCGCAGCCCCCGAAAGGACTTGAGCCCCCGATCGATGCGAGCCGCCAGTCAAGAAGCCACCTTGCCGCATGTTCTTGTTTTATAGCCTTAAAGCCGTTCACACAGCAGAGACCAAGGGTTCGATCCCGTACCGCCCACCAAAATCACGTGCTTAGCCTCGCCGGACTCACTCGCGGGCGGCGACAACTGCAAGCAGTTCGGTCTGGAGGCCAGCTTGTGACGGGAATGCTGGCAGGCGTACGCAGCTCCGACGGAGGTTTCCTTGAGGCCGGCTTTCAAGCCCCTGGGACCGGGAAGACGTGGGACGCTCCGTTCAACGTCGTCCGAGCCCTTCGTCGTCCTGCTCAGTGATGTCTCACGTTGCTGGCAGAAGCTTTCGGGCGTACTTGTGGACCGGCGAACTTGCGGAGGGTCTTGATGATGAAGCTCACGCCTCACCTCACCGCGGCCTGCCTTCTCCTCGTCGGAAGCAGCGCGGCCGCGCCGCCCGGCGACTCAGAGTTTCTCCGGATCACACCCGACGAAGTGCATTGGCTGGACGTGCCCGGCGGACACGGCGTGCAAATGGCCACGCTTCAGGGCGATCCCGACAAGCCGGGACTGTACGTCATCAGGGCGAAATTTCCGCCGCACGTAATGGATCGGCCACATTGGCATCCGAACGCGCGCTACGTGACGGTGCTTCAGGGAACATGGTATGCCGGCACCGGCAATGTCTTCGACGTGAAGCACGCCGTACCAATGCCGCCCGGCAGCTTTATGGTGCACCCGGCGCGGGCACCGCATTGGGACGGCTCGGCCACGGATGAGACCGTGATCGTGCAGATCACAGGCCACGGTCCTGGCACGACCACGCCGGTCGATCCTCGGCAACCGCTCTGGCTCGAGGTTTCGCGCTGAGTTTTGCGAACGTCTCACTGACCCCTGGACAAGCAGCAGCTCACGGAGCGGGTGCGGCTGACCTGAACCGTTCCTCAGGCATGGGCATCACATCATGTTGCCCCGGCGCCCGGCGGCTAACAGTCAACTCGTGCTGCTACACGATGGAGCAATGAAGAAAGTCACCGCACCATGAGAGTGCGAGACTTCCAGGAAAGCAAGCCGGTTCCGGCTGCAACTGATTGATCAAGCTCGAATGTCTTTTCCTGGCACGGCGCGTGCTTGCTGCAGCTCCGTACGGCCCAACATTGGGCGGCGAATCAGTGCATCTCACGGGGGAGGAGTTGGATTCATGAAACTGATCACTGCGATCATCAGGCCACACAAGCTCGAAGACGTTCGCCAAGCAGTCGGCGATGTGGGCGTTCAGGGTGTGACGGTTACCGAGGTCCGAGGCTTTGGGCGGCAACGCGGCCACACCGAGGTCTATCGGGGCGCCGAGTACGTCGTCGAGTTCGTGCCAAAGACAAAGATCGAAATCGCGGTCGACGATGCCCTCGCTGAGCGCGTGATCGAAGCGATTACCAATACGGCGCGCACGAGCAAAGTGGGCGATGGGAAGATTTTTGTTTTCGACCTCGAGCAAGTCGTGCGTATCCGCACCGGCGAGCGCGGCGCCAGCGCAATTTAGGACCACACGTACGCCAGGGGAGATGCTCAATGATTACACTGTCGCGATCGCTCCTGCTCGCTCTACTGGCACTGTCTGTGCCCTTGGCATGGGCCGATCCGCCGGCAGATGCCACTTCGGCGCCGGCTGCCACGTCGGCACCCGCACCGGCGCCCGAAGCCGCAGCTGCCGTCGCACCGGCGGCCGCTCCCGGAGCCACACCGGCCGCTGCGCCCGCTGCAGCCCCGGCGCCCTCGGCGACCGAGCCTTCAGTCATCCTCAACTCGCAGATCAACTCCGGCGACACCGCCTGGATGCTCGCCTCCATGGCGCTGGTGTTGATGATGACCGTCCCCGGGCTCGCCCTGTTCTACGGGGGGATGGTGCGTAAGAAGAACGTGCTGGCAACGCTGATGCAGAGTTTTGCCATCACGTGCCTCGTGACCCTGCTCTGGTACGCCATCGGGTACAGCCTCGCCTTCACCCCCGGAACGCCTTACATCGGGGGCCTCAGTCGGCTATTCATGAACGGGGTGATCTACATCAAGGACGTTGCCGGGGCGGCGGCCACGAAAGACACGCCGGCCGTCGAGGCCGTGATCGGCAAGGTGTCGGTGAGCCACTTGGGTGTAACGATCCCCGAGACCGTCTATGCGATGTTCCAGCTCACCTTCGCGATCATCACGCCCGCGCTCATCTGCGGTGCGTTTGCGGAAAGAATGAAGTTCTCCGCGATGCTCTGGTTCATGGCGATCTGGTCGATCATCGTCTACGCACCCATCGCCCACTGGATGTGGGAACCGGGTGGTTGGGGCGCCCAGGCGGGTGTGCTTGATTTCGCCGGCGGCACGGTGGTGCACATCAACTCAGGTATCGCCGCGCTCGCTTGCGCGCTGGCCCTGGGTAGGCGGGTGGGATTCAACAAAGATTCCATGGCGCCCCACAACCTGGTGCTGACGCTGATCGGCGCCTCGCTCCTGTGGGTCGGCTGGTTCGGGTTCAATGCGGGTTCCGCGGTGGCCGCCGATGGCCGCGCCGGTATGGCGATGGCGGTCACGCAGATCGCCACCGCCGCTGCGGCCCTTGCCTGGATGTTCATGGAATGGACCGTCAAGGGAAAACCGAGTGTGCTGGGCATCGCCTCGGGTGCGGTCGCGGGCTTGGTGGCCATCACGCCGGCGTCGGGCTTCGTGATGCCCACCCCTGCGGTCATCATCGGCATCGCCGCCGGGGTGATCTGCTTCTTCGCCGCGACCTCGCTGAAGAAGACCCTCGGTTACGACGACTCGCTCGATGCCTTCGGCGTGCACTGCATCGGCGGCATCGTCGGTGCATTGCTCACGGGCGTTTTCGCCAGCACGGCGCTCGATGGCGGACAGGCCGGAAGTGTCGTCACGCAGCTCAAAGGCGTGCTCGCCACCTTGGTGTACGGCTTTGTTGCGAGCTACCTCATCCTCAGAGTGATCGATGTGACCATTGGATTGCGGGTCACCGAGGACGAGGAACGGGAAGGGCTCGACGTATCACTGCACGGCGAGCACGTCGAGTAGCGCCCCTCCACTGATCCTGAGGGTCTCCGCCGCCCAAGGCGGAGACCCCTACCACCCCTCTTTTACGGAGCCCTGTGTCATGCACATGCCGGTCACTCGAGATTTGTCCCTCCGCTACGGGGAGGTCTTCGACATGAATCGTTTTCGCCTCGCTCTGGGGGGCGCACTGCTGTGTCTTTTGGCCCTGGGTACCCGCGGGGCGCATGCGGACGACGCTGCAAAGCCCGCAGAGCCCGCCAAACCCACCGCGCCGTCGCTGACCGACGTGCTGACGGCATCCGGTGTAGACATCCACGGCTACCTGGATACGGCTTACTCCTATCTTTCGGGGACGGGCATTTTCACCAGTGGGGTTGCGGACCGCGTGTTCGACACCGAGCCCAACTCGTTCAACCTGCATCAGGCAGCGCTCATCATCGACTATCAGCCGAAGGAAGGCTTCGGCGGGTTCGTTAACCTAACGGCCGCAAGAGACGCCCGCGTCATCGCAGCGGCGGGCGAGACGCCGAGCAATTTCGACGTCACCCAGGCTTTCGTGCAGTACGCCCGCGGTCCCCTGACGATCATCGGCGGCAAGTTCGTGACGCTCGCAGGGGCGGAAGTCATCAACTCCACGCTGGACGTCAACTACTCCCGCTCCATTCTGTTCGGCTACGCGATTCCCTTCTCGCACACGGGAGCGCGGCTCACCTACGCCACATCCGATCGAGTAACCGTTATCGTCGGCGTCAACAACGGCTGGGATCAGTTGCAGGATGCGAATAAACAGAAGACCGCCGAGCTCGGCGTATCCTTCACCCCCAACAAGGTGTTCTCCCTGGCAGTGCAAGGCTACAGCGGCGTTGAGCAGCTCTCCGGGGGCACGTTCATCGGCGCCGGCACACACGGAGTGCGCAGCCTGGTCGATGCGGTGGGCACTTACAACGCGACCAGTCAGCTCACGCTCATTCTGAACGTCGATTGGGGCCAGCAGGAGAATGTCACCTCTCTCGTCGATGGAACCTCGATCACGGCGAAGTGGGATGGCGCGGCCGGCTACGCCAATTATCAGGTCAATGATCAATGGCGCCTCTCGGTGCGCGCCGAGTACTTCGACGACAAGGATGGTTACCGTACCGGCGTCATTCAAAAATGGAAGGAGGCAACGCTGACGCTCGCATACCTGCCCACAAAATTCATCGAACTGCGCGGTGAGGTGCGCGGTGATAAATCGGACTCGAGCGTCTTCGTCAAAGACACAACGTTCTTTACAGGAGCGCCCGGCGCCGGCATAACCGACAATCAGTTTTCCGTAGGCCTCGAGGCCGTGTACAGGTTTTGAGACGAGGCACCACGGCCACGGTGCGACGATCGAATTGATCCGTAGGTGTGCTCGCGACGATCACGCGACCCGGGCATCCGAGCATCCCGCCAACGCCTCGCGCAGCTCGCGCAGCTTCGGTGGCTTGCTCAGGACACGGTCCACATGCGGCGGGATGTCCCCTTCGGCGACCAGTCGCTGTCCCCACCCGGTCAACAAAAAGACGCTCGTCCCCGGAGCGGCGGTCTTTACAACGTTGGACACTTTGCGCCCATCGACGTAGGGCATACCGAGATCGGTGATCACGACAGGGAACGGATCGCCTTGTGCGCGCGCCGCAAGGAAAGCATCGATGCCGGCCTGGCCACCATCCGCCGTTGCCACGCTGTGGCCATCCCCCTCCAAGGCATCGCGCAGCGATTTGAGCACCAGTGGATCATCATCCACGACCAGGATACGCAGCGGCGGCACCGCACTGACGGTGGTGGGCGGTGCGGCACCAACTGCGGGCGTGGCCGGTATCGCAAAAGCCAAGCGCATGGTGGTGCCCTGGCCGACTGCACTTTCGATTTCGATATCCGCGCTGTGGCGTTGCACGGCGCCATAGACCATCGCCAGTCCAAGGCCGGTGCCACGCTCGCCTTTGGTGCTGAAGAATGGCTCCAGACATCGCCGTCGCGTGTCCTCATCCATCCCGATGCCGCCATCGATCACCTCGACCTGAACGAATCGGGGGACCGCCCCCTCCTCCGCAGGGGACCCTTGCTGCTGTGCGACTCGGGTTCGCACCGTCAGCGGGCCGCCGTTGGGCATGGCATCGACGGCATTGAAGATCAGGTTGGTGAGCGCTTCGCGGATTTCATTGTCGGCGCCCATGATCGCCGGCAGGTCCGGGGCGAGCTCGGTCCGCATCGCGATGGCAATGCCGCGCTGCTGCGCCATGTCGCTCCAGCGGGCACGCGTCAGGTCGACGACCTGCTGCACTATGGTGTTCATGTCGACGGGAACCAGCGTCAACCGCGGTTCACGTGGGCGATAGAACTCGCGCATCCGCGCGACGGTTTGCGCCACGTCATCAATGGCGCGCTGGATGGTTCGGAGCTGGCCGCGGGCGCCTGGACTCAAGCCCGGCTCGCGCTCCAGCAGCGATTCGGTATAGAGCGCCACGGGGGAAATGGCATTGTTGATATCGTGCGCGATGCCGCTCGCCATTTGACCCAGGGCCAGCAGACGCTCCTGCTGCAGCACCGCCTTCTGCGTCTGCCGCAAGTCGTCGTAGGCCTGTTGCAGCGCGCCGTAGAGCTGGGCCTGGTGGGCCGCCAGTGCGACGTGCTCGCTCGCTTGCTTCAGGAATTCGCATTCGCCGCTGCTGAAGCTGTGCGCCTGCTGGCGGGCGGCGATCAGGACGCCGAACACCTTGCTTTCGACCAGCAGGGGAGCTGCGACCATCGAGCGCAAGGCCCCGCTCGCCAGGCGGCGGGGAAACGCGAATGGGACTTGGGTGATATCCGGTTCGTAAACGAGCCGGCCGTTCACGCAATGCGACAAGCCGTTCCGATCGATCTCGATGCGCGCCTGCGCCGTCATCGCCAGCTCCATCGACAGCGCTTGGCTGTGCGAGCCGACGCTCGTGACGATCAGGCAATTCTCGGCCGGGTCATACAGACAGATGCAGCAGAAATCCACCGGCAGATGCTCTTCGAGCGTGCGGATGACGACCTGAAAGATGCTCTGGATGTCCTGCCGCTCGCCGATCGCCCGGGTGATCTGCTGCAGCAGGTTGAGGCGCGCCAGCTGGGCCTGTACTTTGGCTTCCCCGAGCCTGCGGTCCGTGATGTCCCGGGCGATCTTGGACGCGCCGATGATGCGGCCCTGGCTGTCCCGGAGGGGGGAGATGGTGACGGAAACATCGATCTTGCGTCCGTCCTTGCCAATCCGAACCGTCTCGAAATGATCAGTCGATTCACCGCGCGCAATGCGCGCCAGGATGGCAGGCTCCTCGCTCGATCGCTCCGGCGGGATGAGCATCGCCATCGGCTTGCCGAGCGCCTCCTGCGCGGAATAGCCGAACAGCCGTTCCGCCCCAAGGTTCCAGCTGGTGATGATGCCCTGCAGATTCTTGCTGGCAATCGCATCGTCCGACGATGCGATAATCGCGGCGAGCCGTGCATTCGTCTCTGCCGCCTGCTCACGCTCCGTGAGGTCCCGCACGAACCCGGCAAAGGAGGGCGGCCCGTCACCGGGCATCCGCTTGATGCTCAGCTCGACAGCGACTTCCGAGCCGTCAGCCCGCAAACCGCTCAGCTCCAGCCTTTTGCCGAGTAGTGGCGCCTCGCCGGTGGCCAGATAGCGCGCGAGCCCGGCGTCATGTCGCTCGCGTAGCCTCGAGGGAATGATGACCTGCGCCAGCGGCCGCCCGATCACTTCGCTGCGGCTATAGCCGAAGATGCGCTCTGCTGCGGGGTTGAACTCGGTGATTTTGCCCTCGTGATCCATCGTCACGATGCCGTCCAGGGCGGTGTCGACGATTGCGCGCGTGCGCTCGTTGGTCAGGGCAAGCTCTGCGGTGCGCTGCCGGACGCGCAATTCGAGCTGATCTCTCGCAGCGCGCAATGCTCGCTCGGCTCGGGTTCGGCCCGCAAAGTCCCGGTGGATCGCCCACAGCGCCACAGCGACGAGTCCGCAGCCGAGTAACCCGCCCGCGATGATGACCAACTGAGCGATGGTGGAGCTACGGCGGGTCAGTTGCTCTCGCTGCCTGAGCAAGGACGTCTCGGCATCCTCCATCTGACCGATGAGGCGGCGAATCCGATCGTGCAACTGTTGACCTTTTCCGGTGAGAATCTCCTCTTGTACCGCTGCGAAGCCCTGGTCTTTCCGCAATTCGATGCCCGCGCGTAAAATGGCAAGTCGCTCGGTCACGAGCGCCGCCACCGAGTCGAGCCGTTGCTGCTGGGCACGGTTGTCCGCTGTCAGCTCGCGCAGTCGCCTCGTCTGGCTGTCAATGACCGCGGCAGCCTCGCGGTAGGGTTCCAGATAGCTCTCATCGCCCGTGATGACGTAGCCGCGCTCAGCGGTCTCGGAGTCGGTTGCGGCGGCCAGCAGCAATTCGAGGCTGCCGAGCACCTCGCGGGTGTGCTCGACCCGCGCCGCATTCTCGTTCAGGCGCACGACACTGAGATAAGAGACTATCCCGACCACGCCCAGACAGGCGAGCGCAAACCCGAAGCCGACCCGGACTTTCCACTCAGTGAATGCAGGTATGGGTACGGCGACTCCGTCATCGGTGGCTTCGCTCATGAGCTCCCCGTGAGACTTTCAGTCCGCACCACTGCATCGGCGTACGCCGGACACGGGTGATGCTAGCAGTTACCGGCGTCCCCGACCCGGACTGGGCTCGCACAATGGATCGGCGGGACCGGGCAGGCGCTGTCCTTCAGTGCCTGCCGGGTACTCGTGCTTAACTGCCGGCCCGCGCAACCGGGCGCGCCCCGGCGGTGTCGGCGACCTCGTCGTGACGCACGAACAGCTCATCGCTGAGGGTCTGCTCGAGGACCGCCCGCGCGCGGCTCTGGGTGAATGTGTGATCGGCGCTGTCGACGATGTGCACGTGGCAGCGATCACCGAGCCGCCTGACCGCCGATCCACCCTGGATCCTCAGCAGCTCGACGCCCGGATCACCGCGCGCGAACACAAATACCACTCTGATGCCGCGCGCGGCGATCTCCTCCAGCTCCGAGCCCAGATCGTGCGGCAGCCGAATGTGCAGAGCGCGCGCGGCATTGCGCGCGGCGGATTCCACGGCGATACGCACCCGGTGCAGGTAGACGCGCACGATGTGCCAGACGTTCACCTGACCCCCCAGCAACCGCTTCCAGGCCGCCGCGGAGAAGACGCGCTCGCGATATCCGCCGACGTTGCGCACCACCTCTGCCGGTGGCAGGTCACTGCTCATCTGGTCCTCGTCCCAGACGAAATTCTGCGGATTCACCATCAGGAGGCGGTTCACCGGCAGCCCCGCTACCGCTGCGCGCAGGGCGTGGTAGGCGGCCGAGCATAGCCCCCCCAGCGCGACCTCGCGAGCGTCGTAGTGGCGGGCCACGAAGTCCAGCGCGGTACGCACGTCCTCGAGCGCGGCCGGCGGAAAGACTTCGTTATCCGGCTGTCCGGGCCGCGTCGCGCTGTCACCCAGGCCGGCCAGGTCCATGCGCAGCACGACATACCCTCGGCGGGCCCAGCGTCGCGCGAGCGACACGTACACGCGCCCCGAGCCGATGTGATAAGTGGCCCCGGCGTTGAGCAGAATCACTGCGCGGCGACGCGGTTCGTCCGCTGCCGGCTCGGTGATGATGCCGAACAGGCTGCGCTCCGCGCCGAGCAGGACGGGGCGCTCACTCGGCGCCATATCGGACGGGTACCCGTCGCCCGCAAGCGGTAGGAGCGGCGCGGGCAGCCGCGGATGCGCTCGCCCGAGATGCGCTGCGTCATCGTCTGCCGGCGGCGCAGAGCTGGCGCCCGGGAGCGAGGGCAGCCAGTCCCGCATCGCCGCGAGCATGGATTGCGGGGTGACCGCCGTATGCGGCGCCGTCATGATCATCTCGACGAAGCCGGGCAGCGCGACATAGCGCGTGCGGACTCCGAGCCTGGCGAGCGACTCGCTCCAGCCGCGGGCGCCCGGCAGATCATCGCGATCGATGACGAGCACGTCGGAAGCCGGCGGTTGCGCCGGTGCCGACAGATCCAGCTGCGACAGGTGCGCAACGGTGGCTGCGGACAGGGAGAAGCCGCTGACTTCCATCGAGCCGACGCCAGGCGCCTGGGAGTCCTTGTGGATGAGGGTGCCCGGCTCGGCCGCGGCAAGCAGTGTGGTGCGCAGCTCGCGCAGGTAGCGGCGGCCGCTGAGCACGGGTGCGACGACCATCACTGCATTTACAGCCGCGGATGCGCCCGCCAGCAGGGCAAGCAGTGCACCGAGCCGAAATCCGAGCAGACACACGCGCTGCACGCCCGTCTGGCGGCGCAGCTCGCTGACCGCGGCCGCCACGTCCTGCCGCCAGACATCGATCTGATCGGCCGCGGGCTCGATATCCGCGGAATCACCGGTGCCGCGGTAGTCGAAGCGCAGCGTGGGCACACCGAGCTCCACCGCCGCCTCGGCGAATGCACGCACACTGCGGTGCGCACACAGCGCCTCGTAGCCGAAGGGCTTGCAGATCACCATCCCCAGCCCCGGCGCTGCCGGGACGGCGGGCCGATGCAACCAGGCGAACAGCCGGTGCGCTGCCGAGTCGAAATACAGCGGCACGGCCGACCCGGCGCCAGTCGCGAGGCGGGGTAGATCGCTCGGCTCAGCGCTCATAGTCTTTTCTGCACAGGGGCCGACATGAAGCCGCAGCATCGGCACGCGCAGCGCCAAGGTGAAGTCTACCGAAAAACCCACCGCTCGTACGACGCCCCGCGCCGCACAGGGCGTGCGCGTGACGGCTATGCCTGAGCTGCAGGCAGTCACCCGATCGATGCACGGTCGAACCTGGCCGCCGCGATCGCCCGTGTTTCACAGGTCTTGAGGATCAATACGGCACGAAGTACTCGGTGTAGGAGAGGATGCGACCGGCACGCACTTCGATCAGATCGATGAGCTCGGTGGACACGACGGCGCCGGTGATCCGGGAATGAATGTCGGCACGCCAATGCACGGCGCTTCGGGCGCCGTCGATCATGCTGCACAGCTCTTCGCGGCGGTTGAGCTTGAACGTCTTCAGCATCATCGCGAGCCAGGAACGTATCTCGCCGATCCCGCGGGCCGCCACCGCGATCGGCTTGCCGTCGCTGGTGCCGGCGATCCTGAAGTGCGCGTCGTCGGCAAACAGCGCACACAGCTCGTCCAGCCGCCCGCCGACGCGCGCCGCATACAGCTGTTGCAGCAGCTGCTCTACCTGAAGGCGATCCACCATCGGGCCCGTCGCTCGCGTCAGGTGTCAGGCGAGCAGCGAGCGCAGGTCCTCGCCGATGAGCCTGTAGGCCGTGGCTGCATAGGGAATCAGTCTCCCCATCCCGTAGAACAGATGGATCATACCGGAGTGACATCGGTAGGTGCTCTTCACGCCGGCGAGCCGCAGCCGCTCGGCGTAGGCCGCACCCTCATCGCGCAGCGGATCGAACTCCGCGGTGTGAATGCAAGTCGGTGGCAACCTCTGCAGCTGTGCCGCGCGCAGCGGTGACACCCGCGCATCCGTGCGATCGACATCCGCAGCGAGGTAGTGCGCGAGATCATGATCCAGGGTCGCCTGATCGAGCAGGTGGCCTTCGGCAAAGGCGCGGCGCGAATCCGTGACGGCGCAGGCGTCCAGGATCGGACAGATCAGCAGCTGCGCCGCCAAGGGCGGCCGGCCGGCCGTGGCGGCCATCTGGCATACGACGGCGGCGAGCGTGGCGCCGGCAGAGTCTCCGCCCAGCACGATCCGATCGGCGTCGATGCCGAGCTCGCGCGGGTGGGCAGCCACCCAGGTGAGCGCCGCGTAGCCGTCCGCGAGGGCCGCCGGAAAAGGATGCTCGGGGGCCAGGCGGTAGTCGACCGAAATCAGCCGACAGGCGCTGGCGTTGGTGAGGGAGCGGCAGATCGCGTCGTGCGAATCGAGACTGCCGGCGACCAGCCCTCCGCCGTGGAAGTAGATGAGCGCGGGCAGAGGCTCGCGCGGCGCGCCGGTGGGCGTGTACACCCGCACCGGCAGCGGGGCCTCTCCCGCGGGCAGGGTGCGATTCTGCACGCACTCCACTTCCTCGCGCAGGCCGGAAAAAGCGAGCAACTGCTGCAGCGCGCTGCGGCGCGCACCGATCGTAAGGCTGCGAGCGCTCGGGGGATTGGTGGCAGCGAGCCGCTCCAACAGGCGCTTGGCGTGCGGGTCGAGTGGCATGTTGCGGTAAGGAAGGGGGCGCGCAGCGCGCGCTCGATCACAGCGCAAGCGCGGCGCGCACCGAGCCCGGCCAGCGCGCGAGCTCGAGCCCGTGGACGCAGAACAGCGCGACGGCGAGGCGGTCCATGCCAAAGGCGACGCAGCCGGTGTGCGCGGTGGCACCGGCTTGGTCCTTCAGGCCCCAGATCACGCCGAACTGGTCGCGATGGTAGTTGAAGCTCATGCAGGCGGTGGGCTTCGCGCCGGCGTGGTACGGGATCAGCAGCTCGAACTTCAGTGACTGCTGCAGCTGACTCACCGCCATCACCTGCCCGACGCGCCCGAAGAAAGGGTCGCTGGCCGCATCGAGCTTGCATGGCAGCTCGAGCTGCGCGACAAGAGCCTGCGCGCGCTCCATCCAATGCTGCCGAAACGCCAGCACCTCCTCGGGCGGGCCGATGCGCACGAACTCGCGCATGCGAAATGACTGCAGGCGGTCCAGGGCGCGCGAGGGCTCGCGGCGAAAGCAGTCGGCCGCCACGTCGAACAGCAGTCCATCGGGGGGAACCGCTCCGCGGCGCGCGACGAGAGGATAGACCGGGTAGCACGCCGCGGGCGAGAGCACCAGGTCCGCGGGCGCGAGCGCTCGGGTCCAGTCTGCGCCCTCCTCGTACCGCTCGGCCGCCGCGCGGATCTCGGCCTCCGTGCCCTGCAGCGCGCACACGCACCCGAGCAGATTGGGAAAGCTCTTGAGATACCCGGACTTCTCCAGCTGCTCACGGCTCATGAGCGGCGGGAAACGCAGGATTTCCGCGCGCCGGTCGCGTTGACGCGAGATGAAGGCCGTGAGCCGCTCCACCAGGTCCTCGTACAGAGCGGTGCGCGCGTACACGCCCTCGACCCCGAGCGACCTGAACAGCGCAGCGCCGATGTGCTGCAGGGGATCGGGCGCCTCGGAACTCATGTGAGCTAAGGGCGTCGTCAATCGCCGATCGAGGCCGCAATCGGCGTGAGGAGCGAGGAGCTCCCGAGGTTGGTCAGTATCCGATCGTTGTTGATCATGATCGGCGCGGAGAGTACGTCGCGCAGATGCCGCTCGATGCTGAACTCGCTGTCGCAGCGATATCCCGACAGCCCGCAGGCCCGCATCGCCGACAGCACGATCGACACCGCGAGCTCGGAGGCCTCGACCTTCGTCAGCGTGATCATGGTCTGGAATTCGAGCGACGCCAGCGCCTTGGGGTCGTCCATCGAGCGCTGGTAGGCGCGCAGCGAGCTCGCCAGCATTCCGCGCAGGGTCCGCAGCGAGGCGAGCGCCCGGGTGTACTGGGGCGCCCCGGGTGGAGTCTGCCCGCCACTCTGGCGCACCACCTGGCGGATGAACCCCTGGGCGCGCGCGGTTGCATCCGCAGCGACACCGGTCCAAACCGAGCCCCACAGCAGGTGGGCGCACGGCACCATGGTCTGCGGGTGGATGATCTCGTACGGGTCCGGCACGATCTGATCCGCCGCGCCCGCAGCCTTGAGCGTGTAGCCCTCGCTGCAGGTCCCGCGCATCCCTAACGTGTTCCAGCCCTGCAGCCGGGTGAGGGTGTAGTCGTCCTTCAGGAAAGCGATCAGCACCTGATCGGAGGCCGCCGCATCGGAGGAGCGCCGTGCGGTCGTCACGATGCCGTCGGCGTACGCGCCGTAGGAGATGACGCTCGCGCGCCGCTCCAGACTGATGCGGCCGTCGCGGTACTCGACCGGTGCCTCGCTGGCGCGGACGTTCCCGCCGCCCTGGCCCTCGGTGGTCGAGGACGCCAGCAGCAGCTGTTCCGCGCACAAGCGGCGCAGCAGACGCCCGAGCGCCTGGCTGTCGCGCATGTGCCGCAGGAGGCAGGCCGTCTTGATCTGGTGCATCGCGTAGATCATGCCGGTCGAGGCGCACGCCTGAGCCAGCTGGTAGCACACGTCCGCAACCTGCGCGAGGTCTGCGCCTTCGCCCCCGAGCCTCTGCGGCACCAGGATACCGAGCAGGCGCTGTGACTTGACGGCCGCGAACGCTTCCTCGGGGAAGCGCGCGGCGCGGTCGACGGACGCGGCGTGCTGCGCGGCGACCTCAGTAACCGCCTGCACGCGTGTCTTGAAGTCGGCCGGCGTGCCGGCCGCAGTGACCGATGGTGCTTTGTTCATTCTACCGACGCCGCCATGGCATCGAGCAGCGCTTCGGAAGACTCAGGGGCTTTCGCCGCATCCTTGGCCGCCTCGACAAGCTCAAGCTGGTGTTCGTCGCCTCCATGCTTCTTCCGGCTCATCGCCGCAGCGCTGTGCCGGTAGTGTTACCAAGCCCTGACAAGTACCCTACTGCTGCATGACGGGCATCGCAATAAGGCGCGAGGACTAATGCCACTGCAGGTCGAGCCCGCGCGATCCGCAACATCGCCCGCGTACCGGGGCTGCGAACAGCGCGCCGGCTCGCATGCCATCGTCATCGGTGTCCTCAACAATATGCCGGACCCGGCCCTCGAGGCAACCGAGGGCCAGTTCAGCAGCCTGCTGCAAGCCGCAGCGGGCTCTCATCCGGTGCGGCTGTGCTTCTCCTGCCTGCCGGGAGTGCCGCGCGGACCGGCCGCTCGCGAGCGCATCGAGCGCATCTATTGGAGCCTCGAGGAGCTGCTGCGGCAGGCGCCGGATGCGCTCATCGTCACCGGAACGGAGCCGCGCGCGGCCTCCTTGAGCGATGAGCCCTATTGGGCGCAGTTCGTGGAGGTGCTCCACTGGGCCGAAGAGCACACCGCCTCCAGCATCTGGTCGTGCCTCGCCGCGCACGCCGCCGTCGAGGTGCTCGACGGCGTTCGCCGCCAGCGCCTCGGGCAGAAGCGCTTCGGCGTCTTCGAGCACACCGTTCTCGCCGGCCACCCGCTCGTGCGTGGCGTTTCCGCCCCGCTGCGGATGCCGCATTCCCGATGGAACGAGCTGCCGGTGGGAGAGCTGCGCGCGGCCGGATATGCGATCCTCAGCTGCTCACCCGAGTCGGGTGCGGATTTCTTCGTGAAGCAGCGCCGCAGCCTGCACCTGTTCTTCCAGGGTCATCCGGAGTACGAGCGCACCACGCTGTTCAAGGAGTACCGGCGCGATGTCGGCCGGTTCCTGAGCGGGCAGCAGTCGAGCTACCCCCCGCTCCCCTGCCGCTACTTCTCCGCCGCGGCGGCGGCGGCGCTGCGCGAGTTCCAGGAGCGCGCGCTGTCGCAGCGCACGCCCGAGTTGCTCACCGACTTCCCGGCCGCCGCCGCAGCCGGCGCGCACAGCAGCTGGCGGCCCGCGGCCCTGACGATGTACGGCAACTGGCTGTCGTGGGTCGCGAAGGCCAAGGCCGCCGCAGGCACGACCGTCCAGGCGCAGGCCTGATGGTGCGGGCCATGAGCGAGCTCACAACCGAAGGCCTCTCCGACCGCACGACGCGCGAGCGTCTGATCGACCTGATCAGGCAGATTCTCGGGCCCCCGGCCGCCTCCCGACCTCTGCCGATCGATGCGCGCTTGAGCGAGCTCGGGATGAGCTCCATCAAGATGGTGAACCTCATGCTCGCCATCGAGGTCGAGTTCGGTCTCACCATCCCGCAGGCCGAGATTACCCCGGAGAATTTCGAGTCCATTGTCTCGGTCGAGCGGCTGGTGCGGCGGCT
>Ga0209155_1000378_pt1 | contig 20906 bp, 15 predicted proteins | sample GraSoiAngelo_122_FD_185879 | JGI IMG/M metagenome (GOLD analysis project Ga0209155, IMG submission 185879) | Grasslands soil microbial communities from the Angelo Coastal Reserve, California, USA - 14_0927_02_20cm (SPAdes) (version 2) | ecosystem: Environmental > Terrestrial > Soil > Grasslands ... | reverse complement strand
CCCGAAGTGCAGGCATTTTGGCAGGCTCTTACTGAAGATTATGTTCGCAGCTATCCAATAGATGGTGTGATGTGGGGAAGCGAACGTCAGGGGCCTTTCGGAAACGCAATCGGCGCATCGCACGGTGGAGCGGGAGCCGATCCCTTCGAGGTCAAGTGTTTCTGCAATTTTTGCAGAAGTGCGGCGAAGTCTCGTGGGATCGATATAAACAGAGCCGTGGAAGGGTACAAGAAGCTGGCGGCGCTGGTGCGTGACTCACGAGCAGCGTTGCGGCCCCTCGATGGCTACTTCGTTTCTTACTGGCGGCTGCTGGTGAAGTATCCCGAAATTCTTGCGTGGGAAACACTGTGGAATGATGGCCAGCAAAGCACGTATGCAAACATTTACAAGCTGGCAAAATCGATCCGGTCGGAGATTGCCGTTGGCTGGCACATTTGGCATAACAATTCGTTCAGCCCCTTCTATCGCGCCGAGCAGGATTACGCAGATTTCTGCAAATACTCTGACTTCCTCAAAGTGGTCATGTACAACAACTGCGGTGGACCCCGGCTCGCGTCCTACGCGAATAGTGTGAGCCACACGATTCTGGCTGACTTCTCTCCAGAAGCAGTGCTGGACTTCACATACAAGACACAGAACTACGAGGAAGCGAATCTTGCTGAACTTCCAAGCAAAGGACTTTCCGCCAATTATGTCAGACGAGAAACGAGACGAGCCGTGAATGGTGTTACTGACGCAGTAAAGATTTGGCCGGGAATCGATATCGATATTCCCACCAGCAACGGCGAAAAGAAAACTGAGCCACAAGATGTGCGCGAAGCCGTGCAAGCCGCCCTTGATGCTGACGCACACGGAGTGATCCTTTCACGCAAGTATTCGGAGATGCGCCTATCGAATCTGCAGGCCGTTGGAGGGGCATTGCGCGTATGACAATGAACAGACGCTCTTTCATCGCGCTTACAGCCGTTTCAGTTGCCACACCCAGCAATCTTTTCCAGCCAAGCGGCAACAGCCGTGAGGCAAACGTACCCTGGTACAGCGTGATGCGGCGATGCGGACAGATCAATTTCAACGAGCGCGATCCGCTAACGCTCGACACAGAAGCGTGGGCCGACTATTGGGCATCACTTAAGGTCGATGCTGTACTTCTGAACGGCGGCGGCATTGTCGCCTTCTATCCAACACAAGTGCCTTACCACCATCGGAGCGAATTCCTCGGCACCCGCGATCTGTTCGGTGAAATGGTGGCAGCGACGAAGCGGCGCAGTGCTCGTGTGGTTGCCAGAATGGATTGCAACCTTGCCTATGAGGACGCTTTGAACGCGCATCCCGAATGGTTCGAGCGGAACCAGGATGGTTCGCCAAGGCCGCACAGTGAATCACCTCGGCTATTAGCAACGTGCATGTTCAGCCCCTACTTTTCCGAACAGATGCCAGCGATCTACCGCGAGATCAATCAGCATTATCCCATCGACGGTTTCTTCACCAATGGCTGGCCATCCACTGGTCCACTACATGTGTGCTACTGCGAAGCCTGTCGACGCCTATACAACAAGTTGGGCGGAACGCCTCCCGCAGACACCGACGCCTCAAATCCGTTTTACCGCAAATACTACCAAGCGTACACCGACCGTGTGCTGGAAATTTGGCGTCTATGGAATGGCATTGCGCGTGAGAAGGACCCGCAATCCGTGTATGTGGGCAATCTTGGGGGTGGGATCGACACAGTCAAGGACATAAAGGAGATCAGCCAAGCAGCGGCATGGTTTAACGCCGACCACCAGGGCCGAGCAGGTGAAACGCCGATATGGAACTGTGCGCAACAGGGCCGCGTTGCACAATCTGTTATGGCAGGCCGCACTATCACAAATGTCTCAGGCGCATACAGCAATACACAACCAGTTTGGCGGCACGTCTCGAAGGCCCCTGCCGAACTGAATCTATGGCTGGCGCAAACTACAGCCAGCGGGATGGTGCCGTGGTTTCACTGGCTGGGCGGTTCGCCCGAGGACAATCGCTGGCGCGAGGTCGGTCGATCCTTCTTCGATTGGCACGCAGGCAACGAGCCACATTTCCGTAATCGGGGTTCGCTTGCTGATCTGGCCGTCCTATATCCACAGCGCACCGTTGCTTTTTATTCCCGAGGCCGCGGGTCAAGCCGTTATCGCGGTGGACCTGTCGATCATCTGCAAGGACTTTACTACGCGCTACTCGAAGGGCGTTTCGTTTTCGACTTCGTACACGAAGGGAATCTCGACGCAGCGAATTTGCAAAAATACCGTGCGCTTCTTATTCCAAATGCAGCTTTCCTCAGCGATGCTCAGTGTGAAGCCATTCGACAGTACGTCAAGAATGGAGGCTCGCTTCTCGCTACGTTTGAAACGTCCCGCTACAACGAATGGGGCGAACCACGTGCCGACTTTCAACTGGCCGATGTGTTCGGCGCTCATGTGGCCGGTGAGGTCATTGGACCTCAAGGAAACACTTACTCCCGCATTGAAAGGCAACATCCGGTTCTTAGAGGTTTCGATGGCACGGCGTTGCTGCCAGGAGCCGAAGCCCACATTCCCGTAAAGGCCGAAGTTCCACTCGTCTTGAGCGTTGTTCCTTGGTATCCAGCATTTCCACCAGAAATGGTCTATCCACGCACGCCACGGACAACGGAGCACGCTGCAGTGTTCAGAGAAGCAGGCAAGTCGAGAATCGCGTTTTTTCCAAGTGATGTTGACCGTACGTGCTGGCGATCCGGCAATGCTGACCTGAGCCAGTTGATACAAAACGCCGTCAAGTGGGTCCGGGGCGATGACCCGGCCATTTCCATCAGCGGTGAGGGCATCATTGAAGTGTTCGCCTGGAAAACAGAACCGGGTTACGCATTACACCTGCTCAACTACACAAACCCGAACATGACTCACGGCGCGATACGGCGCATTTATCCTATCGGGCGTCAACAAGTACGCTTTCGCGTTCAGGATCGTACAATCAAGGCCGCGCGTGCGTTGCGCTTGGGCGCTCGTCTCGTTTTTAAGCAGCAAGGCCAAACGGTAAGTTTTGATGTCCCCAGTGTCACCGATTATGAAGTTATAGCTCTTGTCTAATGACATGGCACTCTGCGAGTCTCAAGCATTTACAGCAAGCGAGTGTACGTCCTCTGTTTGCGAATGCTCAAGAAAATGAGGCAAACGCTCACAACCTACTCTTAAAGGGGCGCCCTTTCATAATGCGTGCCCAAGGAAATGGGAAGCAGAAAAAGGTGGCGTGCCGGACTCAGTGACTTCAGCCAGAGGAGAAGAGGGCGTCGACACGAACGCGGAAATTACATTGGCGCGGCGACAACTACACCTCTTCCGGAGGGCGCAGTTGCCGAAACGAATGGAAGAGAAGCAGATCGTAGACAATCTTCAAAGTGCCTGCGATAAAGAACGGAGCGCTGATCAACGAAGGCCGTCCGAACAGAAATCCTGCAAGCAACGGACTGATGGCTGCGCCCGTGGTTCGCGCAACTCCTGTGAACCCGCCTGCCGCCGATCGCTCCTCGGCCGGAACCACGGCCATCGTGTAGGACTGCCGGGTGGGAACATCCATTTGACTGATGCTGAAACGGAGAAGAAGTACCGACACCGCTAGCAAGAGATTGGGCATCAGCGGCACAAGGATGAGAAGAATGTTCGAAGGCAGGTGCGTAACTACCATCGTACGGATAAGACCGATGCGCGCGGCGAGCCGAGACGCAAGGAGGGCAGAGATTCCGGCAAAGACATTTGCCCAAAAGAAAATCGCGCCCAGTATGACAGGTTCCACACCAAAGCGCAGAAAGAACCAATACGCCGCGAAACTCTGCACCACGAATCCGCCCGCAAATGAATCAAGAGCAAAGAGGCTGGACAGTTTCAGGACGACGTTTCGTGACCGCCCAATTCCAAAAACATTGGCGACACTTGATGAATGGGCTGGATCGTTTGAAACGGCGTTCACTTCCACCAATGTCGAGAGACGAGTGAACAGCAACGCCAGCCCAACTCCCAAGGCGGCATACAGAAAGACTACGGCTCGGTAGCTTTGAACCTGCGTTATTGCTGTGTGTTCCAGCGCTTGCGTCAAAGCACCGCCACAGAGTGCGCCGAAGGCGGTCGCCAGTGAGCCAGCCAATGTGTACCACGCAAATACTTCCGTGCGCGCCGCCGCCGAGACAATGTGTGACAGAGCAGCTTGTTCGATCGATAGAAAGGGTCCAACTTCATGGCCACTCGGACTGATGACACCTATAGTGCCGGCGACAATGAGGAAGAGCAGATTGCTGGTGGAGGCGAAAGCCAAACCTGCAGCGGCCATGAGAATCGAACCGATGATCAACATGCGCCGCCGCCCAATGCGATCCGCTCGGGTGGTCAGGTAGAGCGAGACGATGACATCGCCAACGAGAGTCAACGTAAGAACTAGACCGACTTGGGTCTCTGTGAGCCCAAGACTAATTAGATAGAAAACTAGAATGACCGAGAGTGAGCCATAGGCGAACAAACGAGCAAATCGCGTGACGAACAAGAGCCACGCGTCACGCGATAGAGCCCTGAGCGCACTTGGAATAAAATTGTTCGTAGGCATTCGCTGAAGAAAGTCTCTATCGATTGGTCACGACCTCGTAGACCACCATCCGTGCGACGGGCTTGCCATCTTCCTCCTGCTCGGGTGTGTACACACGGTGCGTTTTGAGATCGACGGCCAAGGTGTGCACAGCGTGCTGCACGGGGAAGTCTTCGATCTTGCGATAGTGGTCCGAATCGTCCTGATGAAAAACCGCAATGGCTCCGCTGTAGCACGCAACGTAGATGCGCCCCAGTCCTGGGTCAAACTTGATCACGTCGGGACCGCCGGGCGTTTTGAGAAACGCGATCGGCGCATACTTGTCCAGGTCGAACACCGTCATCATTTCGTTTCCTTCGCAAGAGAGAAATGCACGATGGTGTTGCGGGTCAAGCGCCATCCCATGGTTTCCCTGGCATTGCCCGACCGGGTAGCGCCCGACGACTTCGTCCGTCGCAGGATCAATCACCGCGAAGATGTTTTGGTCCTGCAAATTCACATACACTTTTCGCGCGATGGGGTCGTACTGCGGCATTCCCGTTTCACTATCGAAGTACAAGGTACGGATAATTTCGTCCTTCTGCACGTCCACGATGGCTTCGGCCTCCCCTCGCTCATCGGAAACGTATAGTTTGTGAAATGGAGTCGCGTAAGCGCTTCCGTCTGGCTTCGCTTCTGTCTTCAGTTTCTTCACGACCTTCATCCGCTTGAGATCCACCACACCGATCGTGTTGTCGTGAGCGTTCGAGGTGTAGAACTTCTTGAGTTCCGGGACGTATTCCACGCCTTCGACACCGGGAGTGTCCGTTATTGTCGCAATAACTTTGTTTGTGCCGAGATCGATGACGTACGTCTGTCCAGCGGCGAGATGCGCGGATAGCAAATAGCGATCATCCTCATCAATCGTGAGGTAGTCGAAGCGCTTGCCGGCCGGCCCGGGCAGGTCAAACTTTATGACCTGCTTGAGCGCTTGACCGAATACGCTTGGGGAGAACAAGCCAGCGAGTGCGAGGCAGGCGCAACAACCAATTCGCAAGGAAAACAGTTTTGTTTGCATCTCTGGCTCCTCACTGCCCCATCGCGCGTGAAGAAGCGCCGCTACCCTTGGCGAGTTCTTCGAGTGCCGCTTTGAATCCGGCAGCCAATTTCTCGGCCGGCCCTCTGCCCCAGTAGTGAAGGAAGATGATGACGGGCCGATCAACTGTCATGTGGTGGTGAATCGCAACTACATCGAGACCGTTCTTGCGAAGAGCTTTTAGAACAGGCGTCACTTCGTTTTCGAGCATGGCCACGTCGCCTGCAATCGCGGCATCTTCCTGCGTGCCGACGAACGCTGCCCATGTATTCAGTCCCATGCGAGCATTGATCACCGCCCCGTGCTCCTTCATCTTCAGGCCGTCGCGTCCCACGGTGATCTTGTAAACGCTGCCCGTCTGCTCACCTTCGTGTCCGGCAATTTTGGCAAGCTTAGCGGTATCGAGCGGTGTGCCAGCCGTGCTTGCGGGAGAAACCGCTTCTGGTTTCACGTGTCCAATCAGGTCTAGACCGAGTTTAACTCGCCGTGCAAGATCGGCGGCTTTCCCCATTCCATGAACGTGCATGTAGTAGACGTGCGGGTCATCCCAAAAGAAGTGGTTGTGGAGAGCCGTGACATCGATTCCGTTATCGAGTAGCGCGTCGAGGATGGGATTCACTTCTTCCTGCGGCAACACCAGGTCGCCCATCATCACATCAGACCCGTCCGTTCCTTTGGTCAACGCAATCCAGCCCCCGAAACCAAACGGAGTTGGCGTGGAGAGTCCTTGGATGGTCAGTTTCAAATCGTTGCGCGGAACATTCACTTTTAGAACTCCAGCTTTGAAATCGCCCTTACGGTCGAGTGACTTCAACACCTCTTGATAGTCGCTAGGCATATCTTGTGCGCAGATGTTTCCGGAGATGCACCGAAGACACCGAACGTAAGACTGACGACAAGTAGAATCCTGCAGATGAATTTCATAAAACTACTCCTTTCATTTCGTTTAGCTGAGATCCTTTTGAACTCTTCCTTCTGCGTTTCGAGGTAAGCACTCACGACACCGAGTGATACAGTCCCTCGATCATTTCCATGCCGCGCTCCAGAAGGTCTTTGTCCGGCGTGCCTTTTCTGGTCCAGCCTTTCAAAACTTCGTCCACGCCAAAGGCTTCCTTGCGGCCAAACTTTCCATCGTTCAAATCTGCGTCGTGCACCATTTCGCCAACCGTAGCGACTCCCGCATCGCGAACGCGAAACTCTTTGCGCAGAGTCTCGAAGGTGCAGTCCTCTCCTCGATGCCCAAACCCGCCCTGAAACATGTCGAACGGAACAGCGTCGCGCGGGACGCTCCCTTCTTGGGCAAATGTGAATCGCGCCTTCTTATCGATGAAATGCCGGATCAGCCACGCCGAGGCCGAGCGATCGATTCCGGGCCGGGGCCGCGTGACCCACACTCTTCCCATGTAGTCCTTCGGATTGGTCCTGGCTGATTTCTCCGCGGCCGCTGGCAAGGCATCGGCTCGGGCAAAAAGCTCCTCTACGCGCTTTTGTGGAGGATTCCCAAAAAAATCAATCTGCACGATTTCGCGAAACCGCTCTCTCAGTCGGCTGATTCGTCTGGGCCCGCGTTCTTGAATAGCGACAGAAGAAAGCTTTTGCACATCGCGGATGAGTCCTTGGTATTCCCTGCCGCGCGCTTCGGCGAATCGCGCCACAAGTTGAGGAGTGGAAAGGTTGTCGATCGACTGAACGCTGACAACGGAAGCCTCCCCCATAGCGTTGCAGTTTTCGCCAGACTTCCACGCGCTTGCTCGCTCTCTTGGTTGGCAGCGTGAAGGTGAGCATGAACCAGCATGGGCTAGTGTTGTGAATGCGTACAGTCATCTCATCTAATTGTTATACCTATATCACAGCATGGTCGAGAAGGCGAGCCGGTCTGACGGAGAGCGATTTCGTCTCGCTAGAAAGGTACCAGCACTAGGATTGTTTCTCCCTTTTTCCCTTCTGCATGCTTACACCAATTCAGGGCTTGGGTTTGATAAATTTGCTCAGGATTCCGAAACGCGAGGAAACCCCCATCTTTACCATCGCAAGCCGCAGAAAGACCTTTACGGTATCAGGGCTGATGTTCATGCGATCCGCAATTTCTTTGCTGGCCAAACCTTCCAGCAGAAGCCCAACGGTCTGCCCCTCGCGGGGCGTTAGTTGGTACTGCTGGCAGACTTTGAGCATATCCACCCTGGCTCGAGGACTTCGCTCAAAGAGAAGGGCCAACGATGACCCGTTTGGGCCGTTCAAGTTGTTGTCCGATAGGCGTACGTCAAAGAACCGGCAGAGGTAGTGTCGACTGCCAGAGAGAAACTCGTTGCAAACAGAGACTTTGCCGCCGGGTCTTTCTTTCACGACCATCGCGGAAATCTTTGAGGCCAATTGGTCCACGAAATCTTTCGTTCCGCGAGGCTTTTCTGGGTAGAGGAGGAGCTCTGCCGCACACTTGTTCGCGTAGAGCGGCTTGAACGCAGCGTTGAGCAACAAAAACCCCAATTCGGATAAATTCGGCGAGTGCGAGCCGTACGAGTTGGCCCGGGCGCCGACGGCTTTGCCGACCAACTGTGGCTTACTCGCCACCCGGGAAGAACGCATCAGTTTTTCTCCGAGGTCGGGCTAATAGTCTAAACCTGCCATGGTGAGACCGTAATCCCCCTCACATCGCGATAACTGTCCTAAGATTATGATCGATGGGCAGGAGAAGATTCTCCCGGGCCCATGTCCTTCCCTGATCGCGCTCTCCTCAGCGCTTGCGCACCTTCTTCACGACGAGTTCTGGTGAAAGCGCGGCGTTTTTGAAAAGAAGCCCTCGCAGGGACACGGTGTTGCCGTCAGCCAAAGCGGTAACGCCTGAAACGCCTTCGAAGTCCGTATTGCTCGATGTTTGAACGTGGATGCTGCTAATGCCGGCGTTGGTGAACAGCGCTGGCAGCGTATCGACGCTAAAGTTGGGTGGCACGATCGAGCCAGCCTTCACGTTCGCTGTGAACTGGGTCATGCGTAGCCGCACCCGGTTGGTGGTGATCGTCACAGGCGGACCTGGATTCGCAGGACCCGTCAGCCGGATCTCGACCGTCTGGCCGGGCAACAGCTGCGACGTGTCCGTTGCTCCTTCGAAACCCCCTTGTAGCGCATTCGGTATCGATAGGCCGTCAGCCTTCACCTGGAATGCCGGATTGCTCAAAGTGACGACGGTGGGGTTCCCGACGTTCACGTTGTTGACGCTTCTAAGTTCGTCAAGCACAACCATCTCGAAGTGCGTCGCATCGTCGATTTTGAAGACGATGCCTTCAAGTTCATCGTCCTCGGCGTCATCTTCGAATTCAATCTTCTTGGCAAGGAACATTCCACCGGCCATGAGCTTTGCGTCCACCTCGACGACCTGATTGGTCTGCAAGCAGCTGAAATTGTTCGCAGCGCATGCCTCGAAATCGAACTCCGTATTGCTGTCTGTTGTGATTGGAAAGTCGCCGTCCGCCGTGTGTAGTGTGAAGTTCTTGTTTGTGGTGTCGAGGGTTTGAACAGCTCCCCTCAAGTCATCCAGATCCTCCAGCTCACCGGCCGGCTTCATCGCAAGCTGTTGGACGCTGACCGCTCCGGAGAGACTGAAATCCACGCCCAGCGTAGCGCTTAGAATTGTGTCCGGGTTGACGTCTACCTGGATGCCGATCGGCGAATTCGCCATGATGACAATACCCGAGCCTGGAAAATTGACCGTTGAGGTAAGCGTTCCCGTTGGTTTGATTTCGCATACGGCTCCAACGGGACATCCGGCCAGCGCGGCTCCCGTGTCGTTCTTGAAAGTGAGTTCAGGGTTGGCAAACGTCATGGTGAGGCTTGTGAACGTTCCTGGAGTTACGGTTGCTGTGCTGAGAAAAGCCGATTCTGTCTCGAGCTGCTTTACCTCAATCTGAATTGGCCCTTTGCCGCCCAGCAGGTCCACGTTGCCCGGGTTGAGCGTCGCTCCTGTGACGTTTACTTCAAACGATAGCAGCGTCACGCCCGCTGGTGGTGTGTCCGTCATCGTGAGCGACACTGCCGCAGCCCCTGCGGCTGCAGCCGCCGTAACGGTGATCGTCGCAGTAGAACTTTTCGAGGTGTCGTTGACCGAGGTCGCAGTGAGTGTGACTGTGGCCGCGGCAGTAGGTGCATTGTAGGTGACCGAACTCGAGGTCATGTTGGAGAGCGAACCGCAGGTGGCCCCGCTGCAACCTGCGCCGGAGAGGGCCCAGGTAACCCCTCTGCTCAGGTAGTCATTCATGACTGTAGCGGTGAAATTCTGCGTTCCGGTGCCGGCCTTCACGCTGGCGCTTGTCGGAGAGATGGTTACGGAAGATGGTGTTGGTGGCGGCTGAGAAGGCGCGTTATAACCGCCGCAGCCCCCAAGGCCGAGAAGACCCGCAAGCAAGATCAATCCACACGAAATAAAGCGCGGCATCAGACCAACGATGTGTCGTGGCATGTTCGAACGCCTCCCGAATCAGTGATCAGCCCGGCCCGTTTGATTCGATTGCCTGCCGCCAGGTATCCCAAGAAGGGAGGTTAGGCAATTCTCGAATTGCGGTTGTCATCCGATTGTCGGCGAAATGTAAAGAGTGGTGCACACTTGCACCACACAAAGACAAAAAATTCACATTAGGGTGACAACTCCTCGGTTGCTTCCTGCCATTTTTAATGATGTAAGCGATGCGTGAGAATTTTGGGCACTAGTTACCAGCCGGGATAGTGGGGATCATGATGCTGTTGAAATCAAGAGCCATCCTATCGGTGCTCGCCTTGGGGGTGCTTTTGTCTCTGGGTCAGCCGGTACATGCGATCCCCGCGTTTGCGAGGAAGTACGGCTTGCCCTGCTCTGCCTGTCATGAGGCTTGGCCAAAACTGAATGACTTCGGGATCGCGTTCCGGGACAGGGGCTATCAGCTGGGAAATGAAAAAGACTCCCCGATCTGGCAGAACCCAAGCTACTGGCCAATCACGATGCGGATCACACCGCCATGGCACAAGGAGAGCAGTAGCAACCAGGTGGTGGACACAGTTCCGGGCAATCCGACCCTCGGACAAACGTTCCAGAACGCCACGTCTCACGGCTTTGATTTTGGCGGCGTGGACATTTGGGCCGCCGGAACTCTTTATAAAGACATTTCTTTCTCTCTACTCCCCTCATCTGATTCTTCCGGATCTTTTCATTTTGAAAACGTGTTCGTTCGTTTTGACAATCTATTTCGGACAACCTGGTTAAACCTCAAGTTTGGAAAATTCGAACTCGACAACTTGGTCTCCGAGAAGCGCATGCTGTTTCTCTCCAGCAATGGCGGATTCTATCGGGTTTATCACTACACCCCGTTCCGAGAGGCGCAGTTTCGCGCTTCAAATCCTCCGATCGTGCAGTTCAATCCAGCCTTTGGCATCGGTGACAATCAATTGGGCGTTGAGTTGTCGGGCCACTCCGAAAATAGCTATACGCGCTATTCGGTCGCCTTATTGAGTAGTAATGAAGGCAGCCCAGGTTTGCCGAATCGGACGTACGATGGGTGGGCAAGTATCAATCAGGGTTTCCCGTTAGGGAAGCTTGGCGTCCAGCGTGTTGGCGCATTTGCCTTTTTCGGACAACGACCAACGTACTTTAACACGTCCCTCGGCAGTCCGGTTTTGAGCGAAGGGCTGGGGAACAAGTCCCTTTATCGTGCCGGATTGACAGGACTCTTCTACATAAAAAAACTCGACTTCAGCACGGTATTTGTACACGGGTGGGACAACGCCTTCCTCGGGACAGGAACCGCGGCAAATGCGCCGCTGCCTGTGGGAGCGCGGGGGCCAACCTGGAATGGCGGGTTTGTCGAAACCCATTTCAATTACTCTCCGCAGCTCGTCTTTGTGCAGCGCAACGAAATCGTGCGGATGTCCCGCCAAGTGTTCAGCACGGACCCGCGCGATCTGGGTGATGTAGATGCTTTCTCGTTCGGGCTGAGGTATTACCCATTCATGTTCAGCCGTGCGGGGCTGGCCCTCCACACCGAGTACTCGCTCGTTCGATCATACAAGTCTGCCTCACCGCTCCCAACCAGTACGAGTCCGTTTGGACCCGATCTGCGCGGGAGTAGCGTGTTTGTTGGTCTCGATTTCGCATTTTAAGAAGGAACTCCCAATGAAGCACAACCGCGTGCGAGCGCATCTTGCGGGAATTCTAGTTCTGTTACTTGGAGGAGGTGGCCAGGTAACCTTCGCCCAAGAGAGCCACATAGGCGGGCTGACGGGAGAAGGGAGTCGCGGGAAGCAGCTATACCGGCGTTACTGCGTCGGATGTCACGGTCCGCTTGGGGACGGCCGCGGAGAAAACGCCCCATGGATCGATCCCAAACCGCGTAATTTCGTGACCGCTACGTTCAAGTGCCGCTCCACGCCGACGGGGGCGCTCCCGACTGACGAAGACCTCTATAAGTCCGTGACGAGGGGATTCGTCAACTCAAACATGCCGTCATGGTTGCCGCTCACTGAGCAGCAACGTGCGGACTTGGTTGCTTATGTGAAGACTTTCTCTTCAAGTTTCCGCGAGGAAAAGCCGCCAGCTCCCGTGCCGGTGCCCGCAGAGTCGGCGGCGAATCAGCAGAGCATTCAGCGCGGCAACGAGCTGTACCAAAAAATGAACTGCTGGTCGTGCCATGGAAAAGAGGGGCGTGGGGACGGTCCCTCTGCTCAGACGCTGGTCGACAACCGGGGTTATCCGATCCCGCCGTACGATTTCGGGTCAGGCACACGCTTCAAGTGCGGCGAGTCTAACCAAGACCTTTATCGCATTCTCATGACTGGACTGGATGGCACCCCAATGCCCTCGTTTGCAAGTGGTCTGACGCCGGCCCAGGCGTGGGACCTGGTGCACTATCTTCGGACGCTTCAAATGAATGTGAGTCACAAACACGCAACGGCCGAAAGCGAACAGAAGGACCGTGGCGAGAGTAAACCAGTTGGCGAGCAACCGGAGTGATAGCCCAAGATGTCTTAGTTGGATGGTGATTCTGAGGCAGAGTCAAAACGTGAAGATTATAAAGGAATTCTTTTTAACTGGCCCTACTTTAAGAAAGGGAGCCTCTGATGAGAACGAGAATCAGTTATCTGCACATTGGCGTTACCGCGGCACTAGCGCTTTTGACAGCACACGGGGCCGGCACCAGAACGTTGAGAGCTATAGGAACGAGCAGCGAGGCTCGTGCGGATACATCCGGAGCGGCCGCGCTGTCGGGCATCGTGAAATTGGAAGGGTCTCAACCCGTGGCTACGCGCATCAACATGGCCGCCGATCCCGCATGTTTGAAAATGCATCCTGCGCCGGTAATGAGCGAGGAAGTCGTTACGGGAACGAAAGGAGCGCTGAAAGACGCGATCGTCTATGTTTCCGACGGGCTTGGAAATCGTAGCTTTGACCCACCCACCGAGCCGGTCGTATTTGAGCAGAAGGGTTGCACTTATAATCCGCATATCCTTGGAATGCGGGCAAGACAGACTCTCAAGGTCGCCAACAGCGACCCCACGACCCACAATATCCACCCTGCGCCGCAGAACAACCGGGAGTGGAACCTCTCCCAACCACCGGGCTCGTCTCCTATTGAGGAATCCTTCGCACGCGAGGAGATTATTCCGGTGAAGTGCAATGTGCATCCTTGGATGAAGGGATACATCGCGGTTTTCAAGCATCCTTACTTCGCGATCACCGGCAAGGATGGCGCGTTCGATCTGAAAAACGTTCCGCCCGGTGAGTATACGATCGAGGCCTGGCATGAAAAGTACGGCGTGCTGACTCAGAAAGTCACTCTCGAAACCAATCAAACAAAAACCCTGGAATTCGTTTTCAAGCGCTAAGGCTCTTGGCAGTGGCCTACGCTGAGGATGCAAGTCGCGAATGGCACCGGACGAACAGAGTCACGCTCAGTGCCCCTAGTAAAACACCCATTATAAACACGAATAGAAAAGGTATTGTCGTGCTTTGTGCCATTCAGTCCTGACTCTCGTTCGCGATTCAAATTGCTATTGGTGGAGCGCCGATGAAACTGTATCTCGTCATCGGCGCCCTCCAGCCGTTAATTCAGGGAACGCTTCCTAGTTCCCGATTCGACTGGGTGACGAAGAACCGGCTGAAAGTCGTCCGCTTTATTCTTCGTCGCCGTCAAGCCCGTTAACTGGAGTGATGGTGCCGAAGAGGCCGTCCTGTTCGCCGTTAATGCCGGCTGTAAAAAACAGAGTGTTGGCAGGACCGGCGGTTCCGTCGTTGCCGAAGGTGAGCGACCAAAGCCCATCGATGGTCAGGATGGAATCGTCCGGATTCTTCACGAAGCCGATGAATTTGTAGGTGAAGCCATTGAACGCGGCAATCTTGCCACTGCCGAAATTGCCGACGAGAATCGCGTTGCTGAACTCGCCGAAATCGCGAGTGGTCCACACAACGCCCCAGGGAGAATTCATCCACGGCCCGTGCTGGAGGCGGCCGATATGTCTGCCGGAGGGCGTGAAGATGTGAACGAAGCCGAGTCCATCCCCTGCTACGTCGTCGTGCCTGGCGGCATTCTGCTTCGCATAAGTGACGAAAAGCGTGCCACCGATGTTTTGAATGTTAAAGGGAGCAAAGCTGTCCGGAATATCTTCGGCCTCGAAAGCGTCTTCGCCAAAGTGGACGCGCTTGAAATTGGTGTCATACACTTCAACGCGCGCGGCGCGGAAATTTGTGACGTAGAGGAATTTCTTGCCGTTCACCTCGGCGGAGGTCATCCCCTTGTAGACGGCGCCGTTGTTCGAGCCGTTGTCGGAATTGTCCACTTTGAGGATGGCATTGGTGACGCTGGTAGGAGGGTTGACGCCAGGATTCCAACCCGAGATAGTGCCGTCTTCCGTTGCGAAAATGAAGATGGCTTGCTTGCCCGGGGCGAGGAGAAAGTCCGTCGGACTTCCGTTGAAAACCACTCCCGTCGGGGCAGACTGGGTACCCGGCGCGAAACCCGGAGGTGGAACGGTAACGACGAGCGACCGGGGATTGCCGTTGCCATCGTAAAGAGTGGATGTGCCGGAATTATTGTTGCCGACCCACCAGGGGCTGCCGCCCGGGGAACGAGTCAGTCCCCAAGGATTCTTAAGGTTGGCATCAACGAGGACTTTGGTCTTGTCCGCATTGTCCGGTTGGGGAATGTCGGAGACCAAATTCTTCTGCGTGTAGCGCTGCGCAAATGTCAGAGCGGGAAGCATTAGCAGGAAGAGGCTAAGAAACGAGAATGACTTCAAGAATCTAACGCCGCACTTCATATTTTCACCTCGTGAAATTCAGTGTCGAAATTCGGGCTCCAGCGGGGACAAGATCTGCCGAGCGAGATTGCAAGAATTCTCCGAGGAGGTTGACAAGGCGATGTTTGAAATTTGTCAAAAGATTGTATGGCGAGCAGGAGGAAGAGCTCAAAACGTGCACCTCTTACCTCTCTGCTGTACCCCACGACCTGGCCCTGGAGAGCGGAAATTCTGGTCTTAAGGTCGGCTCTAAAGAATCTTGAATTTCGGAGATTGAGTGCTGATGCGCTTTCGAACTTCAAGTTGAGTCGGCTAATAGGCACCGAAAGCCGCAAGCTCAGTGAAGCGACAACATTGTCGGCGCGCCATCGTCCCGCTTTAGCCAAGATTTGACGCTCTGTCGACCAGACTCACCTAAGCCTCTGCCTCAGGAGGAGGGGCTGCTCGGCACTTGCCGGCGCTGGATTCCATCGTGAACGCAGGCAGACAAGCCGGTTGTCAGGATTTTGTCACCAGCATGTAAAAGTTTTGTCTGCATCAGCAAGAGCGCTCTTTAGCTGGTTTACTTCGTGTACGGCGAAGAGGCTTAATTCGTGTCCGGAGTACAATTGCACGCTCTTCGATGCTTCGGGAGGAGAGACTCTATGAAACTTTCTACCAGAGGCCTGTTGCGAGCAGGTGGGCGCTTGCTGTGCATCGTGCTTGCGCGTGGTTTGCCCGCGTTTGCTCAATCCGCTTCCGCGCCAGCGAGCCAAGTCGGACTGGAAGCAAAAGTTCGAATGTTGAGCCAAACGATCGAAGAGACGCGGGTCGAGCTCTCCGAGTCGCAATCGGAAATCCGGCAGCTCCGGGCAATGCTTGAACAAGTGCTGCGGAAAGTGGGGGAGCCTGTCAAACCTGCGCCCGCTGCCGTAACCCGTCGAGAACAGGCAACCGAGGAATCCCCTGGAAACTCTCAAGAGGCAAAACCAAGCGATGAGCCAAACCTGGCCCGCATTACGGAGGACGATTGGCAGATTGCAAAGGCAAGGTTGGACGAACTACAACAAGATAAAGTGGAAAGCAGCTCAAAGTACCGGCTGAAGCTTTCGGGCATAGCCTTGTTCAACGCATTCGGCGAGACGGGCCATGTAGACAACCTGGACGCACCAACGGTCGCAATCCCACCATCGTCCGGAGATGCCTCCGGAAGCCTCGGCGCTTCACTCAGGCAATCGATTGTAGGACTGACAGGTGTCGGCCCCAGCATCTACGGTGCAAGGACGTCCGGCGACGTCCAGGTGGATTTCTTCGGCGGCTTGCCGAGCGGATACGGGGCGGCAACTTCAGGTGTGATGCGCTTGCGTGTTGCCCGGGTTCGATTCGACTGGGAGAATACTTCCGTTGTTGTCGGCCTGGATGTGCCCCTTTTCTCTCCAAACATGCCCACCTCTTACATGTCACTGTCTGTGCCGGCATTCGCCTCTGCTGGAAACCTTTGGACCTGGACGCCTACGATCCGTGTTGAACAACGATGGCCGACATCTTTTTCACTGTTCAAAATCGAAGCGGGTGTCATGGATCCCTCAAGGTATGCTAGCTCCAGCGCGAGTGTGCGCGCTGCAAATCCCGGTGAAAGCTCTCGACAACCGGCCTATTCGCTGAGAATATCGGCAAACGGAAGGAGCGAAAATCGGCCCCTATCCATTGGAGTTTCTGGCATTTACTTGCCGCAACGCTACTATGGAGGGGAGACAGTCTCCGGATGGGGCGGTGTAGCCGATTGGCGGCTTCCGTTGTTGCCGCATATGGAGTGGAGCGGCGAGTTCTTTGCAGGCAAGGGCCTGGACGTCTTTGGCGGAGTGCCATACGTGTTGGTTCAGCCTTCAGACCTCAATCGTTATAATTCTATTACTGCGCCTGCTCTTGCCGGGATCAGGATGCTTGGCGGGTGGTCGCAAGTGAAGGTCAAGTTGAATTTCCGGAACGAATTTAACTTGGCAGCTGGCTCGGGTGCTCGCAGCGCCCGCGGCACAAGTCAAATCGCATTACTCGACCCGACTCTCCTATTCCTGTCGCGCCGCAACGATATGTGGTTTGCGAATTACATCTTTAGGCCGCGCTCTGACCTTGTGTTTTCGACTGAGTACCGCCGCCTGAGAACCTACCAGGTCGCGGGAACTCCGACGATCGCCGGTCAAGTCGGCCTAGCAGTGGGCTTCATCTTCTAGGTGACTATGAAGACGCGTCCATGTGGAATTCTTCCGTCGCTTTTGATCTTCTTCGTCTCGACGGCGGCTCAAACAAACGACGGTACTGGCGACCCGCCGAAGGCAGTCAAGGGCGAGGTCAGGCTGATTCAAGCAGACTCGGGCGCGCCCGTAGAGGACGCTTCCCGGGTAGTGGTTTGGCTCGTTCCTTTGGACACGGTCCGCCCGATTCGATTCAACGCTGAGCGACCGAACTATCGTATGGCGCAACGCGCCAAGACGTTCGAACCCAATTTGCTAGTCACGCCCACGGGGAGCGTGGTCGATTTTCCGAACCTCGATCCATGGTTTCACAGCGTGTTTTCGCTTTACCGTGGGAAACGGTTTGACCTCGGACTTTATGAGGCCGGATCGCAGAAAAAGGTAAGATTCGACCGTCCCGGCGCGTCTTATGTGTTCTGCAACATTCATCCGGAAATGGCGGCGGTAGTATTGACGGTGGACTCGGAATTCTATGGAATATCTGACAAGGCTGGACACATCTCCATCGCTGCCGTTCCTCCCGGAAGATACGTTCTTCGCGTGTGGTCAGAGAACGCCACTCCGGAGGCTCTGCAAGCCCTCGAACGTCTGGTTGTAATAGGCAACGAGAGCCACAGCCTTCCAACCGTCTTGGTTCCACAGACCAGGCAAATTCCGATGAAGCACAAAAACAAGTACGGCCGAGACTATGATCCCAAGGCGCTGGCGCCAGAGTACTAAAATGATCCGTCTTCAAATCCAAAAGATGGCCGCACCTGCGCAATGACGAGCCGTAACCTCTTACGCAACGTTGCCACTCTTATATATATGGGACCAACTTAGAAGATTCGGAGGCGATGGAATGGAAACCGTATTAGTAGTTGAAGACAGCGCCGCCATGCAGCGGACCCTGCGGCGTCTGTTTGAATCAGACGGGTTGCAAGTCCGCCTTGCATCCGACGGCGTTGCAGGCCTTGAGAGTTTCAAGAAGGAAACGCCGAACGCCGTGGTACTTGACCTAAAACTCCCGCGCCTGCCCGGCAAAGAAGTTTGCCGCGCGTTCAAAGCCCATGCAGCGTCAGTCCCCATCGTCGTATTGAGCGCCAACACAGACGTCGAGGACAAGGTCCTGCTTCTGGAACTCGGCGCGGACGACTACGTTACAAAACCCTTTAGCCCCAAAGAACTGCTCGCGCGTGTGCGTCGCGCGATGCGCCGCGGCGAAGCAAATATCCCGCATGGCACAACGGTCGCAGCGAACACACCTCGACATGAACTGTTGACCTTCGGTGATATCCGAATCGACTTTACCAGCATGGAGGCGGTGCGCGCGGGCAAACCCGTTATACTCACGACTCAGGAATTCAAACTGCTCAAGTTTTTCGCACGCTCGCCTGGCAGAGTCATTTCACGAGAAGAATTGCTGAACGAAGTCTGGGGATACACCAATTATCCGACCACTCGCACGGTCGATAACCATATCCTTCGTCTTCGGCAAAAGCTCGAGCCCGACCCTGCCAACCCACACTACTTTCTGACCATGCATGGTTCGGGTTACAAGTTCGCACCCGACAGCGTAGTGACCGCTCCTGAGAAATAGGGCGGTTCACGGGGAACCCTATGACGCTTCTGCGGCTACGAACACAGCTTCTCTTTGCAACCTTGCTGATTATCTGCACGTTGACAGTCGCACTGCTGTTCATCGTCCGATATACCGTTCGGTCGGAACTCGACCAGGAGGTGCGGCAGAGCACTGATGCTTCGATCCGCGCATTCCAGAGCGTTCAGCGGCAACGTGAGTTCCAATTGTCCCGAACTGCAGCCATGCTTGCCGAGCTTCCTACTTTGAAGGCATTAATGACAACCGAGGACGCGCTCACGATTCAGGACGCGTCAGAGCCCTTCTGGAAGCTCGCGGGCAGCGACCTGCTTCTTCTAGCCACGTCCGACGGGAACGTTCTGGGATTTCACGTCAAGAAACAGGGGTGGAGTCCGCGTGTTGCTGAAGCTTATCTAAAAAGATCTGCGGAACAAGGAGAAGATGCCGCATGGTGGTATGCAGACGGTCTTCTTTATTGGGTCTTTTTACGCCCGATAAACGTCGGACCTGAAAACAGCAGGAAGCAACTTGGGGTGCTTGCCGTGGGATACCAGGTGGATTCCACTGTGGCCGAACAACTCGCGCCCGTTTCAGGCAGTCAGATTGTTCTTGCGACAGGCGACATCGTAATTGCTTCCACGCTTCCATCCCGTGAGGAGAGTGAATTGAGGAGATGGATTGGCCGGAAAGATCTTGGCCTCTCACTCGAATCACGGGAACTGACTCTTGGCACCGATCAATACCAAGTCGGATCGGTCTTGATCCACGAAGGTCCACTGGCTCCGGTGCAGTGCTACGTGCTCTTGTCTCTTCAACGGTCGAATAGTTTCCTTCAACGACTCAATCGCACAATCTTTATTGTCGGAGTCTCGGCTGTCATCCTGAGTGCTTTGCTGCTCAGCTTTGTCTCCCGCACGATCACCCATCCCTTGGACAATCTTGTGTCTGGTGTGCGTGCGCTCGCGGCCGGCGACTACATGTTTTCAATCACGCTGCGCGGGAGCAGTGAAGTTGCGGAACTGGGAGAGGCCTTCTCGAAAATGCGCGGCGAGCTGTTGGCATCCCAACGGCGGTGGATGGCAGCTGAGCGGATCGCGGCTTTGGGTCGTGCCGCGAGTTCAATCTCTCACGATCTTCGCCACCACCTGGCGGCAGTTGTCGCGAACGCCGAGTTCTTGTACGAAGCGGAGAACCTAAAGCTTAACAGGGACGATATCTACGAAGAGATTAAGACTGCGTCAGCTGAAATGACCGATCTGCTGGATTCCCTGCGAGAATTAGCACGAGAAGACAGCGCCGTATCTCCTGCGCCTGCGTATCTCGATCAAACCGTTCGTCATGCGGTCGAATCCGTGCTCACAAGGCCGGAGTTACGAGGCCGCCGGATTTCGATAAGCGTGTCGGGCGAAATGGAGGGAGTCTTTGACCCCAAGAAGATAGAGCGGGCATTTTTCAATCTGATGCTGAACGCATGTGAAGCTACCGCTCAGCGGCAAGGCCAGATCCGTGTCGAACTCCATTCCTCCGCGGAATGGTTTGAGGTTCGCGTCGCTGACAACGGACCTGGCATACCGGAATCCATCCGCAACACGTTGTTCGATCCCTTCGTGAGCTCCGGGAAACCCAACGGCACTGGCCTTGGCCTCGCGATCGTGAACAAAATCGTTCACGATCACGGGGGATCCGTAAGCGTCGAGCAAACTTCCGAAGCTGGGACAGTCTTTCTCGTCAAACTCCCGCGCGCTTCGCGTCCGGTGAGGTCAAGCGCACAGGCCGCAGTCACTTAGAGCGTGGTGCCGCCTGCGGGCCAGAGCTCTTCTTGGCTGCACCTGAAATCTGCCGGAAACCCTGAAGACTTCTTCAGAAAAACTTCACCAGACAACGGGGTCCGAGATTCTTGCTACGTCGGCGCGGATTGGTTGCATTCCTACAGCAACTTGATGGATGTCACCTTCAGGGTGTCGCCCTGCACGTCGCCAGTCACGTCCACGCGCAAGTGGTCCTTCTTGCCGGAAGCCTTCAGGGCCTCAACGATCTCATTGTTTCCCGCGGCATCAAGAAATATTCGCAAATGAAGTTGCGGATGTGGCGGGAAGCGTTGGAGAAGCTCAACCGTCAAGCGGGAGAGATGAGGCCAGTTGCGGCACAACCAATGAGCACGGTGCGGGTGCAATGAGGCGATAAGTGC
>Ga0209155_1000373_pt1 | contig 21030 bp, 22 predicted proteins | sample GraSoiAngelo_122_FD_185879 | JGI IMG/M metagenome (GOLD analysis project Ga0209155, IMG submission 185879) | Grasslands soil microbial communities from the Angelo Coastal Reserve, California, USA - 14_0927_02_20cm (SPAdes) (version 2) | ecosystem: Environmental > Terrestrial > Soil > Grasslands ... | reverse complement strand
GGTCCCTGGCAAGAGCGAGCGCGCCGGCCGCGCGCTCGTTTCGTTTCGCGCCCCGGGAAAAGAGCGATCTGAACAGCGCTTTCATGTGCAGGTGGTAGGGACTCGAACCAACGACCCCTACCATGTCAATCGCGCAGTGTGGCGAAGCGGTTGTTCCGCGTCAATTACTTACGCTACTCGGCTCCGCGTCCGAGCGCCCGCAGGCGCCGGGACATGACCGGAGTGGTCCCACTGTTGGCCCACTCCCGAACCACAGCTAGGACCGCGGCGGAAAATGATTCGTAAAGGCTTGGCGCGCACGCGTGCGATATCGGGAAAAGTCGCGCCGGTCGAGCGTAATGACGTCCAGGACACTTAGCCGCTCACCGACCGCCACAAGCGATGCATCCGCGAGGTCCATGGTGTCGTACTTCGCCATGAGCGTTCGCACATACCCGACATCTTGAGGATCGAGGTCCGCAACAGCCAAGTGCTCGTCCTGGATCATGCCGAGGAGCACTCCAGTCCCACGGCGGTTCGATTGCCCCAGCAGGTAGCAAACTTCAGTAATCACGGGCCAAGTCGTAATGAGCAGGCCCGTGAAGGCACGGGAGAACTGCGCAGCCCGCGCGTGATCGGCGTCCCCTACGTGAAGCAGGGAGAAAAGCGGGCCGGTATCAGCGAGGACGTTTCGCGGCGGCGATTCCACGAACCAAGGCCTTCGCCTGCGCCCCAGTGTTTTTTACCTTGAGGGGTCCCTTTACCGCGCCAATATACTTCCGCGCGCGGTCAAACAGACTCTTTGCCTTGCGGGGCTTACGGCTTATTTCGTAGAGGTCTGATAGGTTCATGGCAAGTCATATTTTACTCTGCCGGATCAGCAAGTGCCCTTGCTCTGCTCAATGCTGCCGTGTGGCAATGCGGACGTTCGGCGTCAATAACTTACGCTACTCGGCTCCGCGCCCGAGCGACTGCAGATGCCAGAATATGACTTGAGCGGTCCCACGGCAGCCCACGCTGGTCCTCATTAGCAATATGCGCGCGCTTCGCTATTCGCGCGTGGCAGTCGGCGGGACGTCGGCGTAACATTGCGGGATCAACTGAGGTGTGACTTGGGTTCCGGTGGCCCCTCGCCACGTCTGGTCCGAGCGTCACGGAAAGCCGGTGATGAGCCGGCCTGCACCCGAGGGATAAAAACCCAGAGGCGGAGACGTTGAGCTGATTCTTCGTCTCTGGAGGCAATGTGACGCTGTCTGCCCTCTCTCTCGTTGTACTTGCATCATTCATTCACGCTGCGTGGAACCTGCTCGCCAAGCGGTCTGCGAGTGGTGTGATCTTCGTCTGGCTCTATTCCCTTGCTGACTTTCTGCTGTACGCCCCACTCGTTTTGTACATCGTTGCGGTTTACCCGCCTCATTTAAGTACGTTGGGTTGGACGTTGGTCTTGTCGAGCGGGGTGTTGCATCTGCTTTACGCAATCGCTCTGCAGAAGGGCTACAACGTGGCCGATATATCGGTCGTGTATCCTGTCGCGCGAGGGACAGGGCCTCTCGTCTCGAGCATCGGCGCAATGGCTGTGTTCAACGAAGTCCCAAGTGTGTTTGGCGGTCTTGGCATCGCCCTCATTATTGGGGGCATTGTTTTGATTGCCGGAGGTACGTCGATCTTGCGCTCCAACAATCCGCGTACCGCTCGCGGCGTTTTCTATGGGGTGCTCACAGGGTTGTGCATATCTGCGTACACCATCAATGACGCGTATGCCGTTAAATCCCTTCTCATCTCGCCGATCGTCTTTCAGTATTTGGAGAATTCGACCCGCGTCATAGTTCTGGCACCGGTCGCGCTGAGAAAGGCGGCATTTGCATCGGAGCTGAAAAGGACCTGGCGTCTGGCGCTCGGCGTTGGTTTCCTCGTGCCGATTTCCTACATCCTTGCGCTTTATGCGATGAGACTCGCGCCAGTAAGCTACATCGCGCCCGCCCGCGAACTGTCAATGCTCATTGGCGCGCTTATCGGCGCAAAGCTATTTAGCGAGGGACACGTTACCGAACGCCTAATAGGCTGCCTGTTAATGCTTATTGGAATCGGTGCGTTGACGGCTGCCTGACCGCTCGCTCTGAGAGATTGGTAGGCGCGATTGGACTCGAACCAACGACCCCTACCATGTCAAGGTAGTGCTCTAACCAGCTGAGCTACGCGCCTGGAGCGGAGAATTTTATACTAAGCGGATGGACCTGATCCTGTGGCGCCATGCGGATGCCGAGGCAGGCGGCGACGATCTCGCGCGCCCGCTGACGGCGAAAGGACGCGAGGACGCGACGCGTGTCGCAGAGTGGCTGCTTGCGCGGCTGCCGTCGAAGTTTTCCGTCGTCGCCAGCCCGGCAGTCCGCGCTCAGCAGACCGCGGGCGCGTTGAAGGTAAAAGCCGATAGTTCAAAAATTCTCTCTCCGGGAGCATCCGTCGACGCCATTCTCAAGGCCGCCGGGTGGCCGCGGCAGAGGGGCACCGTAGTGATCGTCGGCCACCAGCCCGATCTCGGTCGTGCGGTCGCGCACCTTGTAGCCGGCGTACGCAGCGAGTGGCACATCGAAAAGGGCGGCTTCTGGTGGCTCTCCGGCGAGGCGCCGGTCGCCGTCAGAGCGGTGCTGTCACCTGACCTGCTGTAAAACCGACACTTTCCTGTCGGAAAGGCCACTCACGATGAGCTTCATGCCGATTGCCTTCCAGTAGTCGGCCTCCGACTCGAGCGCCGCCGCCGAAAGCGGGTTCTCGTCGAGCCAGGACTGCGGCAGGTCGATGGCGAAGCCGCCCGCATCGCCCGCGACGCGCAGGAACGGCAGCTTCAAATCGGTGCGGCTGCGCAGAATCAGCGACGCGGTGCGCAGCGCGAACACCAGCTTCCAGTCCGCGCCCTCGAGCCCTGCGTCCTGCACCTTGGAGAGCTTGCCGCGGTGCGCGAGCACGACGCGCGCGAGCCGCGCCTGCTCCATGCGCGAGAAGCCCGGCATGTCGGCATTCGACAGGACGTACGCGGAGTGCTTGTGATACTGGGCGTGCTCGATCGACAGGCCGATCTCGGCGAGCCTGGCCGCCCACTCGAGCACCAGGCGGTCGACGTCGTCGTCGCGCTCGGCGCCGGGCGCGAGCCCGTCGTAGATCTTCAGCGACAGGCTCCTGACTCTTTCGGCCTGCGCGGCGTCGATGTGATAGCGCCGCACGAACTGCGTCACCGTCGCTTCGCGCATGTCGCGGTGCTGCACGCGGCCGAGCAGGTCATACAGCACGCCGTGGCGCAGCGCGCCCTCCGACACCTTCATCGCCTCGATGCCGAGCTCGTCGAGCGCCGCGCTCATGATGGCGAGCCCGCCCGGCAGCACCGGCGCGCGGTTCGGCCGCAGCCCGGCGATGCGCTCGGGATCGGCCTTCTCGTGCTTGATGAGCAGCGCGCGCAGGCGCTCGAGCCCTTCGCGCGTCAGCCCTTCGTCGGCGAAGCCGTTCTCGCGCAGGATGTTCTGCATCGAGCGCGCGGTGCCCGAGGAGCCGACCGCTTCATCCCAGCCGGCGGCGCGATAGCCGTGCACGATACCCGCGAGCTCCTGCCGCGCGGCAAGCTCGGCGGCCTTCATGCGCGGCTTGTCGATCTTGCCGTCGGCAAAGAATTTCAGGCTGTAGCTCAGGCAGCCCATGTAGAGCGATTCGGTGAGCTGCGGCTCGAAGCCGGTGCCGATGATGATCTCGGTCGAGCCCCCGCCGATGTCGATCACCAGGCGCCGCGTATGTGGCGGGCCGGCGGCGGCGGGCAGCGAATGCGCCACGCCCAGATAGATCAGGCGCGCCTCCTCGCGACCCGAGATCACCTCGATCGGAAAGCCGAGCACCTGCCTCGCTTCGCGCAGGAACTGCGGCGAGTTCTTCGCCACGCGCAGCGCGTTGGTGCCGACCGCGCGAACCGCCTGACGAGGGAAGCCGCGCAGGCGCTCGGCGAACCTGGCAAGCGTCTCCAGCGCCTGCGCCTGGGTGCCGCGGTCGATGCGCTTCTCGGCGGTGAGCCCGGCGCCCAGGCGCAGCACCTCGCGCAGCGCATCGAGCGGGTAGATCTGGCCGTCGACCACCCGTCCGATCTGCAGGTGAAAGCTGTTCGAGCCGAGGTCGACCGCCGCCAGAGTGTCGTGACGCGCCATGGCCCGGATACGCTAACACGGAACCGGTAAAATCAAGGCTTCCCCGTGAACCGCAGAGCAACGCTTCCGACGCAGTTTCTCAACCGCGAGCTCGGCATTCTCGCGCTCAACGGCCGCGTGCTGGCGATGGCGGCCGACGACGCGGTGCCGCTGCTCGAGCGGCTGCGTTTCATCACCATCGTCTCCTCCAACCTCGACGAGTTCTTCGAGATCCGCGTCGCCGGGCTGAAGGAAGGCATCAAGCTCGGGCTTCCCGAGCCGGGTCCGGACGCGCGCCCCGCCGCGGAGGTGTTCGAGGCGGTGAGCCGCGAGGCGCACGCGCTGGTCGCCGCCAAGTACAGGCTGCTCAACGACATCGTGCTGCCGGCGCTCGCCCGCGAAGGCATCGTTTTCCCGCGGCGCGAGGAGTGGAACCCGGCGCAGCGCCAGTGGATCCGCGAGTTTTTCTTCCGCGAGCTCCTGCCGGTGCTCACGCCGATCGGCCTCGACCCGGCGCACCCGTTTCCGCGCGTGTTCAACAAGAGCCTCAACTTCGCCGTCGAGCTGGAAGGCCGCGACGCCTTCGGCCGCGGCTCGCGCGCCGCGATCGTGCAGGCGCCGCGCGCGCTGCCGCGCCTCATTCGCCTGCCGAAGGCGATCGCCGGCGGGCCATACTCGTTCGTGTTCCTGTCATCGATCCTCCACGCTCACGTAGGCGAGCTGTTCGCCGGCATGAACGTGCCGGGCTCCTACCAGTTCCGCGTCACGCGCAATTCGGATCTGTTCGTGGACGAGGAAGAGATCAAGAACCTGCACACCGCGGTGCAGGGCGAGCTGCTGCACCGGCACTTCGGCGACGCGGTGCGGCTCGAGGTCGCCGACAACTGCTCCGAGCGCATGACCGAATTCCTGCTGCAGCAGTTCGGCCTGCAGCCAGCCGACCTGTACCGCGTCGAAGGGCCGGTGAACCTGTACCGGCTGCGCGAGGTTCCCGACCAGGTCGAGCGCCCGGATCTAAAGTATCCGCCGTTCCAGCCCGGCCTCGCGCCGGCGATCGATACGGACGACCTGTTCGGCGTGCTGAAGAAGCAGGACGTCCTGCTGCATCACCCCTTCCAGTCGTTCCTGCCGGTGATCGACTTCATCCGCGCCACCGCGAACGATCCGAGCGTGATCGCCATCAAGCAGACGGTGTATCGCACCGGCACCGACTCGGAGCTGATGGAGATCCTGGTCGACGCGGCGCGCAAGGGGAAGGAAGTGACCGTGGTGGTCGAGCTGATGGCGCGATTCGACGAGGAAGCGAACCTCAACTGGGCAGCGCGGCTGGAGGAGGTCGGCGCGCACGTCGTGTACGGCGTGGTCGGCCACAAGACGCACGCCAAGATGGCGCTCGTCGTGCGGCGCGAAGGCGACGCCGACGGCAAGGTGCTGCGGCGCTACGTCCACCTCTCGACCGGCAACTACCATCCCGCGACCGCGCGCCAGTACACCGACTTCGGCCTGATGACGGCCAACGAGGACTTGTGCGCGGACGTCAACGAGGTGTTCAAGCAGCTCACTGGCCTGGGGCGCGCGGGAAAGATGAAGCACGTCTGGCAGTCGCCGTTCACCCTGCACAGGAACATCATCGCCGCGATCCGCGGCGAGGCCAAGCTCGCCGCCGAAGGCAAGCCGGCGCGCATCATCGCCAAGATGAACTCGCTGCTCGAGCCGCGCATCATCGAGGAGCTCTACGCGGCTTCCGCAGCCGGCGTGAGGATCGACCTCATCGTGCGCGGCGTGTGCGCGCTGAAGCCCGGCATCGCCGGCCTGTCGGAGAACATCCGCGTGCGCTCGATCATCGGCCGCTTCCTCGAGCATTCACGCGTGTTCTACTTCCAGAACGGCGGCAGCGACGAGGTGTACCTGGCGAGCGCCGACTGGATGGACCGCAACTTCTTCCGCCGCATCGAGCTGTGCTTCCCGGTGCTCGACCCGGCCCTCAAGCGCCGCGTGATCCGCGAGGGCCTGCAGCCGTATCTCGACGACAACTGCCAGGCCTGGGAGATGGCGGCCGACGGCAGCTACGAGCAGCTCAAGCCGCGCCGCCGCCGCCGCTCGGCGCAGGAAGAGCTGCTGTTCACCCTCGCGACGCCGACCTGATGCTGCGGTCCATTTTCAGCGCCGCGCGCAACTCGCTTGCCGGCGTGGCGGCAGCGGCGCGAAACGAGGGCTCGTTCCAGGTCGAGCTGGCGGCGTCTGTCGTGCTTCTGCCGCTGGGGCTGTGGCTTGGCGGCACCGGCGTCGAGCGCGCGCTGCTTGTCTCCAGCGTGCTCATCGTGCTTTGCGCCGAGCTGGTCAATACGGCGCTCGAGGCGGCCGTGGACCGCATCTCGCTGGAAATCCACCCGCTGGCGAGGCGCGCCAAGGACATCGGCAGCGCGGCGGTGATGCTCGCGCTCGTCAATGCCGGCGTGGTCTGGCTGCTGGTGCTGTTCTCCTAGCGGCGGCTCGCCAGCCAGGCGAGCGCGCAGGCGAGCGCCGCCACCGCCAGCGCGTAGATCGACGCGACCACCGCCTGCAGCGCTGGATGCGCGCGCTCGGGCAGCGGCAGGCGCACCGCGGCCGGCACGAGCGCAAGCGCGGCCGCAGCGTGCCAGGGCAGTTTCGCGAGAAGCAGGGCTCCCGAGGCGAGCAAGGACGCGATCAGCCCCGCGGCAAGGGTGAAAGAGGTGCCCGCCGCCGCGCGGCTGCCGAAAATCATCGCCACCAGCAGGAAGCCGCTGCAGGCGGCGCCAAGCGCCAGGCCGTACATCCCGATCAGCGCCGAGGCGCTGAGGATCGCGCTGATGCCGGCGCCCAGGCCCAGCCCGACCCCGGCTGCGCCGGCACGAATCGGATGGGAATGCAGGTCGAGCATGAAGGCGACCGTGACGAGCACCAGCAAGCCGATCCCCACGCCGTGTCCGACCGCCTCCAGGGGCGCCCTCTGCATGAGCACCGTGGAAAAAACCCACGTCGAGGCGGCGCCTGCCAGCAGGCCCAGCATGATCCCGGCCGTGCGGGCGGGCTTGAACGCCAGGTCGGTTACCCAGCCGAGGAGCCCTGCTCCCATGCCGACCAGCGCGAGCTTGCGCAGGGCGGTGAGCGGCTCAAACACGAAATTGCCGGTCAGGTAAAGCGCGGCGGCGAAGCCAGCGGCCGCCGCGAGGCCCGCCAGGCGCAGCGGCATGCCGATCGCGGCCACCAGCAGGCCGACAGCGAACGGCGCAAGGCCGGCCTGCACCGCCGGATGCGAGAGCCAGGCCTCCATCAGCCGCGCCCCACGCGGATCACGCCCTTCAGCGAGCGCACTACCGCGAAGGCGCGCTTCAGCTGCCCGAGGTTCGCCACGTCGAAGGTGAAGCGCATGAAAGCGAGCTCGTCGCGGCTCTGCGTGCGCACCGCGGTGACGTTGATCCTCTCGCGCGCCAGAGCGTCGCAGATGTCCCTCAACAGGCCGCGCCGGTCCGCCGCGGTGACGGCCATGTCCAGGGCATAGCTGCCCTCGCCCTTGCCCCAATCGGTCTCGATCAGGCGCTCGGGCTGCCTCTCGGCGAGGCGCTTCAAGCTCGGACAATCCTCGCGGTGCACCGACACGCCCTTGCCGCGCGTGACGAAGCCGCGGATCGGATCCGGCGGCACCGGCTTGCAGCAGCGCGCGAGCTGCGTAAGTAGCCGGTCCATGCCAACGATAAGCACCCCGGCACCAGAGGTCTTGCCTCTGGTTTTCCTGGCAACTTCTTCCTTTCTTAAAGGCTCCGGTTCGGCGCCGCGCAAGGCGGTCTGCAGCTGCCGCAGGTTGATCTCGTCGCGCGCGACGGCGGCGAACAGGTCATCGGGCTTGCCGAACCCCAGCCGCGAGGCGAGCGATTCGAGGCTCCCCTGTGTTGCGCCTTCACGACGCAGCTCCTTCGCGACCGCGGCACGGCCTGCGGCGATGGTGTCCGCGAGCGCCTTGGCGTTGAACCACTGCCTGATTTTCTGGCGCGCGCGGGGGCTTTTCACGAAGCCTCGCTCGGCGCTGAGCCAGTCGCGCGACGGGCCGCCGGACTTCGCGGCGACGATCTCGACGCGCTGGCCGCTCGCCAGCGGCGTGTCGAGGGTCACGATGCGGCCGTCGACCCTGGCCCCGCGGCAGCGGTGGCCGAGGTCGCTGTGCAGCGCGTAAGCGAAGTCGAGCGGCGTCGAGCCGGCCGGCAGGTCGATGACCTTGCCTTGCGGAGTGAGGACGTAGACGCTGTCATCGATCGTCTTGGCGCTCTTCCCCCAGTCGGCGATCTCGTCGCGCCATGCCAGCAGCTCGCGCAGCCAGGCGATCTTCTGCTCGAAGGCGCCTTCGCGCCGGGAAGGCTTGCCCGGCTCCTTGTAGCGCCAGTGCGCGGCGACGCCGAACTCCGCCTGTCGGTGCATCTCCTCGGTGCGGATCTGCACTTCGAGCGTTCTGCCGGCCGGGCCGACCACCGCGGTGTGGAGCGACTGGTAGAGGTTTCCCTTCGGCCGCGAGATGTAGTCGTCGAACTCCTTCGGGATCGGCTGCCACAGGTTGTGCACCACGCCGAGCGCGGTATAGCAGTCCTTCACCGACGGCACGATGATGCGCGCGGCGCGTACGTCGTACAGCTCTGAGAAATCGAGCGACTTGCTGCGCATCTTGTTCCAGATGGAGTAGATGTGCTTCGGCCGCCCGGTGATCTCGGCCTTGACGCCCGCTTCCTCGAGCTCGCGCGCCAGGGTGGCGATGGTCCGGGCGATGTATTGCTGGCGCTCGACGCGCCGCTCGTCGAGCATCTGCGCGATGCGCTTGTAAACCTCGGGCTCGAGGTAGCGGAACGACAGGTCTTCCAGCTCCCACTTCAGCTGCCAGACGCCCAGCCGGTTAGCGAGCGGCGAGTAGATATCCAGGGTCTCTCTCGCATAGGAAACCCGTTCCGGGGATGTATTCTTGGAGAAGAACCGCAAGGTCTGCGTGCGGCTCGCCAGCCGGATCAGGACCACCCGCACGTCCTCGACCATGCCGAGGACCATCTTGCGCAGCACTTCGTTCTGCTCGTGCGGGTTGCCGCGCGTCGCTACGCGCAGCTGGTAGAGCTTCTCGACGCCCGCGGCAAGGCCGGCGATCTCCTCGCCGAAGCGCTCGCGCAGGGCATCGACGCCGCCGAGGTGCTTGGGGGCGGCAAACAGGATTCCGGCCGCCCTTCCCGGCGCATCGAGGCCGATCGAGGCCAGGCTCGCCGCCAGGCCGAGCGCATGGCTCCAGGTCGGCTCGCCGGTCGAGAGCACCTGGCCGGCGTACATCGGCTCGGCGAACTCCAGCGCTCTGCCAAGCAGCGCCTGCTCGGCCGCCGCCAGGCCCTCGGCGAGCGGGCCGAGCGCCGCGGCGCTGTTTTGCGGGTGAAGCTGGACGACGGTGACCATGCGTTATTTTACGGGCTGATTGAGAAATTCCTATCTGCTGCTCACGCTCGCCGCGCTGTTCTGGTCGGGCAACTGGATCGCCGGGCGCGCGCTCGCCGGGCTGGTGCCGCCGGTGGCGCTCACCTTCTGGCGCTGGGCGATCGCGCTCGCCCTGATCGCGCCGCTCGTCGCGCCGCGGCTGTGGGCGCAGCGCACGCTGCTCGCGCGCGGCTGGAAGCCCATAGTCCTGCTCGGGCTTCTCGGCGGCGGGCTGCACAACGTGCTGCAGTACTGGGGGCTGCAGTACACCAGCGCGACCAACGGCTCGATCCTGAACTCGCTGACGCCGATTTTCATCATCGTGCTCGGCGCCGCGCTGCTGCGCGATCCGTTTCCCCGTGCCGCGGCGGCCGGCGCGTTGGTGTCGCTGGCGGGCGCCATGGCGATCATCACGCGCCTGGATTTCGAAGTTGTCAGGACATTTCAATTCAACCGGGGGGACTTGCTGATCATCGCCTCGCTCGCCATGCTGGCGGGCTATACGCTCGCCTTGCGCTGGCGGCCGCCGGGTCTCGATGCGCTCTCCTTCCTCGCCTGCTTCGCCCTGGTCGCCGAAGTGCCGGTCGGCATTGCCTATGCCGCCGAACATGCTGCCGGGCATCGCGTGATTGTTAACGCCACTTCGCTTATCGGTTTGAGCTATGTCGCCGTCTTTCCGGCGCTGCTCGCCTACCATTTCTGGAACCAGGGAGTCGCCGCGGTCGGCGCCGCGCGCGCCGGCGTGTTCATGCACCTGATGCCCTTCTTCGGCGCGGCGATGGGCGTCGCCTTCCTCGGCGAGCGCTTCGGGCTGCATCATGCGCTGGGCATGGTGCTGATCATCGCCGGCGTTACGATTGCATCGCGCAAATGGGCTGGCTGACCGACTGGCGGCGCAAGCGCGTGCTTTCCAGGCATCGCATGGACGATGCGCTTTGGAAAGCGGCGACCGGCGGCCTGAAGTTCCTTCCTGCAAGCGAAAAACTGAAGAGCCTGGTGTTGCTGTTCCTCGCCGAGAAGGAGTTCTCCGGCGCGCACGGCCTGGAGGTTACCGACGCGATGCGCGTCTCGATCGCTGCGCAGGCCTGCCTGCCGATCCTGGAGCTCGGGCTGGACTGGTATGCGGGCTGGACCGGGATCGTCGTCTACCCGGGCGATTTCCGAGTGCGGCGCGCCGAGCTCGACGAGCACGGCGTGATGCACGAATGGGACGACGAGCTCGCCGGCGAGGCGATGCCGGGCGGACCGGTCGTTCTGTCATGGGACGCCGCCGCCAACGACCCGTACATCAACGTCGTGATCCACGAGTTCGCCCACAAGCTCGACATGCTCAACGGCGCAGCGAACGGCATGCCGCCGCTGCACGCCGGCATGGACCGGCGCGCCTGGAAAGCGGCTTTCGACGAGGCCTACCAGGGCTTTTGCGACGCGGTAGAGCGCCGCCGGGACACCTGGCTCGATCCCTATGCGGCCGAGCACCCCGCGGAGTTCTTCGCGGTGATCAGCGAGGCGTTCTTCGAAGCCCCGCGCGAGACGCGGCGCCGCTATCCGGCGGTCTACGACCAGCTCAGGCTGTTTTACCGTCAAGATCCTGCGATATGACCGCCGAGGAAAAGCTGCCCCACGCGGGGGTCCGCGAGGATCGCGCCGGCGGCGGCTTCGATGCGCGTGCGGCCCAGCTCGAGGACCACGCCGAAGTCCGAGATCTCGAGCGCGCGCTTGGCGTTCTGCTCGACCATCAGGATCGAGACGCCTTTTGCGCGCAGGTCCTGCAGGATGCCGAAGGTCTCCTTCACCAGCAGCGGCGACAGGCCGATCGACGGCTCGTCGATCAGCATGAGCTTCGGTTCGAGCAGCAGGCCGCGCGCGATCTCGAGCAGCTTTTGCTCGCCGCCGGACAGCGTGGAGGCCTGCGCGCCGGCCTTGCGTCGAAGCATGGGGAAGCGCTCCATCAGCGATTCGATGCGCCCGGCGACGTTCGCGTCGCGTCCCGCCGCGGTCGCGCCAAGCTCCAGATTGTGCAGCACGGTCAGCTCCGGGAACACGTTGCGCCCCTGCGGCACGTAGGAAATCCCGAGCTCCAGCAGCCGCCGCGGGTCGAGGTTGGTGACCTCGCGGCCGTCGAACACGACGCGGCCGCGCTGCACGCGGAGCAGGCCGAACACCGCCTTGAAGACGGTGGACTTGCCGGCGCCGTTCGGCCCGATCACGGTCGTGATGGCGCCGCGCGCGACTCTGAAGCTCGTGCCGTTGAGCACGGTCTGCTTGCCGTAGCCGCCGACGATGTCCTCGACGGCAAGAATGTCGGTTTCCACTCAGGTTCCGAGATAAGCTTCGATTACCGCGCGGTCGTTGCGGATCGCTTCCGGCGCGCCCTCGGCGATGATGCGGCCCTCCGCGAGCACGAGGATGCGCGTACATAGCGACATCACGAACTCCATGTTGTGCTCGATCACCACGAAGGTGGAGCGCCCGGTCTCGTTGATCGCCTTGAGGCGCTCGCGCAGGCCGCCGAGCATCGTCGGATTGACGCCGCCCGCGGGCTCGTCGAGCAGTACCAGGCGCGGGCCTGCCATGAACGCCATCGCCACGTCGAGCAGCTTCTGCTGTCCGTAGCTCAGGGCGCCCGCGCGCTCCTCGGCGAGCGCCGCGAGGCGGAAGAAATCGATCATGCGGTTCGCCGCGGCGCTGAGGCCGGCGTCGCGCGGCCCGAACAGGCGCGACCACATGCCGCCCTCGTGCTCCTGGCCGGCAAGCAGCAGGTTCTCGCGCACCGAAAGCTGCGGAAAGACCTGCAGCAGCTGGAACGTGCGGCCGATGCCCAGGCGGTTCAGGTCGCAGGGCCGCATGCCGCCGATCGGCCGGCCATCGATGCGCACCTCGCCCGAGGAGGGCGCGAGCTGGCCGAGAATGCAGTTGAACAGCGTCGACTTGCCGGAGCCGTTGGGCCCGATCAGGCCGAGGATCTCGCCCGCGTGCACGGCGAACGACACCCCGTTCACGGCGCCGATGCCGCCGAACGACTTCCTCAGCTCGCGGACTTCGAGGAGCGCGGCCATGAAGTACGCAGGCGCTCGGCCAGCCCGAGCAGGCCCGACGGGAAGAATGCCAGCAGGATCATCACGAAGACGGCGTAAAGCATGAGGTAGAGCCCCTCGCTGAAGCGCAGCCATTCCGGCAGCAGCACCGACACCGCCGCGCCGAGGAATGGCCCGAAGAAGCGGCCCGCGCCGCCGACGATCACCATCAGCAGCAGGTTGAACGACAGGCCGGGGGTGAATGCCGTCGGCTCGATGAACTGCACCAGCGGCGCATAGAGCACGCCGGCGACCCCGCCGAGGGCGGACCCGATGGCGAACGCCATCAGGGTGTAGCGCCGCGTGTCGATGCCCAGCGACGAGGCGCGGATCGGGTTTTCCCTCAGGGCAGTGAACGCGCGTCCCCAGGGAGAGCGCAGCAGCCACCACGCAGCGATCGATGCAAGGGCCAGAACGCCGAGGCAGAAAAAGTAGAAGTCCTGCGGCGCCTTGGTCGACCAGCCGAGCAGCGCCGGCCGCGGAATCCCGCTGATCCCATAGACGCCCTTGGTCAGCCATTCCTCGTTGCGCAGAATCAGGAACACGAGCGTCGCGAACGAGAGCGTGACGAACGCGAGATAGTGGTGCGCTACGCGCAGCGCCGGGTAGCCGAGCAGCCAGCCGACGACGAAGCACAGCAGCGCCGCGAGCGCGAAGGCGGCGCCCAGCGGCCAGCCCTGCGTGGTCAGCAGCGCCGCGGTATAGGCGCCGATGCCGACGAACGAGGCTTGCGCCAGCGAGATCTGGCCGGCGTAGCCGAGCGTCAGGTTCAGGCCGATCGCGGCAATGGTCATCACCGCCCACAGGCTCAGCAGGTAGATGCCGTAGGGCTTCAGGCCGAACGGCGCCGCGATGAGCAGCGCAACGCCGACGAACAGCAAAACGGGTCTCATACCGTGCGCTCTTCCACTCGCCCGAGCAACCCCTGCGGCCGCAACAGGATCACGGCAATGAGGAGAAACAGCGGGATGGCGGCCCGGTACTGCGCCGAGAGGTACGCGGCGACGAAGTTGTCCACTACGCCGAGCAGCAGCCCGCCGGCGATGGCGCCGCGCACCTGGTTGAAGCCGCCGACGATGGCGGCGACGAAGGCGACCAGGCCGAGCGTCTCGCCGTTGGTGAATTTGGCGAGGTAGATCGGGCTCACCAGAAACGAAGCAAGGGCGACCAGGCCGGCGTTGATGAGAAAGGTGTAGAGCACCATGCGGCCGACCGGGATGCCCAGCACGCGCGCGAGTGCCGGGTTCTGCGCGGTGGCCTGCATGCTGCGGCCGGTGCGGGTGCCGGCAAGGAAGTACTGCAGAGCCGCCACGGCGAGCGCCGCCACCGCGATGATGACCAGGTTCTGCACCGACACGACCATCCCGGCAACCTGCAGGTTGGTCGTCGCCCAGGCCGCGGGAAACGGCTGGGCGTCCGCGGCGTAGAACTCCTTCACGCCCTCCTTCATCAGGATCGCAAGCGCGATGGTCGAGATGACGAGCGGCAGGACCCCGTGGCGTATGACCGGCTCCACTACCAGCCGCTTGAACAGCAGGCCGAGCACGAGAAGCGAGACGGCGAAGCCGGCCAGCATCGCCATCGGGAACGATAAGCCGCCGAACTTCATCGCCGCGAGGACGAAGAAGGCCGGCAGCATCACGAACTCGCCCTGGGCGAAGTTGATCGTCTGCGACGTCTGCCACAGCAGCACGAAGCCGACGGCGACCAGCGCGTAGATGCCGCCGGTCGCCAGGCCGGCGAGAGCGAGCTGCAGAACGTCCGACAGCGCTTTACTTCCCGCTGCCCAGCTTGGGCAGGGTCTGGACGATTCTCTGCTTGCCCTCGACGACTTCGGCCAGGAAGCTGATCCGGTCGATGTCGCCGTTGTTATCCCAGGTGGTCTCCATCAGGATGCCGGGCTCCTGCTCTGGCTTGATGGTGAGGCCGTGCAGCGTCTTGGCGAGCAGCTTGCGATCGAACCTGCCGATCTTCTCGGTCGCGTACTTGACCGCGTACACGCCGGTGTAGCCCTTGATGCCGTTATGATCCGGCACGTAGCCGAAGCGCTTGCTGAATTTCTCCTTGAACGCCAGCACCGCCGGAACCGGCGCGTCGGCCGAAAGGCCCACGTGCCCGCGCGCGCCATTCGCCGCCGGGCCCGCCAGGTCGATCACCTTCTGCCCCAGCAGCGTGGTCTCGCCGATGAGCGGCTTGTCGATCCCCTGCTTGCGCGCCTCCCGCAGGAAGCGCGCGCTTTCCTCCTCGTTGGTGTAGACGAAGATCGCGTCGGCGTTCGCGCCCTTCAGCTTCACCACGTCGGCGGCGAAGTCCATCTGCCCGGATTCCGTCGAGACGTCGCTGACGACCTTGATGTTGCGCGCGGCCATCTCCTTGACGAAGGTGTCGCGCCCGCCCTTGCCGAAGTCGTTGTTCACCCACAGCACGGCCACCGTCCTGGCCTTCAGCCCGTCGCGCAGGTAGTTGGCGATCTTCGGCATGCTCATCTGCTGCCCGAACGAGGTGCGGAAGATGTACGGGTTGCCTGCCTGGGTGATCTCGGCGGCCTCGGCGCCCACAATCTGCGGCACCTCGGCCTGCTGCGCGAGCGCCATGTTGGCCTTGACCGAGCCCGAGAACACCGGGCCCAGGATCACATACGGGTCGCCGTCGATCGCCTTCTGCACCTGCGCCCGGGAGATGCCCGGATTGCTCTGCGTGTCGGCCTGCGGCGCGTTGATCTTGCGCTTCAGGATGCCGCCTTTCGCGTTGATCTCCTCGATCGCCAGCACCGCGCCGTCGCGGAAATTGGTGCCGGACACCGCGCCCGCGCCCGAAAGCTCGATCACGATCGGCATGTTCACCGTCGGCTGCGCCGATGCGCCTGCCGCGCCGAGCGCGAGGCTGATGGCAATAAAGCTCTTCATCATTTAACGTTCTCCAGTCATTTTGGCGTCTTGGCGACGATATCGGCTTCGACCATTGCGCGCAGCTCCGGAGTCACTTTCGGATTGCCGCCAAACCACTTGCGAAAGCCGAATCCCGCCTGCTGCAGCAGCATGCCCAGGCCGTCGACAGTGCGGTGACCGCGCTTGCGCGCGGCGGCGAGCAAGCCGGTTTCCAGCGGCACATACACCACGTCGTAGACGACTGCGCTCGGCTTGAGCGGGCCGAGATCGATCTGGAGCGGCGGCTTCCCCGCCAGGCCGAGCGAGGTGCAGTTCACCAGGACATCGGTGTCGCGCAGCAGCCGCGGCACCGCGTCAAAGCCGTGCGCCTTGACCCCGAAGCGCGCTGCGAGGTCCTGCGCGCGCGAAACCGTTCGATTGACCACATGCACCTCGGCGCCGCGCTGCTTCAGCGCGTACACCGCCGAGCGCCCGGCGCCGCCTGCGCCAAGCACGAGCGCGCGGCAGCCCGGCACGTCCCAGCCGCGCGCGCGTTCGTCGAGATTCGCGATGAAGCCATGCGTGTCGGAATTGCCGCCCATCAGCCTGCCGTTCTCGAGCCACAGGGTGTTGACCGCGCCTATGGCTTCCGCGGCTTCGTCGCGACCGGCGACGAGGCGAAAGGCGGCCTCCTTGTGCGGCACCGTGACGTTGCCGCCGACATAGCCGTTGCCGGCCAGATTCGTGATAAAGGCGGGAAACGCCTCGGCGGTGAGGTCCTTCAGCTCGTAGGCGCCCGGGATGCCGAGCGTCTTCAGCCAGTAGCCGTGGATCATCGGCGAGCGCGAATGCGCCACCGGATGGCCCATTACGCAGGCACGGCGCAGCGTCATCTTTACAGGGGTGAGAAGGAGGTGGATTTCAGAATGCGGCATTCCTGGTTCTGGTGCGCGCCGAGCTCGCGGCTCTTCTGCAGATAGGACTGGAACGCTGGATCGGCCATCAGAGCAGCGCGCCTTTTCTCGCGCTCGGCCTGGCTCGCGTACTTCCAGACGTGCACTACCTGGTTGAGCTGCCCGACCTCGGTCGTCGCGTAGAACACCGGCTCGCCGCAGTGCTTCACCTGTGTCGCATGACCGTGCTCCTCGTAGAGCTTGAGCCAGGCCGCGAACTTGTTGTTGTGCAGCGTGTAGATGCGCAGATCGAAAATCATGCGTGCTCCCCCATGGTCAGTATAGCTCTCGTCGCCTCGAGCGCCCGGCGTGCGCGTACCTGCTCGTGATGCGGCAGCTCGAGGACTGTGAGCGCGGCGAGACCGATCGCGCGCTTCATCTGGCATCCATCGACAGAAAGTGCCGCATCATCCGCTCGGCATCGGGCTCGATGCCGGTGAACAGGCGAAACGCGCCCACCGCCTGGAACACCGCCATGCCGCCGCCATCTAGCGTGCGGCAACCCTTCGCGCGCGCCACCCGGAGCAGCTCCGTTTCCATGGGGAAGTAGACGATCTCTGCAACCCAATGCCTGGCTCGCAACAAGGCTGCGTCGAGCGGCATGCCGGGCGTCTTCGCCATGCCGGTCGGCGTGCAGTGGATCAGGCCATCCGCGGCGGCCATTGCTGCAGCGAGGTCGTTTCCGGCCTTTACTCCCAGATTCGCCGCGAGTGCCGCCGATTTCGCGGGATCGATGTCGAACACGGTGAGCTCGCGCGCACCCAGCTTCAGTGCCGCGTGCGCGACCGCCGCCCCGGCGCCGCCCGCGCCGAGCTGCACCACGCGCTCGAGCCTTGCGTCGGGCAGGCCGCGCCGGAAGCCCTCGGCGAAGCCCGACCAGTCGGTGTTGTGACCGGTCAGCCTGCCGTTCCGGATCACCACTGTGTTCACCGCGTTGAGCGCCCGCGCGTCTTCCGACAGGCCGTCGAGCAGCGGAATAATCACCCGCTTGCACGGATAAGTGATGTTCAGGCCGGCGAAGCCCATGCGCTTCGCCGCGGTGAGCAGCTCCGGGAGCGCCTCGACGCCGACACCGAGCTGGTCGAGATCGAACAGCTTGTAGACGTAGCGCAGGCCCTGCGCGTCGGCTTCGCGCTCGTGCAGGGCCGGCGAGCGCGATAGCTGGATTCCGGCGCCGATGAGGCCGCACAGATACGAAGCCTTCACGGGATTTTCACTTACGCAGTTTGGCGAGCTCACCCTGGAGAGCCGAGACGGTTTCCGCACCCACGATCTCGGAGTGCTTGGCGATCACCGGCTTCATCGCCTCGCGGAGCTTGGCGAGCTCGCCCGCCGACAGCTCCGTGACCTGCATGCCGTTCTTCTTGAGGTTGTCGAGCGCCTGACCTTCCTGCTCGCGCGCGGCCTGGCGCTCGACTTTTCCGGCCTCGCCCGCCGCGTCGGTGATGATCTTTCTTTCGCCGGCGCTCAGCGAATCCCAGACCTTCTTGCTGAAGATCACCGATTGCGGGTTGTACTGGTGGCGCGTCAGGGCGAGATATTTCTGCACCTCGTAGAACTTGTTCGCATTGATCACCGTCACCGGGTTCTCCTGCCCGTCGATCGCCTTCTGGTCGAGCGCCGCGTAGACCTCCGGGAAAGGCAGCGGCGTCGGATTGGCGCCGAGCGCCTTCACCCAGTCGACGTTGATCGCGTTCGGGATGACGCGCAGCTTGAGGCCGGCGATGTCGTCGACCTTGTTGATCGCGCGGCGGCTGTTGGTGATGTTGCGGAACCCGAGCTCCCAGTACGCAAGGCCGATGATGCCTTTCGCCTCCAGCTTGTCGTGCATCGACTTGCCGAAGGGGCCATCCACTACGGTGTCGGCTTCCTTGGAGCTGGCGAACATGAACGGGAAATCGTAGATGCCGAATTCCTTGACCTGCGCCGCGAGGATTCCCGAGTTCATCGACGCCATCTCGAGCGTCCCACCCTGTAGCGACGAGACGTTCGCCTGGTCGCCGCCAAGCACGCCGCCGGGAAAGAGCTGCACCTTGAGCTTGCCGCCGCCTTTCGCCGCGACGAGCTCGGCGAACTTCTCCATGCCGATCACGATCGGATGCCCTTTAGGGTTTTGCGTCGCGAACTTGAGCGTTCGCTCCTGTGCCTGCGCGGCGGCCGCGAGCGCGATCGCCACAGTGACCAACAGCCCTTTATGCAGTCTCACCCTCAATCTCCTCTTGTGTGAATTTCGCTAACCGGCGAACCACTTCGCGGGAATCGTGACGAGCGGCGGGAATACGACCATCAGAAGAAGGACCGCCGTCTCAGCCAGCATGAAGGGCCATACGCCGCGCATCACGTCCTCCATGGAAATCTTCGACACACCTGCCACCACGTTCAGGACCACCCCGACCGGCGGCGTAATGAGACCAATGGAATTGTTGACGATGAAGAGCACGCCGAAGTAGATCGGATCGATGCCCGCCGCCTTGACGAGCGGCATCAGGACCGGGGTGAGAATGAGGATGGTCGGCGTCATGTCCATCGCGGTGCCGACGATGAGCACCAGGACCATCATCGCGAACATGAGCAGCGTCTTATTGCCCATGAAAGGCTCGAGCAGGCCGACCACCTTGCTCGGCAGGTCGGCCACTGTGATCAGCCAGGCGGACACCAGTGCCGCGGCAACGAGGAACATCACGACGCTCGTCGTCATCGCGGCGGACAGGAACACCGCGTAAAGGCGCTTCAGCGAGAGCTCGCGGTAGACGACGACCGCGACGAAAAGCGAATAGACCGCCGCGACGACGGCCGCCTCGGTCGGCGTGAAGATGCCGAATTTCAGGCCGAAGATGATGATAAACGGGAGCACCAGCGCCCATGACGCCGAGCGTAGCGCGCGCATCACATCGGCGAGCGAACTTTTCGCGGGCGGCGCGAGCTTCTCCTTGCGCACCTCCCACCACCAGGCGAACCACAGGCCGGCCGCGATGTAGATGCCGGGCATGATGCCAGCGAGAAACAGCTTCGTGATGGAGAGATTCGCCGCGACGCCGAAGATCACGAAGCCGATGCTCGGCGGGATCACCGGCCCGATGACGCCGGCAGCGGCCACGAGTCCGCCGGCCTTCTTCCTGTCATGCCCGGCCGCGACCATCATCGGAACGAGAAGCGCCGAAAGCGCAGCCGCGTCGGCCACCGCCGAGCCGGACAGCGCGGAAAGGATGCACGCCGCCACGATGGTGACATAGCCGAGCCCGCCGCGGATGTGGCCCACGAGCGCCATCGCGAGGTCGATGATGCGCTTCGACAGCCCCCCGACGTTCATGACTTCGCCCGCGAGCATGAAAAACGGCACCGCCATCAGCGGGAAACTGTCGGCGCCGTTGATCAGGTTCTGCGCGATGATCTGCGCGTCGAAAATGCTCAATTGGGCCATCAGCGCCACGCCGCAGATGATGAGCGCGTACGCGATCGGCATGCCGAGCGCCATGGCGCCCAGCAGAGCACCAAGGAAGACGGCGATGGTCATTGGCCGCGCCGCTCTTTTCGCTCCTGCTCCTGCAAGGCCTCGAGCTCGGCCTGCTCTTCGGACTCGATCACCATGACGAGCTCGTTCTCCGAGATGCGGCCGGTGATCATGCGGTAGAGGTCATAGAGCAGGATGAGCGCGACTGAAACGCTGAACACGATGCCCACGCCATACACCCACGCCACCGACAGCCCGCTCGCAGGCGCGGTGGTGCCGAGATTGATCTTCGTTTGCGCCCAGCTCCCCTGCAGGAAGAGAAGCGTCGCAAAGAGCATGAGGAGATGGCTGGCAAGCAGGCACGCTTTCTTGCCGACTGCGGGCAAGACCTTGACCAAGGAATCGACGCCGAGATGCCCGTGCTCGCGCATAGCGATCACTGCGCCGAGGAAGGTGAGGTAAACGAAGAACCAGCGCGACAACTCTTCAGAGACCGTGATCCCCGAATTGAATCCATAACGCAGGACCACGTTGCCGAAAACCAAGACCACCATCACGGCCAGGCATAGCACCACGATCAACTTCAGGACGTGGAAATACCCCTCGACGAGGCTTCGCATGGCCGCACCTCCTCCCAGGAGAAAACGTAGATTACTACGAAGTTGCGCCGCTCAGGAATGGCGGCGGTGATGTGCGATGTTGTGGATCTGCATGCCGGTGGCCGGCACCCGCTCGCAGGCCCGGAACGCCTGGAAGAGCGCCATCTCGAGCTCGGTCGCGTCCGAGGGCGGCACTTGCAGGCTGCGCCAGCGGGCCCACTGGCGCGACGAAAAAGCGCGCACCGTCGTCGCCAGCACCTCGGACCGACGCCACGGCGAGAGGTCTTCCTCCAGGAGCTTCCACGCGCGCCGCAGCCAGTAATCGCGGCAGGCACGGCGCAGCGCGCCTTCCTTCCAGGGCAGCCGCAGACAGCGCTCCAGCGGAAGCGCGCCGCCATTTGCAAGGAAAGCAGCGAAGCCCCTGCTCAACCAGTCGAGATCTTCAGCGCCGATCTGCCCGCTCGCGACGCGGTGCGCGCGCTCGAAC
>Ga0209155_1000371_pt1 | contig 21082 bp, 20 predicted proteins | sample GraSoiAngelo_122_FD_185879 | JGI IMG/M metagenome (GOLD analysis project Ga0209155, IMG submission 185879) | Grasslands soil microbial communities from the Angelo Coastal Reserve, California, USA - 14_0927_02_20cm (SPAdes) (version 2) | ecosystem: Environmental > Terrestrial > Soil > Grasslands ... | reverse complement strand
GCGCGCGGAAGCCGAGCTTGGCGATCTGGCGCAAACGCTCCTCGCCGTACTCGATCAGCATCTCCGGCAGCGGAAAGGCCCCGCCGCCCGGCTCGGCAATAAGCGCTGACACCATGCGGCAGGTGCCCGACCAGCTTGTATTGACGGTCAGCAGCGTCTTGATGAAGTCCTCGTAAAACGTCGAGCAGCGCAAGAGCCGCCCACCGCCGCGCGCGACAAGCGCCGCCTCCTCGGGAAAGCTCGGCGCTAGAGCCGCAACCGCCGCCTCGGGGCTCCATTCGGCCGATACCCAGCGGCCCGCCCGGCGCAGGATCTCGGCCTCGGCGCGGCGCGGAAATCCGCTCCACGACACGACCAGCTTCGTCAGATCGTGCTGCCGCACCGCGATCATGCCGGCGCGACCGCCGACGCGCTCGGCATGCGACAAGGTGCCGGTCTCCGGCTCCCACCGCCACGGCTCCAGATGCACCCAGCCATGACTCGCGACAGTCAGTCCGAGATCGACCGGCCAGGCCAGCGACAACTCCGCATCCGCTGACGCGCGAGAGGTAGTGCGGCGGCGCGCTCCCTCTCCCCGCTGGCGGGGAGAGGGTTGGGGTGAGGGGCTGGTTCGGACGTCCACCTCGGACTGGCTAAGCCTTCTCGAGCGCCTGCTTGAGATCGGCGACGATGTCGTCCTCGTGCTCGATGCCGAGCGACAGCCGCACATACCCGTCCGTGACGCCGGTCTGCAATTGCTCTTCCGGGGTCAATTGCGAATGGGTCGTCGATGCCGGATGGATCGCGAGGCTGCGCGCATCGCCGATATTGGCGACGTGATAGAACATCTGCAGCGCATCGATAAAGCGCCGCCCGGCATCCCTGCCGCCCTTCAATTCGAAGCCCAGGAGCCCGCCATAGCCGCCCTTCAGATAGGCGTCGGCTCGGCGGCGCGGCTCGCCTTCCATGACGCCGGGATAAATGACCTTGCTGACCTTCGGGTGGCTGCGCAGCGCCCGCGCCACCGCCGTCGCGTTGGCGCAATGGACGCGCATCCGCAATGGCAGGGTTTCGAGACCCTGGATGTGCAGGAACGAGTTGAACGGGCTCGCCGCGGCGCCGAGGTCGCGCAGCAAGGTGACCCGCATCTTGATGATGTAGGCGATGGGGCCCATCGGCTTCACCGCCTCGGTCCACACCGCGCCGTGATAGGCCGGGTCGGGCTGGTTCAACAGCGGGAAGCGCTCGGCGTGCTTTTCCCAGTCGAAATTGCCGCCATCGACGACGATGCCGCCGATCGAGGTGCCGTGGCCGCCGATGTATTTGGTCGTCGAATGCATGACGACAGCGGCGCCGTGGTCGAGCGGCCGGCAGAGGATCGGCGCCGCCGTGTTGTCCATGATCAGCGGCACGCCCATCTCGCGGCCGATCTTGGCGACTTCGCCGATCGGGAACACTTCGAGCTTCGGGTTAGGCAGGGTCTCGGCGTAGTAGCAGCGCGTCTTGGCGTCGGTGGCGCGCCGGAAGTTCTCCGGGTCCGATGGGTCGACAAACCGCACCTCGATCCCCATCGTCCGCTGCATTGTGTGCAGGAAGAGGTTCCAGGTGCCGCCGTAGAGGTCGGTCGAGCTGACGAAATTGTCGCCGGCCTGGGCGATGTTGTTGACGCAGAACAGCGAGGCCGCCTGTCCCGAACCCAATGCCAATGCCGCGACCCCGCCTTCGAGCTGCGCGACGCGCTGCTCCAGGACGTCGCCGGTCGGGCTCATGATCCGGGTGTAGATGTTGCCGAGCTCCTTGAGCCCGAACAAGTTCGAGGCGTGTTCGGTGTCGCGGAACTGGTAGCTCGTCGTCTGATAGATCGGCACCGCGACGGCGTTCGTCGTCGGATCGCTGCGATAGCCGGCATGCAGCACGATCGTTTCGGGATGTTTGCTCTCGGTCGGCATTAAAAGATCTCCCCGGGCGGTGTGGTTGGGGGCACTTTGCCACGGGTGCCGCCGTTGCGTAACCCGCCTTTCGGGACGCCTCACCCGGCACCCTACCCAGGGAACGCACCGCGGCCGCCCGGCGTCCGTCATATTGAGGACAAGGACGATGGCCGACATCGACGATATCGAGCAGCCGAGGGCCACCGGGCTTATTCCAAACGAGCCGGATCTGGAAGGGCTGCGCGAGGCGGCGGCGGAATGCACCGCCTGTCCGCTCTACCGCAACGCGACACAGACCGTGTTCGGCGAGGGGCCGGACCGCGCCGTCATAATGTTCGTCGGCGAGCAGCCCGGCGACTACGAAGACCTTGCCGGTCACCCGTTTGTCGGCCCTGCCGGAAAAATGCTCGACCGCTGCATCAAGGAGGCCGGTATAGACCGCCGCCGCGCCTATGTGACCAACGCCGTCAAGCATTTCAAATGGGTACCGCGCGGCACCCGGCGTATCCACAGCAAGCCGAACTCGATGGAGATTGCCGCCTGCTTTCCCTGGCTCGAAGCCGAGATCGCGGCCGTCAAGCCGAAGGTCGTCGTCGCGCTCGGCGCGACCGCGGCGCAGGCCCTGTTCGGCAAGGCCTTTCGCGTGACCCGCGAGCGTGGCAGGCTGGTCGCGTCGCGCTTCGCGCCCTATGCGATGGCAACTGTGCATCCGTCCTCGCTGCTGCGCGCGCCCGACGAGGAGACTCGGCACCGCGAGATCGCCCATTTCACCGAGGATCTGAGAAAAGCCGCCGCGCTTCTGAAGGGCAGGTAATTTGCGGGATTAGTACGCCCACCCATGGATCCCGGCCTTCGCCGGGATAGGACTTTGGTCAACGTCCTGGCCATAAACCGTTATCCGGATAGCATGGCACGCAGATCGACCTGGATCGCCGTCGCCCTCGCCATTGCGGTTCTCGCCATCGTCATCGCGGTGATCGCGAGCGCGTGGAGCGGGCTCGGCGATACCGGCATGAGCGCGGGCGGCTGGGCGGCGCTGGTGCTCGGCGTCGTCGTGACGCTCGCGCTCGGCATCGGGCTGATGGCGCTCGTCTTCATCAGCAACCGGCGCGGCTTCGACGAGCCGGGCGGCAGCGGGCGTTGATGGGCGGGCGTTGATGATCGCCCGGCCCTGCACCACTTAGGCGAGAAGGCGCGCCCGCCGCCCCAATACCGGGCGCGCCGCCGCTCCGGGGGTGACCCGATGCCGACCAAGAAAGAGACGCAATACCACGCCTGGTATTGGATCGCCGCGATCGCAGCGGTGATGATCATTCAGGCGATCTTCGCCTCCTACACCCAGATCCAGACGATCCCCTACAGCGAATTCCAGGACGATCTGAAGGCCGGCAAGATTGCCGAGGTGCGGGTCAGCGGCAATTACATCCAGGGCAAGTTCAAGGAGCCCGACTCGAAGGGCTATACCGACTTCATCACAACCCGCGTCGATGCCCCGACGGCCGAGGAGCTTTCGAAATACAACGTCAAGTTTGCCGGCGCGATCGAGAGCACGTTCCTGCGCGATCTGTTGTCGTGGATCGTCCCTGTGGCGCTGTTCTTCGGCGTCTGGTGGTTCATGTACCGCCGCTTCGCCAACCAGCAGGGGTTTGGCGGCGGGCTGATGTCGGTCGGCCGCAGCAAGGCCAAGGTCTATGTCGAGACCGACACCAAGACGACCTTCGCCGATGTTGCCGGGGTCGACGAGGCGAAGGCCGAATTGCAGGAGATTGTCGCCTTTCTGAAGGATCCCGTGCGCTATGGCAGGCTTGGCGGCCGCGTCCCGAAAGGTGTGCTGCTCGTCGGCCCGCCCGGCACCGGCAAGACGCTCCTGGCGCGCGCTGTCGCCGGCGAGGCGAACGTGCCGTTCTTCTCGATCAACGGTTCCGAGTTTGTCGAGATGTTTGTCGGCGTCGGTGCCGCGCGCGTCCGCGATCTCTTCGAACAGGCGCGGCAGAAGGCGCCCTGCATTATCTTTATCGACGAACTCGATGCGCTGGGTCGCGCCCGCGGTTCCTATCCCTGGGGCGGCGGTCACGACGAAAAGGAGCAGACGCTAAACCAGCTGCTCTCCGAGCTCGACGGCTTCGATTCGCGCATCGGCATGATCCTCTTGGCGGCGACCAACCGTCCCGAGATCCTCGATCCGGCCCTGTTGCGCGCCGGCCGCTTCGACCGCCAAGTGCTTGTCGATCGCCCGGACAAAATCGGGCGTGTGCAGATCCTGCAGGTGCATGTCCGCAAGATCCGTATGTCGCCCGATGTCGATCTCGAAACAGTCGCCTCGCTGACCCCCGGCTTTACCGGCGCCGATCTCGCCAACCTCGTCAACGAGGCGGCTCTGCTCGCGACCCGGCGCGGCGCCGAGGAGGTGACGCTTGCTGATTTCACCGCGGCGATGGAGCGGATCGTCGCCGGTCTCGAAAAAAGGAACCGGCTGCTCAACCCGCATGAGCGGGAGGTCGTGGCGCACCACGAGATGGGACACGCGCTCGTCGCGCTGTCCTTGCCCGGCACCGACAAGGTGCACAAGGTTTCGATCATCCCGCGCGGCATCGGCTCGCTCGGCTACACGATCCAGCGCCCGACCGAAGACCGCTTCCTGATGACCCGCCAGGAGCTGGAGAACAAGATGGCCGTCTTGCTCGGCGGTCGCGCCGCCGAGCACATCATCTTCAACGAGAACTCGACCGGCGCCGCCGACGATCTCGTCAAGGTCACCGATATCGCGCGCAGCATCGTCACGCGCTACGGCATGAGCGCGGAGCTCGGCCAGGTCGTCTACGAGAAGGCGTCGCACAGCTTTCTCGGCGGGCCGGAGCAGGGGCCGATGGCGCCGGCCGAGCGCGGCTACAGCGAGGCGACGGCGCGCGAGATCGACTCCGCGGTCAAATCGATCGTCGAGGCGGCGTTCCGGCGCACCGTCAATTTGCTGCGGGCACAGCGCGAGGTGCTCGAACGCGGCGCCCGCCTGCTGTTGCAGAAGGAGACCCTTGACGAAGCCGACCTTCTGGCCCTGCGCCAACCCGAGGCGGTTGGCGCCGCCGAGTAGCGCGCCGGGAAATTAACCCTGGCAAAGATTGCGCCGTGTCGTTCGCTCACCGATGATGAGCGATGCAAAGCGCTGCAGGAACCACCGTGCGCAAATCAGCCAAACGGCCGTCCACGCCGGCATTCGGCCGCGGTACCGGCGTGCCGGACCCGATCGATATCCATGTCGGCAGCCGAATCCGCACCCGGCGCATCTATCTCGACATGCGTCAGGAGGAGCTCGGCCGAAAGCTCGGCCTGACCTTTCAGCAGGTGCAGAAATACGAGAGCGGCGCCAACCGGGTCAGCGCCTCGCGGCTGTGGGAAATCGCCGCAATCCTGAGGACGTCGCTCGCCTATTTTTTCCCGGCAAAAACCGGCGAGGACCAGGCCAGTAACTACCCGCAGGATCCGGAAGGCATCGAGCTGGTCCGCCTCTATTACCAAATCGCCGATTCCGGAATGCGGCAGCAACTGTTCGACACGGTGAAACGGGTAGCGGAGAAGCATGGCGGCGCCCGCCCGAGACGCCGCGGCGCTTGAGCCGGGTCCCGCCGTCACGGCGTTGCCGTGGCGTTCGCCTTCTTGAGGCCGTGATATTCCCGGTACCACGCGACAAAGCGCGGCAGGCCGACCGCGATCGGCGTGCGCGGCTCGAAGCCGAGATCGCGCCGCGCCGGTCCGATATCGGCATAGGTCGTCGCAACGTCGCCGAGCTGCATCGGCAGCATCTCTTTGATGGCCTTCCGGCCGAGCGCCCCTTCGAGCGCGGCGATAAAGTCGAGCAGCGCTTCCGGATGGTTGTTGCCCAGGTTGTAGAGCCGATGCTCTCCGGGCGTGGCGGGCGCCGTTTCCGCAGCCGTGACGATTGCCGGCACGATGTCGTCGACATAGGTGAAATCGCGGGCCATCTGGCCCTGGTTGAACACCTGGATCGGCCGTCCGGCGAGGATCGCGTCGGTAAACAGGAAGGCGGCCATGTCCGGGCGGCCCCAGGGGCCGTACACGGTGAAAAAGCGCAGCCCGGTGCACGGCAGCTTGTAGAGCCGGCAATAGCTCTCGGTGATCAGCTCGCCGGCGCGCTTCGTTGCGGCATAGAGCGACACCGGGTGATCGGCCGGCTCCTCGACGCTGAACGGCTGCTTTGTGCTGGCGCCGTAGACCGAGGAGGAGCTGGCATAGACGAGGCTCGTCAGCTTCGCAAGTTTGCGCGCCGTCTCGAGCAGCACGACCTGGCCTTTGACATTCGCCTCGACATAGGCGAGCGGCTGCGTCAGCGAGTAGCGCACACCGGCCTGCGCCGCGAGATGAATGATCGCGTCGATATCGGAATGGCGGCCGGCGAGACCGGTCATCGCCGTCGGATCGGCGACGTCGATCTGGTGGAACTCGAACCGTGCCCGGCCCTGCAATTGCGCCAGCCGGGCCTGCTTCAGCGCGACATCGTAATACGCGTTCAGATCGTCGACGCCGATGACCCGCTCGCCGCGGTCGAGCAAGTACTGCGTGACATGAAACCCGATAAACCCGGCGCAGCCAGTAACCAAGCACAACATTCTTGCCATCCGAAGCGGATCCGCCTCTTGTCGCCGGATGCGCCGGGCGGAGGCTCAGCATAGCCGCCCCCGCCTGCCGCGCGCAAAGGCGGGGTGGTGCGGCGGCATATCCTGATCATTGTCAATCCCGCGGCTGGACGGGCGCGATCCTCCGAGCGCCGCCTCGGCCGTTTTGTCGCCGCCCTTGAACGGCAAGGCTGCACCGTCGTGCTGCGCCGGGCCGGTCCGTCACCTGGCCAGGTCGAACGCTTGGCGGGTCAAGCGGAGCCCGGTTTCGACGCGATCGTCGCGGCGGGCGGCGACGGCACCATCAGCGCCGTCGTGAACGGCCTCGGAGGCCGTGCGGTCCCGTTTGGCGTGCTGCCGCTCGGCAGTGCCAATGTCCTCGCGCGCGAGATTCGGTTGCCACACGCTCCCGAGGCGCTTGCCTCGCTGGTTGTGACCGGCCCCGCCTCGCCGATCTGGCCTGGCCGGGTTGGCAACCGGGCATTTGTGATGATGGCGAGCGCCGGTTTCGATTCCGAGATCGTGGCGGCCCTCAGCCCGGAACTGAAGCGGCGCGTTGGCCGGCTCGCCTTCGCCTGGGGGTTTCTGGTCCGCCTATGGCATTGCCCCGCCTGCGAGCTGACCGTCCGGGCGGATGGCGTCGAGTATCGCGCTGCCGCGGTGGTCGCCGCAAAGGGCCGGCATTACGCCGGCCCATTTGTCGTCGCGCCGGGCGCCGATCTGGCAGAGCCGGTGCTCGAGCTGGTACTGCTCGACCGACGCGGCAGGTGGGCAATGCTGCGTTATGCGACCGCGTTGTTCCTCGGCCGCGTTCCGCGCCTCGGCGATATCGCAATCGTGCGCGCGCGACAGGCGAGTGTCGCCGGGAATCGCGCGCTGCCGGTCCAGGCCGATGGTGAGATCGTCGGTGAGCTTCCGATCACGCTGGCGGTCGCGGACCGGCCGCTTTTGCTGATCCGGCCGGCAGGTTGAGCCGATACTGTTGGATTTTTGCAACAGTACCGCCGCAGCGCATCGCCGGTCGGCGTCAACTCTTTGGTTCTGAGGCCGCGGCTTGTACGTTGCGCCGGCAATTCCTTGCTCAGGTACCGGTATGCGCGCATCTTTGCGGCATTCATGGCGCGGAAGGAGGCGGTGGCTTTGGGGCCGCTTGGGGCTCGCGGGCATTGCCGCCGCGCTCGCGTTATCGCCTGCGGCGTTGCGCGCGCAGAATGTTGTGAACCTGACTTTCGGCGAGATCAAATTCGGGGCGGCGGCGCACGACGTCAGCTTCCTCGGCGGCAAGGAACATGGCGTCGATTTCAATCCCGAGCTGATCATGCCGTCGCCAGTGGCCGACGCCTGGGCCGCGAGCCTCCCGGCCTATCTGCGCTGGCTCGTACAGCCGCGGCCGACCTTCGGCGCCGAGATCAACAGCGGCCATTACACCGACCAGTTCTATTTCGGCGCAAAATGGAGCTGGATGTTGGCGAACAACATCTTCCAGCCCGGTGACGGGTTCAGCGCCGGGATCTTCTTCGGCGGCGCCGCCAATGACGGCGCGATTGTCACCTCCAAGGCCGACCGGAAAAGCCTCGGCTCCCATATCCTGTTCCGCGAGGAGCTGGAGCTGGGATACTGGATCAATCCGGTCGTCCAGATATCGGCGTTTTTCGATCACGTCTCGAACGCCGGCTTCGCCAAGCAGAACCAGAGCATCAATGATGTCGGGGCCCGCCTCGGCTTCCGCTTCTAAGCCTTAGCCCCCGGAACTCGCCGGCTTTCCAACCCGTTCGCGACAAAGACGCCCGTGTGAAAACTGGTGCGGTTGCGCGGGCGACCGCTTACGGAGAAGGCACGGAGAGGGTTATGCTTTATTGGGCTCTGGTATTTCTCGTAATCGCCGTCATCGCCGGGCTTCTCGGTTTTGGCGGCGTGGCGTCGACCGCCGCCGGCATCGCGCAGGTTCTGTTCTTCATTTTCCTGATCGTGTTCGTCGTCGCGCTCGTCATGGGCCTGGTGGCGCGCCGGTCGGGACCGCCGGTCTGACGCTAGCTTCTGACGCAATTTTCTGAGGTAGTTCCGGGAGCCCGAGCCTAGCGCGGGCTCCCGATCTTTTTGGAGCTACCTCGCGGCTTAATCCGCCGCCAGTACCCGGGCGAGTTGGCTCAGCGCTTCCTGATGGCGCTCGTTCGGGATCTGCGCGAAATTCCGCGCCAGTTCGAGGCACATGCGCTCGCGGGGGCTGACCGCCCGGGTGTTTTCCTCCTGCAGCCCATCGAAGAAATAGCCGACTGGAACGCTCAGGACCTGCGCGATCTCGTAGAGGCGGCCGGCCGAGACCCGGTTAATGCCGCGCTCGTATTTGTGCGCCTGCTGGTAGGTGACCCCGATCAAATCGGCCAGCTGCTGCTGGGTCAGCCCCAACATGATCCGCCGCTCCCGGACTCTCGCCCCGACATGGCGGTCGATATCCTGAGTCCGCCCGGTCGAACGGCGCACCGGGGCGGGGCCGCGAGCCGAAAGGGCGGTGCTGCTGCGCTCCGTCGGGCCGGGCCGGGTCGTTTGCTGCTGTTTCATGTCGGTCCACTCGATCGGGTTTCCTGAGGACGATATATCGGCGCTCCGGGCGCAAAAGTATAGCAGCGGCATCGCCGATCAACCGCTGCTTGCCCCAAATTCAACCGAGGTTGTGTGTCGAATTTGAGGCAAGCGCGGAGGTGGTTGCGGCCGTCATAAAGCCGCAGGGGTGGCTTGCAGCGTTGCCGTTTGACAGCCCCCAATGGCGGTGATACCGACGCCCATTCGGGTCGGATTGGCAGGTCGATGCCGCGAATCGTTACCGGCGAGGGCGCGCTTTATTACGAGCGGCAAGGGGTGGGATTCCCCGTGCTGTTCGTCACCGGGCTGAGCGGTTTTGCCTCCTTTTGGCACGAGCAGGTCGCGGCTTTCTCACGAAAATTCGACGTCATAACGCACGATCACCGCGGGATCGGGCAGAGCGATCCGACGCTCAGCGGCTTCACGGTCGACCGCATGGCTGCCGACGTCATCGGGCTGATGGATGCGCTGGAGATAGAGCGCGCCCATATCGTCGGTCATTCGACGGGCGGCGCCATTGCGCAGATCCTCGCGATCGAGCACCCGAAGCGCCTTGCCAGCGTGGTGCTCTCGGCGAGCTGGACCAAGCCCGACGCGTATTTCCGGCGGCTGTTCAATTTCCGCAAGGACATCCTGCTGCGGCTCGGCCCCAGCGCCTATGTCCAGGCGAATACGATGTATCTCTATCCGAGCTGGTTTGTGGCGCGGAACAATGAGCGGCTGCGCCAGCTCGAAGCCCAGCATCTTGCGGTGTTTCCGCCGACCGAGATCGCCGCCAGCCGGATCGACGCGATCCTCGCCTTCGATCGCACCGAGCAGCTCAGCCGGATCAAGACGCCGACCCTTGTTGTTGGGGCCGAGGACGACATCATCACGCCGGCTTATTTCTCCGAGGAATTGGCCCGCCTGATCCCAGCGGCGGAGATCAAGATCTTTCCGCGCGGCGGGCACGCGCTGACCCAGGTGCGGGCACGGGAGTTCAACCAGGCCGTCCTGCCCTTCATCGCCTCGCACACGCCGGAATAGTTAAGCGGTCATTCCGGGGCTCGGCGAAGCCGTGGCGCCGAACGCGTTAACATTCGCGAAATAGGGCGGCATTTAAGAGTTCTTCAACGTATCCGGCTTATGTTGGGCACGATCTTGTCGCGGTGGCTTGGGGGGCACGGCGAGCCGGTCGCGTTGGCCAAAGCAGAGTTGGGTCGGATGTCCCTAAGCGACCAAGAGCCGTCCAGCCGTCTGATCGCTGCCCTCGAGGCTGCCGGCGATGTCGCCTATTCCTGGGACCTCGACGGTGATCGCCTCGACTGGTCCGGGCGGTTTCCCGAAACCTGGAATGATTTCGCCGAGGAGCTGACGAGCGGGCGGCGCTTTGCCGGCCGCATTCATCCCGATGATCTCGTGCACCGCCAGCTGATGCTGGCCAATCATTTCGATCGCCAAGCGGCGTTCGACTGCGAATACCGGGTGCGCGGTTCGGGCGGCATTTTTATCTGGGTTCATGAGCGCGGCCGAGCTGAGCGCGACGACGCCGGCCGCCCGCAGAAGATGCTCGGCATCATCCGCGCGATCGGCGAGCGCAAGGCGCGGCAGAGCCGGCTCGAACAGCTCGCGAATTACGACGAGCTGACGGGGCACTTCAACAAGAGCCGGCTGCGCGAGGCGGTCGATCAGATCATCGCCGCCAATCAGCGCACCGACAGCCCGGCCGCTTTTCTGTCGGTCGGGGTCGACAACATGACGATGATCAACGACCTGTTCGGCTATCAGGCCGCCGACACGGTGTTGATCGAGATTGGCCGCCGCCTCGATTCCTGCCTCAGGGTCAGCGACTTGATCGGGCGGCTCGGCGGCGACCGCTTCGGCATCGTGTTGTCATTGTGCCCGCCGGATGACATCCAGGCCGTGGCCGAAAAGATCCTGGCCGTTGTCAACTCGGCGTCGATCATGACGAGTCGCGGTCCCATTTATGCCACGGTGTCGATCGGCGGTGTTTCCTTCCCCGACGAAGGCCTGACATCCTATGATGTGATCACACGCGCGGAGACGGCGCTCGCCGAAGCCAAGCGTGCCGGACGCGACTGCTATACGCATTACCGGATGACCCAGGAACAGCGCGAACTCCAGCGGCGCAGCCTCTCGATCGGCGAGGAGGTGCAGAAGGCCTTGCGCGAGGAGCGCATCCTGTTTGCATTCCAGCCGGTCGTCGCGGCCGAAACGGGTGACGTCGATTACTACGAATGCCTGCTGCGGATGCGCGGCCGGGACGGTCAGATCGTCGCCGCCGGCGATTTCGTCCCGGTCCTGGAGCAGCTCGGCTTTATCCGTCTGATCGACCGTTACGTGCTGGACAAGGCATTGGCCGAGCTTGCCCTGCATTCCGATGTCCGGCTCGGCTTCAACATCTCGGGCTTGACCGCTGCCGACCGGCCGTGGCTGCGCGCCCTGACCTCGCAATTGCGCAACCGCCCCGAGATCGCGAGCCGCGTCGTCGTCGAGATCACCGAAACCGCGGCGCTCTACGACATCGAAGAATCCGCCCGTTTTGTCTGCGCGCTGCGCGAGACCGGTTGCCGTGTCGCGCTCGACGATTTCGGCGCCGGGCATACCTCGCTGCGGCATCTGCAGACGCTGGCGGTCGACACGGTCAAGATCGACGGCTCCTTTGTCCGCAATCTCGGCGGCAGCCCCGACAACCAGGTCTTCCTCCGGCATTTGCTGGGGCTCGCCAAAAGCTTCGGATTCCATACTGTCGCCGAAGGTGTCGAGACCGCCACCGAGGCCGCGATCCTGCGCCGCGAAGGCATCGGCTACATGCAGGGCTACTATTACGGGCGCCCGTCGCTTGAGCGCCTGTGGCTGCAGCCGCCCGTCGCAGCTCCAGCGAAGCTGAACGGCCACGCCGTCAAGCGCGCCGCCGCCGGCGACTAAAGGCGGTATTTGCCGCTCCGCGCAGCGGGCCCGAAGTCAGCCCTCCTTGCGGTCTCGGCCGAGCGCGTCGAGTTGCTCGCGCAACGCCTCGATCTGCGCTTCGAGCCGCCTGAGGCGCGGGTCTTCGCCTTCCGGCTCGCCGCGAGTCTCCGATGCCGGGGGCGGCGTCTCGGCGCCCGCGCGCCTCGCGTCGCGACCATAAGGCGACAGCATCTTCAGCGCCTGCTCGAACAGCACCATGTTCTGCTTGCTCATCTCTTCGAACTGGCCGAACGGGAACATGCCGAAGGTCGCGCGTAGATTCTTGCGCATCTGCTCCTGGTTACGCGCAAAGGCGACCATCGTCTGCTCGAGATAGCCCGGCACGAGGAACTGCATGCTGTCGCCATAAAAGCTGATCAGCTGGCGCAGGAAGCTGATCGGCAACAAATTCTGCCCCTTCTGCTCCTGTTCGACGATGATCTGAGTCATGACAGAGCGGGTCAGATCCTCGCCGGTCTTGGCGTCCTGCACGACAAAATCGCCGCCCTCCTTGATCATCGTCGCGAGGTCCTCGAGCGTCACATAGCTGCTGGTCGCGGTATTGTAGAGCCGCCGGTTGGCGTATTTCTTGACGATGACCGGCGGCTTATCGCCCGGTTGGCCGCTGCTGGAACTGCTCATGCGCCCGGTATCCCGCGGAAGCAAAGATGCTGCTGTGCAACAATACCCCCTTTCGCGCCGCCTGCCTCCTCAAAGACGCGGGCCCGGCCTGAGCGGGGCTGGCGGGGTTTCCGCCCGGGCCTATACTCGCGCCCATGAGCGACACCGAGGACGTGGCGCGCCGCTTCGTCGCGCTGTGGGGCGACTACCTGACCGCGCTCGCCGCCGATCCAAAGACCGCCGAACCGGTCCGCCGTTGGCTTGGGCTCATCGCAGCGGCGATCCCGGACCCGCCAGCGCGTGAGCCAGATACAACCGGCCGTTCCCGATCGCCGTCTCGCGCCGCGGCCGCTGCCGGCACATCTCCTGAGCGCGATCGTGCTATGGCTGAGCTCGCGCGCCGCCTTGATGAGCTGGAGGGGCGGATCGCCGCTCTCGAACGCCCTCGCCGAAAACCCGCTGCAAGCGCTCGCAAAGGAATTCGAAAAACTCGGCGTTGACCGGGTCGCCGCGGCGCTCGATCGCGAGCTGCTGCGGCGCGCGCAAGACTTTGCCGCGGGGTTGGAAGCTTACCGCCGCCACCCGTTCCGTCGCGCCGCTCCGCGCACCCCAGTGGCCTGGCTGGAAGGTAATGTGCGGCTGCTCGATTACGGGTCGGCGCGCAAAGCGCCGGCCGTGCTCGTCGTCCCGTCGCTGATCAACCGCTATTACGTTCTCGACCTATTGCCGGAGCAGAGTTTTCTGCGCCATCTCGCCGCTTCCGGCCTGCGCCCCTTGGTCGTCGATTGGGGCGAACCCGGCGCGGCCGAGCGCGATTTTACCCTGAGCGACTACATCGCGGGCCCGCTCGATCGCGTGTTGACCAAAGCCCGCGACTTGACGCGCGGCCCGGTGACGATCATCGGCTATTGCATGGGCGGGCTCCTTGCATTGGCGCTGGCCTTGCGCCGCCCCTCCGACACCGCCGCGCTCGCCTTGCTCGCTACGCCCTGGGATTTTCATGCCGAGCGCCTGGAGCAGGCGCGGTTGCTCGGCGAACTGGGCGCGTTGTTGCCGCGATTTCTCGCCGCGGGAGAGCCGTTCCCGCTTTCGGTAATTCAGTTCCTGTTTCTGATGCTCGACCCCTTTCTCGCCGAACGCAAATTCGTCCGCTTCGCGGCACTCGACCCGAAAGGGCCGGCAGCGCGCGGCTTTGTCGCGCTCGAGGATTGGATCAATGACGGCGTGCCGCTCGCGCATAATGTGGCCGTCGAATGCCTGCAATCCTGGTACGGCGATAACGCCCCGGCGCACGGCGAGTGGCGGGTCGGCGGGCAGGCGGTGCGCCCGGAAAATCTTCGCGCTCCCGCGCTGGTGGTTTTGCCGCGGCGCGACCGCATCGTGCCGCCGCATTCGGCCATGCCGCTCGCGGCCGCGATCCCGCAGGCCGAAGTCCTGCGCCCGTCCTTTGGACATATCGGCATGATGGTCTCGACTGACGCGCCCGCGACGGTGTGGCAGCCGATCGCCGACTGGCTCCACGCCCGGCTCGCGTGAGCGAGCGCCCGGGTGGACTTCGCCCGGTCGCGGCTTTTAGATGCCGCACCCGCTGCCCACATAAATTCGGCCCCGCCGCAACCCGCCTCAGGAGATCCCCCCGATGCCAGACACCGACATCGTCATCGCCAGCGCCGCCCGTACTCCGGTCGGGGCCTTCAACGGCGGCTTGGCGAGCCTCCCGGCTCACAAGCTGGGCGAGGTCGCGATCGCCGAGGTGTTGCGGCGCGCCAATGTCGAGCCGAAGGACGTAACGGAGGTGATCCTCGGGCAGATCCTCGCGGCCGGCGAGGGCATGAACCCGGCGCGGCAAGCTTCGATCGGAGCGGGGATCCCGGTCGAGACGACCGCTTATTCAGTCAATCAGGTGTGCGGCTCGGGATTGCGCACCGTCGCGCTCGGCTTTCAGGCGATCCGCAATGGGGACTCCGAGATCGTCGTCGCCGGCGGCCAGGAGAGCATGAGCCTCGCGCCGCACTGCATCCATCTGCGCAACGGCGTCCGGATGGGCGACGCGCAGATGGTCGATACGATGATCAAGGACGGCCTCTGGGACGTCTTCAACGGCTATCACATGGGCAACACCGCCGAGAACGTCGCGCAGCGCTGGCAGATCACCCGCGAGCAGCAGGACGAGTTCGCCGCCCGCTCGCAGACCAAGGCCGAAGCGGCGCAGAAGGCCGGCCGTTTCAACGACGAGATCGTGCCGGTCAAGGTCACGACGCGGCGCGGCGAGGCCATTGTCGACACCGACGAGCACCCGAAGCACGGCACGACGGTCGATGTCCTGTCGAAGCTCCGTCCGGCCTTCGACAAGAACGGCACGGTGACGGCTGGCAACGCATCGGGTATCAATGACGGCGCCGCCGCGGTCGTACTGATGACCGCCGCCGAAGCCGAGAAGCGCGGTGTGAAGCCGCTCGCCCGCATCGTCGCCTGGGCGACCGCCGGCGTCGACCCGGCGATAATGGGGACCGGCCCGATCCCGGCCTCACGGCTCGCGTTGAAGAAGGCCGGCTGGTCGGCCAAGGATCTCGACCTCGTCGAAGCCAACGAAGCTTTCGCAGCGCAGGCTTGCGCCGTCAACCGCGAGCTCGGCTGGGATCCCGACCGGGTCAACGTCAATGGCGGCGCGATTGCGCTCGGGCATCCGATCGGCGCGTCCGGCACGCGCATCCTCGTGACCCTGCTCCACGAAATGCAGAAGCGCGATGCAAAGAAAGGCCTCGCGACGTTGTGCATCGGCGGCGGCATGGGAATTGCGATGTGCGTCGAACGCGGCTGATCGAACGAACATGTAGGATGGGCTGAGCGCAGCGAAGCCCATCATCAATTGTTCAGTTCACCAGTGAGGCAATGAGGCAACGAGATAGCCGCGCCGCTGAAATCTCACTGCCTCACTGTCTCTGTGGTGAAAAACTCTGTGGTGAAAAAGTTTTGTTAGGGAGGAAAGCATGGCCAGGGTGGCAGTCGTCACCGGCGGAATCCGCGGCATCGGCCGCGCCATCGCGATCGCGCTGAAGAATGCCGGGTACAAGGTCGCGGCCAATTACGGACATGATGACGCAACGGGGCGGCAGTTCAGCGAGGAGACCGGCATCCCGGTCTACAAATTCGATGTCGCCGATTTCAACGCTTGCGTCGAGGGGTTGAAGGCGATCGAGGCGCAGCTCGGCCCGGTAGAGGTACTCATCAATAACGCGGGCATCACGCGGGACGCGACGATGCACCGGATGAGCTTCGAGCAGTGGAACGCCGTCATTCAGACCAACCTCGCCTCATGCTTCAACATGTCGAGGGCGGTCATCGAGGGCATGCGCGACCGCAGCTTTGGTCGAATCGTCAATATCGGCTCGATCAACGGCCAGGCCGGGCAATACGGCCAGGTCAATTACGCCGCCGCCAAATCCGGCATTCACGGCTTTACAAAGGCGCTGGCGCAAGAAGGCGCCGCGCGCGGCATCACGGTCAACGCCGTCGCGCCCGGCTATGTCGATACCGAGATGGTGCGCGCCGTGCCGAAGGACGTCTTGGAGAAGATCGTGGCGCGCATCCCGGTCGGCCGGCTCGGCAAGGCCGAGGACATCGCGCGGACCGTCTTGTTCCTCGTCGCCGACGAAGCCGGTTTCATCACCGGCTCGACATTGTCGGTCAATGGCGGCCAGCACATGTACTGAGCCGCGGTCAGGAAGTCGTGACGGCGAATACGATTTACACCATCGGGCACTCAACGCGAAGCGTGCCCGAGCTGGTCGGGCTGTTGCGCGATGCTGGCGTCGATCTCCTGGTCGATGTGCGTTCGGTGCCGCGCTCGCGCACCAACCCGCAATTCAACACCGACACGCTGCCGCAGGATCTCGCCGACGCCGGGATCGGGTACCGCCACATCCGCGCGTTGGGCGGGCTGCGCCATAAACCGAAGGATGCGCCGCCATCGCCGAACACGCTGTGGCGGAGCGACCCGTTCCGCAATTACGCCGATTACGCGATGACCGAGCCGTTTCGCGAGGGGCTCGCGGAATTGCGTGGCCACGCCGAAGACCATGTCTGCGCGATCATGTGCGCCGAGGCGGTGTGGTGGCGCTGCCATCGCCGGATTGTCGCCGACTATTTGCTCGCCGAGGGCGCCGATGTCCGCCACATCATGGGGCATGGCAAGATCGAGCCGGCGCGGCTGACCCCGGGGGCGTTGCCGCAGGCGGACGGGACGATTCGCTATTCCGGCGAGCCGGTCGGTTCGCTCCTTTGATCCGCGGCGCACGGCCGCTTTAAAGACACGCCCTCATCCCAGGTTGTCGCTGGACAGCTTCTCAACCCTGACGTAATCAGTCCGGGTTCAAACTCGCGTGTTACTCACCTTTTCCGACGATGAAAGGATTTAAACCCGTGACCTCGCTCCTTCGGCCCCTTGCCCTCGCCGCGGCGGTGATCGCCCTGGCGTCCTGCGCCCCGCCGCCACCACCTCCGCCGCCGCCCGGCCCACCGCCGGCGCCTTATGCCGCGCCGCCGCCTCCCTATATGCCGGCGCCGGTCATGCGCCGCTGTGCACCCGGCAAGCATTATATCGGCGGTCACCGGAATCGCGCCGGTCACTGGGTGCGCGGCCACTGCGTCTGGCACCACCGCTAGAGCGCAGCAAGCCCGTTACGATGCAGGCGGCGTTATCGCCTGCATCGGATCGGCCCTCATCCCAAACCCTCCCCCGCAAACGGGGGAGGGAGCCCGAGGCGGAGCCGAGGACGGGTGGGGGCTAAGGGGCCGTTCAGCCCTTCAGCGTGCGCTCCCACAGCGCGAACATCTTGTCCCAGGTCTCTTCGGACGCCAGCGTGTTGTAGACGGCGCGCTCGTTGAAGGCGAAGCCGTGCTCAGTGCCGGGGAACACCTTGAGCTCGTGCTTGATGCCATGCTTTTCGAGGAGCCCTTTGAGTTCGCCCGGGATGTGCTCCGGCACGCTGCGATCGGTCTCGGCGAAGGCATAATAGAGCTCGCCCTGCACCTTCCCGAGCTGCAGATGTGGCGAGTCTTCCTTGTCGGTAATGATGCCGACCCCGTAGAGCGAGGCGGCCGATTTGATCCGATGCGGGAAGCTTGCCGCGGCGGCGGTGATGTACTGGCCGCTCATGCAATAGCCGACACAACCCACCGGCCCCGCTTTTGCCTTGTCCTGCGAGTCGATAAAGCCGAGCAGGCCCGCGGTGTCGTCCATGACCTTGGCGTTTGTCAGGCTGTTCATCGCCGCGCGCATGCACTGGAACATCTCGTCGTCGCGCCGGTTGACGTCGAAGCGGAGCGTGCCGAGCCGGTAGTACATGTCCGGCAACACCGCGAAATAGCCCTGCTTGGCGATGCGCCGCGTCATGTTGCGCAATTCTTCGCGGATGCCGGGCGCATCCATGTAGAAGATGATCCCGGGGTACTGGCCCGGCGCATCCGGGCAAGCCACAAAGCTCGGCATCTGGCCGTATTTGGTCGTGACGATGACGTCCTTTTCGTACATGGGGGCTGTTTCCTCGGTTCGGCGAATTGGGGCCGAGAGCCTCGCGCGATTGTGCCGTCCTGTCACGCGGTTTGATCCCCCCGTCGCGCCGGAGCAGGGGATGCCCATATCTGTCGGGTCATGATCCGCTTTGCCGGGCTCGCTTTGCTGTTTTCGACCGCGCTGACCGCGGCGGGTGCCGCCCAGACCGTCGCGCCCTCCGCGACGCCGACCAACGGCGCTGTCGGCAGCGCCGCGCAAAGCAACGGATTTCCCGCGTCCGGCGGAGCCGTCTCGCTGCCGGGTATCCAAAACGCGCCGACAACGGCTTCGACGCCCACCGCCGGTACGACGGCGACATCCTCTCCGACTGGCTCAATAAACTCGCCGGCTTCCCCCACCTCGACAACGACTGGCGGCGCCGGCCCCGCTTCGGCGGCATCGGGTGCTAATGGGGGTGGCGGGAGCGGAGGTAGGGGCGGGAGCCGAGGCGGCGGTGGCGCTGCGGCGTCGACAGCCGGCGCGGCGACCGCAAGCGGCTCGTTCGGCACTGGCGGGCATTTCGTGCTGTGCCCGCCGAGCGGCGCACCCGGTCTCGAGCCGCTGTTCACCGGCACCGACCTGTCCTGCGCCCCGCAATGATCGGGGGCTGTGCGGCGCTAATCCGCGAACTCGGCGGAGTTCCGGGCGGCGGCGACAAAGGCCTCGGCGTCGGCAGCCAATAACAGCCGTTCGGCGACGAGCACGGCGGCGGCCTCTCTGACCCGCGCGACATACGCGTCGCGGCTGCCATATCGCTCTTCGAGGGAGGGGCGCGGGTCGTCGTCGGCGTCGCGCTCGGCCCGGCTGCGCGCAAATGGGATCCGCGAGCCGTCGCGATCGCACAATTCGCCGGGCGCCGCCCGATAGACATTCCAGCCGGTATAGGTCGCGAGCGGCGCCGCGATCGGCGGCAGGCGGATGCCGGCGATCTCGTTGCCGTCCGCATCCACGGCCGAGACGAAACTTTCGTAGAACCGCGCCTGCCCATCCTCGGGGGGATCGGTCCAATCGACTGGCGGCGTGATCCGGTTGGCGCCCGGCGCCAATGCAAAGCCTTTGACCCGCGGCATGCGCGCCGCCTCGGTCTTCACCGCCGTGCCGTCGGCAAGCCGGGGGACGCGGCTCGGCGGCGGCGCGACGCCTTTCATCACCCATTCCTCGAGCGCGTGAAACAATGCCCGCAAAGCCGGCGTCGCGCTGTGCGGGTTGCGCGGGTTGACGCACGGCCCGGGCCGCGGGTCGGCGCCCGGACGCCCGGCATGCTGCGTGCCGGCGATCAGGTAGACCCGCGCATTCGCCGGCAATTCGGCGTCCTTCGCGCCGCTCGTATCGGTGTGCACGAGCGAGGCGCCCTTCTGCCAGTATTCGGTCGCGGTGTTGGTCTCGATGACCAGTGGGTCGCTCGGCTCGCCGTTGAGGATCGCGCCGGTCTTGCTGGAAAACGGATCGGTCGCGGCGGCATTGCCGAACGGAAACCAGTTCTCCGGATACAGCCGGTCCTCATGCTGTGTCGCGGTGCGGCCTGGCATGCCAAAGCGATGGTTGGCGAACACTTTTCCGGCGCCGGCGACATGGCTGAACATACCGTCGAACACGCGCCGGCCCGCGCTGTCGCGGTTCATCCCGAGTTCGAGGAAATGGCGCAGGAAGCGGCCGCTTTGCGATACGCCGAAGCCGATCGCATGCCGGATCTCGGCATCGTCGGCCGTCAGCGGATTGCCGTTCCGCTCGTAACGCAGAAACGATACGAGGTCGCGCACCGAGGCGAAGCCGATACCGAGCACCTTCGGCTCGGTCGCCCCGTACCACAATTCGTAAATCTTGAATGGCTCGAACGCGCGCCCCTCCGGCAACAACCGGATCGAGCGGTTGTCGATGAATTCCCACTCGCCTCGCGGGATGTCGCGCCGCCGGTCGCTCTCCCGGTCGCGCACCGCGAGCCGCGCCGCGGGCTGGTCGAGCGAGGCCGCGGGATAGCTCAGCCGCCGGACAACCAATTCGGCCGGACCGCGCGTCCCGGCCTGGAACTCGTCGCGAATGCGGCCGGTGATCGGCTCACCATTATCGAATGCAACCGGGAAATCGGCGCCGAGCCCGTTATTGGCGCGCGGCGCGCCGGGGTCCCAGCCCGACCACACGATCGAATGGCCGCGTCCGAGGAGAAAGCCGAGCCCCGCGTCGCGCGCCGTCTTCGGATCGTTGACCGCGATCGGATCATTCGCCGGCACATCGTCGATGAGCTGCAAAATGCGTTTGCTGCCGCGGTTGGTGACGTCATAGACGAGAACCCCGCTGCCGCGCCGCGGCTCGGCCGGTCGCAAGATGAAAACGTCGGTCGCGTATTCGACCTGGCCCGCTTTATTGCGCGTCGCTTTGTCGAGATCGACAATGCCGGCATTCTCCGGCGCGCGGGGATCGAGCACGCCCTGCGCCACGCCGCGCACCCGCACATAAGCGCCGGCTTTGCCGAATGTCTTTCCCTCGGCAAACGGCTCGACCGCGCTGATCGTGATCCCTGTGATCGGCATGGCGCGGCTCCCGTAACTCGCGGCCTGGGTCAGCGTGGTGCGTCCTTCGAGACGGCCGCATTCGCGGCCTCCTCAGGATGACGGATTTTTCAATGCCATCCAAGACAGCGTCATCCTGAGGAGCGGGCGCAGCCCGCGTCTCGAAGGACGCAATGTGTCGATGCAGCGGCTCGCCGGGACGGCAGCAAATAGGATCAGGGTTTCGGCTTGCGCCCGGCGAGAAAAGCGAGCTCCTCCGGGGTCGACTCGCGGCCGAGGATCGCGTTGCGGTGCGGGAAGCGCCCAAAGCGCTCGATGACATCGACATAGGGC
>Ga0209155_1000370_pt1 | contig 21116 bp, 20 predicted proteins | sample GraSoiAngelo_122_FD_185879 | JGI IMG/M metagenome (GOLD analysis project Ga0209155, IMG submission 185879) | Grasslands soil microbial communities from the Angelo Coastal Reserve, California, USA - 14_0927_02_20cm (SPAdes) (version 2) | ecosystem: Environmental > Terrestrial > Soil > Grasslands ... | reverse complement strand
AGCCGGGCTTGGGCCCGCTGATTCTCGCCTGCCTCGCCGCCACCTGGCTGATCTGGGGCTCGACCTATCTCGCGATCAAGTGGGCGCTCATCAGCCTGCCGCCTTTTTTCCAGATGGGAACGCGCTTCCTCGTTGCGGGTGGGCTGCTCATGGCGTGGATGCGCCTCGCGCGCAAGGCGAGCTGGCCTACGCGCGCGGAGTGGCGCAACGCGTTCTTCGTGGGCACGCTGATGCTGGGCGGCGGCATGGGAAGCACCGCGTACGCCGAGCAGTCGGTGGATTCAGGACTCGCGGTGGCCTTCATCGCCGTGGTCCCGATCATGATCGCGGCGATCAACATGCTGTGGAAGGTGTATCCCTCGAGGCTGGAGGCGACCGGCATCGCGGTGGGCCTCGCCGGCGTTCTGATGCTGACGCAGGGCGCGGGCTTCCGCGCGTCGCCGACCGGCCTCGCGGCGATCGCCGTCGCGTGCCTCAGCTGGTCGGCGGGGAGCGTGCTGAGCCAGCGCCGCTGGACGCTCGCTCCGGGGGCGACGGGCTTCGCGAGCGAGATGCTCTGCGGCGGATGCGCCCTGATGCTGATTTCGCTCGCCTCGGGCGAGACGGCCGCCGTGGCTTCGCACTGGCCGTTTCACGCAAAAGCGCTGCTCGCGTGGGCCTACCTCGTGGTGTTCGGGTCGCTGCTCGCCTTCAACGCCTACATGGTGCTGCTCGCGCGCGTATCGGGCGGCCTCGCGTCGAGCTACACTTTCGTCAACCCCGTGATCGCGCTCTTGCTCGGCGTATGGCTCGCGGGCGAAGTGGTCACCGCATTCGAGTGGCTGTCGACCGCGGTGATCCTGCTGGGCGTGGTCCTCTTGATGGCGAGGCGACCCGCCTGAAGCCGTCGGGAATCTCTCGGGAGGAGGCGTCGTGAAGAAAATCGTCCTGATCGCCGCGTTCCTGGGAGCGGTGCTCCCCTCCGCGCGGTTCGCCGCGGCGCAGGGCGAGGCGTATCCAGCGAGGCCGCTGCGGCTGATCGTCGCCTTTCCTCCCGGCGGCAGCGTGGACGTGGTCGCGCGCCTCGTCGCGCCGCAGCTCTCGCAGAGGCTGGGACAGCCGGTGGTGGTCGACAACCGCAGCGGCGCCTCGGGCAACATCGGAACCGAGCTCGCGGCGCGCGCGAAGCCCGACGGCTACACGCTTTTGATCCACACGATTCCGTTCGTCGCGAACGTCCACCTCTACAGCCCGCTGCCTTACGATCCGCTCGCCGATTTCGCTCCGGTCTGCCTGCTGTCCTCCTCGCCCTCGGTGCTGGTGGTGCACCCCTCGTTGCCGGCGCGCTCGGTGGGCGAGCTGCTGCAGCTCGCGAGAGCCAAGCCCGGGGCGCTGAACTACTCGGCGGCGGGCGCCGGCACCAACCCGCACATCGCCGGCGAGCTGTTCAACATGCTGGGAGGCGTGGACATCGTGGCGGTCCAATACAAGGGCGGCGGCCCGGCGCTGGTCGCGGTGCTGGGCGGTGAGATCGGGATCACGTATCCGAACATCTCGGAAGCGGTCCCTCACGTCGCCGCGGGGAGGCTGCGCGCGCTCGGCGTGACCGGAGCGAGGCGCGCCGCGGCCTTGCCGGAGGTTCCGACGATCGCGGAAGCCGGAGTGCCCGGATACGAGTTCGTCACCTGGCACGGCGTGCTCGCGCCCCGGGGTACGCCCGCGGAGATCGTCGCCCTGCTGAACGCGAAGCTGAAGGCCGCCCTGCGCTCCCCCGAGCTCTCGGCGCGCTTCGCGCAGATGGGCCTGGACGTGATCGCGAGTTCTCCGGAGGAATTCTCCGCCCACCTGAAAAAAGAAATCGAGAAGTGGGGCAAGCTGATCCGGGAAAGGCGCATGCGCGTGGAGTGAGGGCGCGATTTTTTCCCCTCCTGTCTTCAGGAGGGGTGCCGCCGAAGGCGGCGGGGTGGTGAGGGTGGCTAACCTAGGGAGGGAAATATGGGTTCCATGGAGTGGATCTTGGTCGTTGGGTTCTTTTCTCTGGGGTTCTTGCTCTTTTTGATCTACCGTGAGTTGGCGGCGCTTAGAACGGATTTTCGCCAAACCGCGGCCTTCCTTTCTGTCCGCCTATCAAATGAGCGTTACAAACCGGACTGAGGCACGGCCGTTTTTTTTTCGACCACACGCCGTGAACACAAGCGTAGGATGACCGCTGGCCAAAGCGCGGCCCGCAGAGACCGCGCAGGTTTCACCATCCGAGGGGAGTCCTCATGCCGTCCTTCAACGAGCAGTTCGCACACCGCCGCCGTCTCCTTCAATGGTTGTCCGCGAGCCCCCTGCTCGCCTCGCCGGGCTTCTCATTTGCCGGAGTGGACCGTCCCTCGAAGCTCCCCGAGCTCGAGGCGAACGCGCCGCTCATCGGAAAACCCGAAGAGGCGATCAACGTGTTCGACTTCGAGCCGGTGTTCTTCAAGAACGTGCCGCCCGCGCACGTCGGCTACATGGCCTCGGGGATCGACGCCGAGGCGACGCTGAAGGCGAACCGCGAGGCCTTCTCCAAATACTATCTGCGGCCGCGGCGCCTGAACGACGTGTCCAAGGTGGACATGAGCGTCGACATCCTCGGCGTGAAGTATCCGAACCCGATCTTCATCTGCCCGACGGGCGGCAACAAGGCCTATCACCCGGAAGGCGAGGCGGCGGTCGCACGCGCGGCGAAGACGGGCGGGCACCTCGAGATGCTCGCGACTCCCGCGACCACTTCGATGGAGGACGCGATCGCGGCGCGCGGAGCCCCGGTCTGGTACCAGCTCTACGCCTCGCCCAAGTGGGAAGTCGCCGAAGCGCTCGTCAAGCGCGCCGAGCGCGCCGGGTCGCCGGTCGTCGTGGTGACGGTGGACCGCGTCGCGGGGAGAAACCAGGAAACTTTCTTTCGCCTGCGCAAGAACGACACGCGCGAGTGCAAGGGCTGCCACTCGCAGGATCTGCAGCAGAGCGTGAAGCGCAAGCCCGCCTACGCCGGCATCGATCTCTCGGGCCTGCCCAACCTGCAGTCGGCGAACATGAGCTGGGACTTCATCAAGCGGCTGCGCGGCGCGACCCGGATGAAGATCGTCGTCAAGGGCATTCTCACCGCCGAGGACGCGAAACTCTGCGTCGCGAACGGCGTCGACGGCCTCGTCGTCTCCAACCACGGCGGGCGCGGCGAAGACAGCGGCCGCGCCACCATCGACGTGCTGCCCGAGGTTGTGGACGCGGTGCAGGGCAAGATCCTCGTCCTGATCGACAGCGGCTTCCGCCGCGGCACCGACATCGCCAAGGCGCTCGCGATGGGCGCGAACGCGGTCGGCGTCGGCCGGCCTTATCTGTGGGGGCTGGGCGCCTTCGGCGAGGCCGGCGTGGCGAAGGTCCTCGAGATTTTGCGCACGGAGACGCGCATGGCGATGATGCAGTGTGGCGTGCGCACGGTGAAGGAATTCACGCCGGCGTTCGTGCGCAAGGTGTAAGGCGCAAGGTGTAAGGCGAGCGGGCGCGCCCTCCGTCAAGATGGGGCACGCGGTGCCTGACCGTCAAGGGTGCCGGTTTCAGGCCCTGCGTATTCGGATATCATTTCCCCACCAGGAGGAGACCATGAAGAAATCCGTCATTTCCCATGCCGTGTTCGGTGGCGCGACGGCCCTGCTCGCTTCTTTCGTTACCTGGCTGGCGCTCGCGCCCGGATCGATGTCGCTGCTCGAGGCGCACGCGCAGACACCGCCCACGAACGCCCCGGCGCGCCAGACGGAGCTCTTCAAGAAGACGATGAGCGATGTGCTCGGCCGCGAGGTGACGATCCGGCGCCTCGAGCGCGATCCCGGGACCGGCAGCGCCCCGCACCGCCACCCCGGCAGCCACACCTTCGGCTACGTGCTGGAAGGCAGCTACGAGGTAAAGATCGGCGACAGTCCGCTGCAGAAGCTCGGGCCGGGCGGAACGTTCTACGAGCCGCCCGGAGCGCTGCACGCCGTCTCGCGCAACGGCAGCTCGACCCGGCCCGTCAAGTACCTGGTCATCCAGGTCTCCGATCCGACCCAACCGCAGACCGTGCCCGAGTGAGGGGACGCTGAAGGAGTCGACGCCGCCGTTCGGGCGCAGGGTCTGAACCGGGAGCACCCGCGTGAAGCCGCTCTGGACCCTCCTGCGTGCGAGCCTGGGGTTCGCGACCGACCTCTTCGCCGTGCTGCTCGCGTGCCGCCTGAGCACGCTGCTCACGCTGCTCGGCTTCGTCTTCTTCGTGCTCGTGGGGCAGGGGCGCGAGTTCGTCGAGGCGCTCGCCAGCGAGACCGAGGATCCGCGCTACTGGGCGCACCAGCTCTTCTTCCTCGCGGCGGTGCTGATCTGGTTCTGGACGACCTGGCTCACCTCGGTCGCGCTCCTCGCGAACCAGCCCGCGCGCGCGGTGAGCGACGCGGCGCGCGCGAGGAAGATCGAGCGCTTTATGCCGAGAACGCTGGCGTTTCTATCGGTGTTGAGCGTCGCGATCGGGTCGATCGTCGTGGCCCGGCACCTCCAGGGCGCGGCGTACCTCCTCCTCGCCGCGGGTCTCCTCGCCCTCGCCTGGCGGTACGAAGACGGCGTGCGCGAGGCGCTCGCGCAGAAATCCCGCGTTGCCGTGCCGGCGAAGATCAACAAGCTCTTGAGGCGCGGGGAGGCGCCGCTCGTGTTCTCGGTCTCGGGGATCACGCGCGCGCTGCTCGTCGTGCTCGGAGCGAGCTGGGTGCTCCTCGCCTTGTTCGTGGTCTCGCCGGTTTGGCTGCCGCAGGGGATCGGCACGCTCGCGATCGTGCTCTTCGCCTGGTCGGCGTGGCTCGTGTTCGGCAACTTCGTGCTGACCTGCATGCCGCGCATGAATCGCGCCCCGACCCTGCTCCTCGCGCTGATCGTCTGGGCGGCCGCGATCAGCAGCTTGAACGACAACCACCGCGTGCGCGAGGCGCAAGGCGCTCCCGCCGTTCCCCGCGGGCTCGAGGTGCGCGAGCACTTCGATCAATGGATCGCCTCGCCCGAGCGCGAGCGCGACCCGAAGAGGCGCTATCCGGTCGTGATCGTCGCCGCGGAAGGCGGCGGGATCCGCGCGGCGTACTGGACCGCTACGCTGCTCGCCGCGATCCAGGAGAAGCAGCCTCGCTTCGCGCGCCACGTCTACGCGATCAGCGGCGTGTCGGGCGGCAGCCTGGGCGCCGTGGTGTTCGACGCGCTCCTCGCCCAATCCCCGGGCGCCGCGGGAGGACTGTGCGAGGTGCGGGGGACGGCGGAAAAAAGTATCGAGCGCTGCGCCGCGCAGGTCCTCGGGCAGGATTTCCTGTCGCCGGCGCTGGCGGGGTTGCTGTTCCCGGATCTGGTGCAGCGGTTTCTGCCTTTTCCGGTCGAGCGCTTCGACCGGGCGCGCTCGCTGGAAGCGTCCTGGGAGGACGCGTGGAGGAAGGGCATGGGCAACGACCGGCTCGCCGAGCCCTTCGACGCGCTGTGGAAGGGCGAGCGCGCGCACCGCATCCCGTCGCTACTCCTGAACGGCACCTGGGTGGAGACGGGCAAGCGAATGATCGCGAGCAACCTCGCAGTCGACGCCAGCATCTTCAACGACACGGCAGACGTCTTCGCCTTCATCGACTACCCGGTTCCGGCGAGCACCGCGGCGCACCTCTCCGCGCGCTTCACCTACGTGAGCCCGGCGGGGTCGCTGCGCAAGCGCAGCGAGAAGGAGATCGCCGCGCACGTCGTCGACGGCGCGTATTTCGAGAACTCCGGCACCGCGACCGCGCTCGACCTCCTGTCCGCGCTCTACTCGCCGGGGGAGAGGCTGAAGCTCGATTTCGTCGTCGTGTACGTCAATAACGATCCTGGCGAGGAGGAGACCAGCACGGGCGAACCGCAGCGCCCGGCGGCGTCGCGGTGGCTGACCGAGCTGATGTCGCCGATCGACGCGCTGTTCAACACGCGCGTCGCGCGCGGAACCTACTCGCAGTCGCTCACCAAGGAATTCGTCGAAGCCAATTCGCGGGACTCGCGCCGCCGCTACTTCCACTTCGGCCTGAAGCAGGAGAAATTCGCCCCGCCCCTGGGATGGTTCCTGTCGGCGAAGTCGCGGCGCAGCATCGACCAGCAAAGGCGCGAGCTGATCGAGAGCGACCCGAAGTTCCAGGAGCTGCTTGCGGTGCTGAAGTGAAGCGGCGCTCGCCTGCCTAGGGTAGCCGGGCACTGGAGAACAGGAGGATCGACTCGGGGCCGAGCGGCCCGCTGTAGTCGAACGCGACCTGTCCGGGCGGACCCTGCAGCAATCTGGCGGGAGGGGCCCATTCGAACGGCGCGTACAGAAGCGGATTCCCCGCGGTCAACGTCGCTGCATCGGCCACGAGCATGTTGCCCTGATAGGGTCCCCCGGCAGCCAGGCACAGCAGGCCTGTTCCCGCCCGCGCCGCCCAGCAGTTGTAGGCATTCGGGATCGTGCCGAGGAGGGTGAGCCCGGTTGCGTCGAGCACCCTCGGCCCAGCGATGATTCGGTTGTCGGCGAACGAGAACGCATTCGTCCTGAAAAAGAAGGACAGTCTGATCTCCGTCTGCGGAGTCAAGCCGTCGGGGAGCACCTGCCACCGCTCAACGATGCCGTTGTCGTCGTTGAGGCCATAGAGCGCCGTCCCTGCCGGGTCGAAGACGAGCTGGTCGTACCAGTCTCCTGACACCGTGTTCGGCTGCGCCACCATGTCCCGCAGCAGCGTTGTTGCCCGGACGCTATAAGGTGTCATCGATACCGCGGCCACGCTCGAATCCACCGGGGACACGGCCAGGGCCAGCGCATTGGCGTGGCCGAGGAACGAGTCCACGGGCAGACGCGTCCGGCCCTGCTCCGCCATCGACGGTAGGGCGAGTTTCACCACTTCGCCCGAGCCGTCGAGCCCGACATAGAGCGCGCTGCCGTCCGCGGCGATCGCGAGCGCGTTGGGCTCGGAGCCGATTGGCGCCGAATAGGCGATCTGCCCGCCGGAAGGATCGATGGTCGCGATGCTGTTGCCGAACCCCGGCACCGTTCCCGGGATGCTCGCGTAATACGCGTTGCGCCCCCGGTCGAAAACGAGCTCACGGTGCGGAATTGCAATGCTCAGCGCGCTGCCGTCGTGTGTGGTGTAGGTCGTAAGCAGCCACGACGGCGGCGCCAGCGCGGGGGGTGCGAGCAGGTCGGCGCTGGAGAACAGGCGGATCTTCGACGCGAATCCCGAAGGGTTCGCGCGGTAGCTGAAGGCGACTTGTCCGGCCGGTCCCTCGACGAAGCGGCGCGGCGCGGCCGACTCGGAGCCCGCGTAGAGGGGCAGCGCCTTGATGACGAAGCTGTCGCCGTCGACGACCAGAATGCGCGGCTGACCGCCCCCGCCTTCGGCCGCGCTCAGGCACAGCAGACGATTGGCCGAGCGCTGCGGCTGGCAGTCTCCCTGGCTGGGGGCAACGCCCGCCGCGCTGAGAGCCGGCGTGTCGTACACCGCGCGTCCGGCGATTACTCGGTTGCCGGCGAAGCTCAGCGCGCGAACGATGCCAGAGGCGGCGTTGCCTAGACTGAGAACCGCGACGAGACCGTCCGCGAGCACCTGGATGCGGCTCAGCGCGGGGCTGGTGCTTTCGGCGTCTAGGCCGTAGAGCGCGGTTCCCGCGGTGTCGAAGACGATGAGACTGCCGCCGAAATTCAGCGTTTTCGGTTGCGCCACCAGGCTGCGGAACAGCACGACGCCGGCGTCCGATGGAATCGAGTTTGTCACTTTCCTCGACACGGCGACGACGTCGGGGTCCACGGGTGACACGGCGATGGTCCCCGCGATGAACTGGCTGCCGATGTTCACTCGCCCGAGCTCGGTCATCGACGGGAGGGCGAGCTTCGCCAGCTCGCTCGTGCCGTCGAGCCCGACGTATAGCGCGCTCGCGTCGGCGGAGATGGCAAGGGCACCGGGCTCCGGTCCGACGGTCCTCGAAAAGGAGAGCTGGCCGGTCGCCGGGTCGATGGTGGCGATCCGGTTGCCGCTGCTCGCGACCGATCCGGGAACGCTTGCGTAATACACGTTGCGCGCGGCGTCGTAGACCAAAGTGTTGTGCTTGAGAGGAACATCGACGAACGACCCTCCGAGCACGGGAGGAGGCTCGGACAGGTCCCAGACGGCGCCGCCGACCAGGCCGCCGGCGAACACGAGCGTATGCGGGGCGTCGACCAGCGCGCCGATTTCGTCGACGGCCACGCGCTGCGCCCTGACCAGCCCGAGTCCCGGCGCGAACCACGCCTCTTCGGTGAAAGCGATGCTTCGATCGGCCGAGCGAGTCCCGCGCAGGATGAGACGGATGACATTGCGGAAGTGCGCGACGTCGTTCAGCGTGACCGTGGTCGAGAGCTGCATCGTCTCGAACCCGAGGAACACCTGGGTGTATTCGAAGCGGAAGCTCTCGCCGATCCCGTCACCGTCGAGGTCTTCGCCCCACGGCCCGCTGCGCACGTGAGTGCGCGTGGCGCCGACCGGATAGAGCGGAGTCGCGTATTCGAGAATGGCGCCGGCTATGTACGCTGCGCCCGCCGGTACGTCGCCCAATGGCCGCGTATTGAGAAGGCCGTCGGGCGTGACCGTGTACGGGGTCACGTCGGCGCCGCCGTCGTCGTCCTCGAGCGCGACGTGTCCCGCACCGTCGTCGGACACCACCTTGCGGATTATGATCCCGCCTGGACGGGTGGTCAGGTCGTCGATGACGCTGTACGACCAGAAGTCGCCCGCGCCCATCTGGAAGAGGTTCTTCTGGCTGACGTCGATGCGCGCGCCCGAGGGAAGCTGGTCGATACTTTCGGTGGGGAAGGGCGTCGGACCGCCGCCGTCGCCGCTGCACGCCGCGAGCAGCAGGTATGCCGCCGCGCAAGCCATAGCGCACAAGCTCTTGCGGGTCAGCCGCATCGACATCGCCTCCCTTTGCGCGCGGCCGCGCTCGAATGGAGAGCGCGTGCCGACCGCGTACCTATCCTACCTTCAACGGGTTCGGCGTCGCTAGTCGCGCCGTAACGAGCCTTGTAGGGTTTCCACTACTTTCCCTTGCAGGGAGCGCGAGGGTAGGATGCTCCCTGGGCTCATCGTTGGGGGGGAAATGATTTCGTCATTCCGCCGGAATTTTCTTTCCGGCGCTGCGGCGTTTGTGGCGACGGCGGCGCTCGCGCCCGTGCGCGCTCAAGTCACGGCAAAGCCGAAGACCCGGCTTGTACTCCTCGGTACCGGCGGTGGTCCTCGAATCGTCGCGCCCGGGCGCTCGAAGTCGGCGAACCTGATCGTCGCGAACGGCGTGCCCTATGTCGTGGATTGCGGCGAAGGCGTCGCGCATCAGATGGTGCGGGCAGGGGTCGCGCTCAGCGCGCTGCGCTACATCTTCATCACGCATCACCATTCGGACCACAACCTCGACTACGGTAACCTCGTCTACGACGCCTGGGCCGCGGGGCTGCGCGCGGCGGTGGAGGCGTACGGCCCGCCGCCGATCAAGGCGATGACCGAGGCGTACTGGCAGCTGAACCGCTTCGATATCGAGACGCGCATCGGCGACGAGAGCCGGCCAGACTTGCGTAAGCTCGTCACCGCGCACGAGTTCAACGCACCGGGTCTCGTCATGCAGAACGCGGACGTCAAGGTCACCGCGGCGCGCGTGCGCCATCCTCCGATCGTTCACGCCTACGCCTACCGCTTCGATGCCGCCGACCGCTCTATCGTGATCTCGGGCGACACCACCACTTCACCCGAGCTGATCGCTCTCGCCAAGGACGCGGACGTGCTCGTGTCGGAAGTCATGCACCTCGGCGGCCTGGAAGCGCTGCTCAAGAAGGTCCCCAACGCCGCGACGCTGCGCGGGCATCTGCTGGCGAGCCACATCGTGACCGAGGACCTAGGCAAGCTGGCGGCCGCCGCGGGAGTGAAGACGCTCGTCCTCACGCACTTCGTGCCGCCCGACGACAACTCGATCACCGACGACATGTGGACGGAGGGCGTGCGCAAGCACTACAAGGGGGAAATCATCGTCGGTCGCGACCTGATGGAAATCTGAGGGAGACCCATGAACGCGCTCGCCGCAATCGCAGCCATGCTCGCCACGGCTTTCCATCTCCGCCGCCGAAATCAAGGTTCTCGCCTCCAACGGCGTGAGAGAAGCGCTGAAATTCGCACCGCCCCTGGGATGGTTCCTGTCGGCGAAGTCGCGGCGCAGCATCGACGAGCAAAGGCGCGAGCTGATCGAGAAGAGCCCGCAGTTCCAGGAGCTGCTCGCGGTGCTGAGGTGAAGGGGGACTTGGTAACGGCATTTATCCCCTCCTCTTTTGAGGAGGGGTGCCCGCGAAGCGGGCGGGGTGGTGTGTAAGGTTTTCTCGATTGTGCGGCCCGGGAACGCGGGAGTAGGATGGGCCCGGGAGGGTTCAAAAATGAAAACGCTGCTTACCGCGGTCGTCGGTCTTACCGTGCTGTCTGCCGCTGCCTCGCTCCGCGCCGCTGAAATCAAGGTCCTCGCCTCGAACGGCGTGAGGGAAGCGCTGCACGAGCTCGCGTCCGCCTTCGAGCGGGACACGGGAAACAAGCTCGTCATCGGCTTTGGCCTCGCCGCCGCATTGAAGCGCCGGATCGGGGCGGGCGAAGCCTTCGACCTCGCCATACTCCCCGCCGCCGCGATCGACGACCTGGTCAAACAGGGTAAGATGGACGCGGGCGCCCGCGCTCCAATAGCTCGCTCGAGCGTTGGCATCGGCATCATAAAAGGCGGTCGTCGCCCCGACATCCGCACGCCGCGGGCGCTCAAGCGCACGCTCCTCGCCGCGGATTCCATCACCTGGGCGAAAGAAGGCCAGAGCGGCGTCTACTTCGCGGGCCTGCTCGAGCGCATCGGCATCGCCGAGCAAATGAAACCGAAAATCGTCCACGCGACCTCGGGCGTCGAAGTCGGCCAGCTCGTCGCCGGCGGGCAAGTCCAGCTCGGCGTCATCCTCGTCAACGAACTGATGGCCGCCCCCGGCGTCGAAGTCCTGGGGCCTTTGCCGCGCGAGCTGCAGAAGTACACCGTCTTCCATGCCGGCGTCGGCGTGGGCTCGAAGGACTCGTCGGCGGCAAAGGCGCTGATCAAGTTCCTCACCACGCCGGCCGCTGGCGCCGTGTTCAAGTCGAAGGGGCAGGAGATGGGGTGAGATCGCCGTAGCTTTCCGATCAAGGAGGAGCCATGCATCCGCAGATTCACTTGAACTGGGTCGCGGTCGTCGTCGCGGTCGTTGCGAGCTTTTTCTTCGGCTGGTTCTGGTACGGGCCTGCCGTATCGCCTCGACGCCACGCGCGAGCAATTCACCCGGGCTTATCCTGAAGCCGCCGAATTCTCCGCGCTGAAGGCAAGCGTTGATCCGGACAAGCGGTTCCGGAACCTTCTCTGGGATGCCTATCTGCCCGACGAGGGCGTGAAACCGTAGCTAGCGGCGTTTCTTCCCGGCCTTTTGCGCCTTCTTCGCCGCCGCGGCGGCTGCCGCGTGCTCCGCGCCCCAGCGGATCCATTTTCCGAGCGCCGTGCTGCTTCGGTATCCGGTAGGGTCGACATAGACGATACCGGCCATCGGCTTTCCGGTGAAATCGAACGGCCGCGCGTGCGGCTGCGCGAGGGCTTTCGCGTCGAGCGCTTTGCCGACGCGCACGATGAGATCGTCCTTGAGGATGCCGCAGCACATCGCGCCGTTCAGCATGAACGCGATTCCGCCGAACATTTTCTTCTCGCTCACGCCGCGCCAACCGGACAGCGCCTTGCGGACGCGCTCCGCCGCCTTTTCGTCATAGCTCATTGCGGTCCCGTGCGTTCAGTGGCTGAATTGTAGTGTGTCTGCGTCCGCGGGGCAGCTTCGTTTAGAATCCACTTTCCGCTTCCCGCCCCAGCTCCGGACTCCCGTGACGCAGTCCCGCTTCAAGCTCTTTTCCTCGCGTCGCGACCGCACTGCAGCGATGCCTTTCATCATGGCGACGGCGCTGATCGACATGATCTCGATCGGCCTCATCATTCCCGTGCTGCCGGCGCTGGTGGGCAGTTTCACCGGCTCGCAGACGGATCAGGCGTTCTGGTACGGGGTGGTGACGTTCAGTTTCGGCATTGCGAATTTTTTCGGGTCGCCGATCCTGGGCGCGCTCTCGGACCGCTACGGCCGACGGCCGGTGTTGCTGATCGGGTTTTGCGGTTTTGCGCTCAATTTTTTCGCCACCGCGCTCGCGACGTCGCTGTGGATGCTGGCTGCCGCGCGGCTGGTGGGCGGGGCGATGCAGGCCAATATGTCGGTCGCCAACGCCTACGTCGCCGACATCACGCCGCGCGAGGATCGGGCGAAGCGCTTCGGCATGATGGGGGCGATGTTCGGCATCGGCTTCATCCTCGGGCCGGTGATGGGCGGGCTCCTGGGCGCGGTCAATCTGCAGCTGCCGTTTTTCGTCGCCGGGAGCCTCGCGATGCTCAATCTGCTCTACGGTTATTTCGTGCTGCCCGAGTCGCTGCCGGCGGATCGCCGGCGCGCGTTTCAATGGAAGTCGGCCAACCCAGTCAGTTCGCTGCGCGGCCTGGCACAGTTGAAAGGCGCCGGACGCCTCGTGGCCGTGATCGCCTGCAGCGGGCTTGCGCAGTTCGTGCTCTACACCTGCTGGGTGCTGTATACGACTTTCAAGTTCGGCTGGGGGCCGCTGGAGAACGGCTGGTCGCTCGCGGCGGTGGGCATCGTGTCGGCCGTGGTGCAGGGCCTCTTGCTCGGACGCATCCTGAAGCGCGTCAGCCCGCGGAGATTGGCCGTGCTCGGATTGCTGTCGTCCACGCTCGCCTACGTGCTGTGGGGCGCGGCCACCCAGGGCTGGATGATGTTCGCGATCATTTTCGTCAACCTGCTCGGCGCCACGGTCGCGACGGCGATCCAGAGCATCATCTCCGGCGCCGCCGACGAGCGCAACCAGGGCCAGACATTGGGAGCGGTCGGCGGACTGAACAGCCTGATGACGGTGATCGCCCCGCCGATAGGCGCGGCGATCCTCACCATGGTGTCGCACTTTCCAAAGGGCGACTGGCGCATCGGCGCGCCGTTCTACTTCTGCGCGGCGCTCCAGGCCGCGGCGCTGCTGCTGGCGGTGTCTCACTTCCGCGGCAAACGTCGCGAGCGCGCGGCGGAAACGCCAGCCTGATCGGGCTGAAGGCGCTCGGTGACAGTGCAATAGAAGAGGAAAGGGAACCCGCCGTGCTCAACAGCCTGCTCGAAAGCAGCGACGCGCCGATTCTCCTGGCGCGCGTGCTTCTCATGACCTTATTCCTGATCACCGGATGGCAAAAGCTCACGAACTTCCCGGGAACCGTTGCATACATGAAGACGACCGGCGCGCCGGCACCGGAGCTATCGGCCGTCATCGCCATCGTGGTGGAATTCTTCTTCGGTATCGCACTCGTCCTCGGAGCGTTCACCCGCCCGCTCGCACTGCTCTTCTGCTTGTTCACGCTGGGGACCGCCTTCCTGGGGCATCGCTATTGGAAGCTGGAAGGCGCGGAGCGCCACGCGAACATGCTCAACTTCTACAAGAACCTCAGCATCACGGGCGGGCTGCTGTTGCTCGCGGTGACGGGCCCCGGCAAGTACGCGCTGACGGGCCTCTCGGGGTCCGCTTGAAGAGCCGGGCGTAAGGCCACGGGGTGGAAATCCCGCGATTCGCCCCCACTTCGTCTGTTCCGATAAACTGGAACGCCATGACCAAGACCGCTGCCACCAAGCTCGACAAGCTGCGGGCTGCGCTCCTGCAGCTCCACAAGGCGCTGCTGGATGCCCAGCGAATCCGCTACGAGCGCGAGAACGGGCGCGTCGAATCCAGGGGCGAGCTGCTCGCGCTCGTGCTCGAGGATGCGTCTTTCGAATGGCTGCGCGTGCTCTCCGCGCTGATCGCGCGCCTGGACGAGCTCGCCGAGGCGGACAAAGTGGACGATAAAAGCGGGGACGCGCGCGCGGAGATGCGCGGGGTGATCGAGAGGCTGCGCACGCTGGTGCGCTTCGAGGGAAACGAGGGCTTCACCGGTCCCTACCGGGAGATCGTCGAGGCCGTGCCCGACGCGCTGGTCGCACACGTGCAGCTCTCGCGCCTGCTTAACGATCCCGGGAGCCGGGTGTAGGATGTGCGTGACGCTCAGCCGCGAGCGATCGGACTACCCACAAAGCGGCGCCAGCTTCAGGGAGGCGTTATGAACTCTTCTTGTCGCATTGCCGCGCTCGCGAGCTTTTCCTTCGCGATCGCCGGATCCGCCACCGCAGCCGAACCGGACCGATCCGAGAATCCCTGGTCCCACTGGTACATCGGCAGCGGCATCGGGCCGGGATTCGGCGCGAAATACAAGCTGAACGGACGATCATTCAGTTTCGACGACGGCCTCCAGGGCGCGACCGACAAGTCGCCGCTCATCGCGCTGAACGTCGTCAACGCGGGAATAGCCCTCAGCCCGAACCTCCTGTTCGGGTTCAGCGGGTCGGCGGCTTCGCAGATCGGCAAGCTCAACGGCAACGACGCGCAGCTGCAGATCAACAACTACTTTGCCGCCCTCACCTGGTTCCCCGCCGAAAAGGGCTTCTTCCTGCGCGGCGGGGCCGGGCTTTCGAGCATGCTGATCGACACGGGCGTCAGCAGCAACACCGCCCACGGATTCGGAATTCTCGTCGGAGCGGGGTACGCGCTGCCGGTCGCACGCCGCCACAACATCACCTTCACCGTCGACTACAGTCGCCAGTCCTACAGCGGATCGAGCACCAAGCCCGATAGTTCGGAGTTCGGCGCCGCATACCTGGGGTACATGTACCGGCGCTGATCGCGCCCTCGTCAGGTGGAAAGCGCCCCGGCGCTGCGGAGGTTCCCGGGCGCCGGCTGCGCCTCGGCGGAGCTCCGCTCCGCGCGGCGCGAGGCGATGAAGGCCGCGCGCTCGCCCACCGCCTTCAAGAGCGCGGTGCCGAATTTCGGGCTCCTCTTCACCAGGTGCAGGAACATGTGGCGGCTCATCGCGAGCAGCGCGCAGTCGGTTTCCGCGACAGCCGTGGCGAGCCGCGGCGTGCGATCGACGAGCGACATTTCGCCGAAGATGCCGCCGGTGCCCACTTTTTCGACCACCGAATCGCCGATGCGGATCGCGACGCGGCCTTCGAGCACCGCGAACAGCGCCACGCCCAAGTGCCCTTCCCGCATGATGATCCTTCCGGCTTCGTAGCGGAAGCGCGCCGCCGGGCCGACCATCTGCGCGAGATCGGCGAGCAGCTGCGGCTCGAGCGCGGCGGCTTCCCGCCACCCGGCGTCCGCCGGAGCGGGGGCGCTCGCGATCGTATCGCGCAGGCGGCCGATCATGATGCTCATCAGCATGAGCGCGAACCCCGGGGTCCTGCCGAGTGCGGCGCGAAACTGCGCGTCGTCGAGGCCGATCACCCGGCAGTCGCGCTTCGCCACCGCGGAGGCGCTGCGCGGCATCTGGCCCATCGAGGCCATCTCGCCGAAAATCTCGCCGGCCCGGATGGTGGCGATGGGCTCGCCTTTCACGACGACGCCGACTTCCCCTTGCAGGAGCAGGTAGATCCGGTTGGGCATGAGCAGCAGCGGCATGCTCTTCCGGTTCTCGGAGAAGATGATCGTGCCCTTCGCGATCGTCTGCGGCTTGCCCGCGAACTGGAAGAAATCCAGCGCGACGGCCGGATCGTAGAGCGAAGGGCTCCCGGAAATGCGGGGACTCGTCGTATCCAAAATTCTCTCCTCCCGGAGATCGGATCAGGCCGCGATTATGCCTACGGCCCGAGGGCGGGAGGAAGAAATGAAGCCGCGGAGCGGGCATATTGCATACTTCGCTCCGCTTTGCGGGCGGAGACGGCGGCTTTCAGCTAAGGGCGGTGCTCCTCGTGCCGCACCACGACGATGCGCGGCGGGCCGAACACGAGCGCGCTCGCCGCCCAGGAGATGAGTGCGTAGACGATCGCGCCGAAGAACGCCGACCAGAACCCCTGGACCGAGAATCCCTTCACGAAGGACGCGACGAACCAGAAGAGCAGGCCGTTGATCACGAAGATGAACAATCCCAGCGTGAGCACGGTGGCGGGCAGGGTGAGCAGCACGAGGAGCGGCCGGATCAGCGTGTTGACGAATCCGAGCAGCAGTGCCGCGACGAGCGCCGTGTAGATGCTGTCCACCTGCACCGAGGGCACGAGGTAGGGAAGGGCGAGCAGCGCGAGCGCGTTGATCAGCCAGACGATAAGAAGATTGCGCGCCATCGGAACGCCAAGCATAGCGCAAGGGAGCGGCGCGCAGGCGCTCAAGCGGAAGTTTTTCATGTTTTCCCCCATCCGCAAGCCGCCATGACATTGTCATTGATTATACGTTGACACGTCGGCTCCCTCCGGCGAAGAATGCGCAAAGGGGAATCCGATTTTTGGCGAAGAAGGAGTCACCATGAAAAAAGTCATCGCCGTGCTCTTGATCCTCGCGGTCGCCGGTTGCATCCTTTTCCGGGATGAGATTCCGTCCCAGGACGATTCGCTTTCGGCGGCCCGCGATCCGGGGGTGCGCGGCGGAGCCGCGGGCGCGGGTGCGCCCATCGCGGGCCTCTCCGCGACCGAGCTCGCGCTCTTCAACGCGGGCAAGGACGATTTCGAGGAGCAGGAGAAAGCCGCCGACGGCCTCGGGCCCACGATGAACCTCGACGGCTGCGCCGGCTGCCACCTGCACCCGGCGGTCGGCGGAACGAGCCCGGCGGTGAATCCCCAGGTCGCGTTCGCCAGGGCGAACGGCGCAACTAACGCGGTGCCGTCGTTCATCGCGCCCAAGGGGCCGGTGCGCGAGGCGAGGTTCGTGAACAACGCGGACGGCACGCCCGACGGGGGCGTGCACGACCTCTTCACGATCGCCGGCCGCGCCGACGCGCCGGGATGCTCGCTCGCGCAGCCGGACTTCGAGGGTGAGCTCGCGCGCCGCAACGTGATCTTCCGGATTCCCACGCCGGTGTTCGGCGCGGGCCTGATCGAGCAGATCCCCGATAAGGCGATCCTCGCGAACCAGGCCAACGACGCGCCCCGGAAGAAGGATCTCAGGATCCAGGGCCGGCCCAACATCGTTCTCGCCGGCCACGCGATCTCCGGCCAGGCGAACAACAACGGCAACGACGGCACGGTCGCGCGGTTCGGATGGAAGGCTCAGAACAAGTCGCTGCTCCTGTTCTCCGGCGAGGCGTACAACGTCGAGATGGGGATCACCAACGAGCTCTTTCAGACCGAGCGCGACGAGACCGCGGGCTGCCAGTTCGCGGCGGTCCCCAACGACACCACCAAGAGCGTCGCCAAGACGCTGGTCGAGGGCTTGAGCGCGATCGAGAAGTTCGCCCTCTTCGCGCGCTTCCTCGCGCCGCCGGCGCCTTCGCTCGATGCGCCGGGGGGTATCGAATCGATCGCGAGGGGCCGGAAGCTGTTCGCCGCCATCGGCTGCGCGCTCTGCCATACGCCCACGCTCAACACGGGAAACGCGGCCGTCGCCGCGCTGCGCAATCAGCCGGTGAATCTCTTCTCCGACCTCTTGGTCCACGACATGGGCCCGGGGCTGGCCGACGGGATCACCCAAGGACAGGCGGGCGGGAGGGAGTTTCGCACCGCTCCCCTGTGGGGACTGGGACAGCGGCTGTTCTTCCTGCACGACGGGCGCACCTCGGACCTGCGCGAGGCGATCCGGGCGCATCGCAGCGGCGGCTTCTTCACCCGCAACGCCTCGGAGGCGAACGCGGTCGTCAAGAACTTCATCGGGCTCTCGGACGCCCAGAAGCAGGACGTTCTCAACTTCCTGCGTTCGCTGTAGCGCACCGCCCGCCACGGGCCCAGCCGGCCCGAGAGTCGTTGCGGTCCACGCGGGCCCTGTGTTACACTGGACGCCCAACGTATTACAGATTTGCCGTTCATGCCCGATACATTGAACGCCCGCATTCCTCCCCGCGTGGAGCAGAAGCTCGCGGAGTATTGCGCCAAGCACGGACTGACCCGAACCGATGCGACCGTGCGCGCGCTGGACGCGTATCTCGACCGCGAAGGGAGCGGAGGAGACGCCTATGCGCTGGCCGCGGATCTGATTCCGAAGCGCGGCGCCCCGAAGCTGCAGTCGAAAGCGGTACGGAAATTGGCACGCAGCGCCTTCCGTGGCTCGCGCGCTCGTTGATACGGGCGCGGTCGTTGCGCTGATCAACCGCGCCGATCGTCATCACGCGCGCGCGGTGGCCTGGTTTCGCGGATTCCGCGGGCAGCTTCTGACGACTGAGGCCGTGATAACCGAAACCGCCTACGTGCTGGCGGCGAGCCCCGAGCACCAGCACGCTGCGCTGACATGGGTGCAGCGCGCGCGGGCCGCGGGAATCCTGCAGGTTGCAGCCGTGGAAGACCATTCGGTGCTCGCGCGGATCATCTCGAAGTACTCCGACCTTCCGTGCGATTACGCGGACGCCTCGTTGATCTGGCTCGCAGACAAGACCGGCGTGCGTCAGATCGCGACGATCGATCAAAGCGACTTTTCCGTTTATCGGGTGCGCGGACGTCGCGCGTTCCGGATACTGATGCGCTGACCGCGCCGCTCGCACGGTCGCGAATCGCGCCGATCGCCCCTCAATCGAAGGCGACGATCTCCACCCAGTTCGCGCCTTTCCCCGCCGGAACCTTCTGCAGGAGCCTGAGCGCGCCGCTCGCCGGGTCGATCGCGTAGACCGAGATCGTCTCGGATTTTTCCCCGGAGGCGACGAGGAACTTTCCCCCGGGATCGATCGCGAATCCGCGCGGCTGGCGCTCCGTCGGCGTGCTCGAGAGATAGCCGAGCTTCCCGCTCGCCGCATCGACACGGAACGCGGCGAGCATGCTCGTGGTGCGCTCCGAGGCGTACAGGAATTTCCCGTTCGGCGTGAGGTGCAGGTCCGCGGCCCAGATGTCGTTGTCGGTGTTGCGCGGCGGCGGGCCGCCGGGGGCGCCGACCGCGCCGCGCGGCGCGCCGGGCTGGAGCTTCGAGTCCGGCGGCAGGGCCGAGGCCGAGCTCGATTCGGCGAGCAATCCGGTCTTCGGATCGAGCGACAGCGTGGTCACCGTCGCGACGAGCTCCGAGAGGAGATACACGAAGCGGTTGTCGGGGGAGAAGACGAAATGGCGCGGGCCCGTCCCTTGTTTCATCTGTGCGACCGCGGGCGTGTTCGAGGCGAGGCGCCCTGACTTCTCGTCGAAGACGAACTGGAAGATCTGGTCGGTGCCGAGGTTCGGGACGTAGACGAAGCGGTTCGTCGCGTCGACGAGGATCGAATGCGCGTTGCGGCCCACGGGGATCACCTGCTGGGGCTCAGGCAGCACGCGCCCGTCGCCGCCGATCGCGTTGACGCTCACCAGGTGAGCGCCGTAGGAGGCGCCGAAGAGGAAGCGCCCGTTGCGGTCGAGCGAGATGTACGGGAAGCTCTCGGCCAGAGGCGCGCTGGACAGGGCCTTCAGCGCGCCCGTCCCCGGGTCGATGGCATAGACGTGCACCGTATAGGGCTTGGAGCGCGAGGCCGCGTAGAGCAGGCGCCGGTTCGGGCTCACCGCCATCGGCATCACCACCTTCGCCGCCGGCGTGCGCGCGAGGGCTTTCAGCATCCCGTCCGGCTGCATCGCGTAGGCGCCGATCTCGCCGTCCTCGGCGTTGGAAACGTAGACGAAGGTCGCGGCGGGAGCCGAGGTGCTTGCCAGTGCCGACATGAAGAGGATCCCTCTGGTGAAGTTCGAGAACGGTGATCCCGGCGGCGAAGTTCGAGAATGCCTTAATCGTTGCCTCCCTTCGCGCGTTCATGCGAATGAAGCGGTCCGCGGCCTGATCCGCTCGCGCGTCATCTCCGAGAGCTTGGTGATGCCGAGCAGCGCCATGTCGCGCTCGATCTCCTCCGAGAGGAGCCTGATGCCGTGGCGCACGCCGGCCTCCCCGCCGATCGCCGCGGCGTAGAGGAACGGCCGGCCGACGAACACGAACTGCGCGCCGAGCGCGAGCGCTTTCAAGACATCGGTGCCGCGGCGGATTCCGCCGTCCATCATGACCGTCATCCCGCCCGCCTGCGCCACCACCGCAGGGAGCGCGCGCAAAGGCGCGAGAGCTCCGTCGAGCTGCCGCCCGCCGTGGTTCGACACGATGACGCCGTCCACGCCGCTCTCGCGGGCGATGCGAGCGTCCTCCGGGGAGAGCACGCCTTTCAAGACCAAGCGCCCTTTCCACAGCCTGCGCATGAGCTCCAGGTGGGTCCACGCGAGCCGGTCGCGCTCCCCGTCGCCGCGGGAGGCGCGGGTGATGAGCGGGATGCGCGCGCCCATGTTCTCGAAGTGCGGCATGCCGTCCACGAGCAGCGTCCGCAGGAACATTGCGAAGAGCCAGCGGGGCTTGAGCGCGCTCTCCCAGGCGAGGCGCAGCGTCGGCCGCAGCGGCCGGCTGAAGCCGCTCCTCGCGTTGTTCTCGCGGTTCGCGCTCACCGGCACATCCACCGTGAGGACCAGCGTATCGAAGCCGGCGCGCGCGACGCGCTCGAGAAGGCGCGTGATCGGCCCGGTCTCGCCCGGCAGGTAGGCCTGGAACCAGGCGGTGGCGCCGGCGGCGCGCACGTCCTCCAGGCGGGTGAGCGACGCGCCGCTCATGATCATCGGGATGCCGGCGGCCGCCGCCGCGCGCGCGAGCACCACGTCGCCGCGGAACGCCGCCATCGAGGTGCCGCCCATGGGAGCGATGCCGAAGGGCGCGGCGTAGCCGCGGCCGAAGAGCGCCGTCTTCGCGGTGCGCGCGGACACGTCCACCAGCACGCGGGGGCTCAACTCGATCTCGTCGAACTGGGCGCGGTTCGCGCGGAGCGACGCGTTCGTCTCCGCGCCGCCCGAGACGTAGCCGAACATGGGCCTTGGCAGATAGCGGCGCGCCGGCTCTTCGAAATCGTCGAGCGCGAGGACGCGCGCGAGCGCCCGCGGCAGCGCGTGTGAAACTGGAGGGGTGACGACGCTCACCGCGGCTCCGGATCCCAAGCGCGAACGCCTGAAGCACTCGCTCGCGCTCCTGCTGCCGGCGATCCTCTTCGGCTTCCTC